>MDTG01035439.1_pt1 | contig 10350 bp, 9 predicted proteins | sample 811421 | NCBI WGS metagenome assembly MDTG01 (sample SAMN05326645, study PRJNA326480) | marine metagenome | isolation source: seawater | place: Pacific Ocean: South East | collected 2011
AACTTGTATCCCTGATTCTTTTAATCCTTGACACAAGGCTAAATGTAAAATTGGAGAAGTTAATCTCCCATCAAAACCAGTAACAACAGATCCGGAAGAAGTTTTGGATTTAACTATATAGCCAAATGTTCTTCCAATTGTATAAGCAGTATTTTCATTAAGGTTTTTTCCTACTATTCCTCTAATGTCATATTCCCTTAAAACTTGAGGGTCAAATGACTCTAGAGTATATTTATTTTCCAATACCATAATAAACGAATCCTAGTTTTTCAATTTCAATTTGATTATAAATGTTTCTTAAATCAAAAATAATTGGCTCATTAATACTTTTTTTAATTTTTGCAAAATCTAAAGATAAAAATTCTTTCCATTCAGTGCCAACTATAATTGCGTTTACATTATTGCAAGCCTCATATGGAGATTCAAAATAATTAAACTGATTATTTTTAAGTTTATCACTTTTACTTATCGCCGGATCGTAACAATTAATTTTTATTTTCTTTTCATTTAATAATTTAGCTATTTTGATTGATGTTGAATCTCTAATATCATTTGTATTTGGTTTAAAAGTCAATCCCAATAAACAAATCGTAGAACTTGAATCGAATGGTTGTAAATTTATAATTTTTTCGACTATTTCTTTTGGTCTAATTTCATTAGACAAATCAACTGTTTCTAAAATTGAAAAATTCACATCATTTTTTTTCGCTGAGTTAATAAATGCTTTAACATCTTTGGGAAAACATGATCCGCCATAACCTGGTCCTGCCTCTAAGAACTTAGCTCCAATGCGCTTATCTAATCCCATTCCCCTTGATACATCTTGAATATTTGCACCTACTTTTTCACATAAATCTGAAACTTGATTTATAAACGCAATTTTTGTAGCTAAAAAACTGTTTGAAGCATACTTAATTATTTCGGATGATTCAATCGTAGTTAAAAAAAAATAATTCTCTTTAAGATTTAAATTTTTATATAAATTTTTTATTATTGTTTTTGGTTTTTCAGAATCAGCACCTATAACAACTCTATCAGGTTGCATAAAATCATTTATTGCAGATCCTTCTTTTAAAAACTCTGGATTAGAAACTACATCAAAATTTTCAGATAAAACTTTCGATTTGATAATATTTTTAACATCATTTGTTGTGCCTGGAGGAACAGTTGATTTAGTTACAACAACACAATAACTATTTATGTTTTCAGCTATTTCTTTAGCAACTTCCATAATAGAAGTTAAATCTGCTTCATTATTTATACGCCTTGTAGGTGTTCCTACAGTAATAAAAACTATGTCACTATTTTTCATGGCTTCTTTGATAGATGTGGTAAATGAAATGAGTTTGGTATTATTTAAATGTTTTTCTAATAACTCGTTAACACCTGGTTCAAAAATTGGACATACTCCTTTTTTTAATTCATTAATTCTAGCAGCATCTCTATCTACACAAATTGTTTCAAAACCAAGTTCTGAAAAGCATAATCCAGATACTAAACCTACGTAACCCGTACCAACTATAACTAATTTCATAAATGCCTTATAATAGCTTAATCTTAATTAATGAATATCTTCAAATTACAAAATATCAAATTATATTCTTAAAAATTACCTGAGCTAATCAAAAAAACTTGGTTAACTAGCTTTTATAATCTTGTGGACACTACCCCTATCTATAATTTTGGGTTTTGCTAAGTATGATTGATGTTTATAGTTTTTACCATCCATATTAATAAGCATCTCAATAGCTTTGAGTCCGAGTTCCTTTCTAGGATGATTAACTGCAGTTAAAGCTGGACTTGTTAATGATTCAACAACAGGACCGTCAAATGTTATTATAGAAATATCTTTACCAATTTTTTTATTTAAATCATTACATGCTTTTATTGCACCAACAGCTGTGTATTCAGTTGAGCAGACTATTGCAGAAATTTCTGGATTTGCAATCAGCATATTTTTTATGAGTTTGGCGCTATGCTCAGGTCCTTCAGTTTTGACAGTTGCATAATATTTTTTGTTATACGAAATTTTATTTTTTTTAAGAGCACTAAGATAACCTTTCTTTCTTTGAAATGCAAAATTATAGTTTTCAACAATATTTATATAAGCTATTTTATCATGATTTCTTTCAAACAAATAATTCATTAATAAGTTTGTGCTATATTCATTGTCTAAATCAACCCATGAATAGTTTTTTAAACCTTGTACTCTTCCCCATGTTACAAATTTAATATTATGTTTTAAAAGAAAATTAATTCTTGAATCTTTTTTCTTTAAGTTGTGTAAAATAATTTTATCAACCTTTTCAATAAAAATAAGTTTTTCATAGGCTCTTTTTTCTTCTTCAGCATTATTAACGAAAGTCATAAAAAACTGAATATTTTCAGAATATATTTTGTTAGTTGTACCTGCCAAAAAATCAAAAATTGATGTCTGGTTTAATGTGTTAGCATTCAAACCATATAAAGGTAAAACAAAACCCACTGTTTTAGATTTGCCAGATGCTAGTCTGCTGGCATATGGATTAGGGGAGTAATTATATTTCTTTGCAAGTTTTTTTACTTTTAATCTAGTTTTTTCACTAACATCTGAATAACCTCCTAATGCACGTGATACTGTAGTTATAGATAATTTCAGTTTTTTTGATAAAGTTTTTATATCCATAATATTGTTTTACTAACATATATAATAATATTTGAAATATAATAGATTGACAACCAAAACGTTTTGGTAAAAAATTGTAACTCAATTATAATTGGAGGAAAAATGATAAAAATATTCAAATTATGTTTGGCTATTTTTGCTAGTGTTTTATTTTTAAATGCTAGTGCGTATGCTGGAGGACATTATACTGGTCCAGATTTAAGTGGTCAAAAAGTAACTATTTCGGGCCCTTGGTTAGCCCCTGAAGATGGTTATATGAGAGAAATAGCTTCAATATTTGAAAAAGCTACAGGTGCAACTGTTGAGTACGGAGGTTCAGATAGCTTTGAACAGCAAATTGTTATTGATATAAAAGCTGGTAGCCCAGCTGACATAGCTATATTCCCTCAACCAGGATTAGCTGCTAACATGGCTGCTATTGGCGGGCTAAAACCGCTAAGCAATGATGTTAAACAAGCTGTTATGGATAATTATGCTGCTGGACAATCTTGGGTTGATCTTGCTACATATCCTGATGAAAATGGAAATGATCAATTCTATGCAATTTTTTATAAAGTAAACGTAAAAAGTTTAGTGTGGTATTCGCCTGATAACTTTTCAGATAACGGCTACGAAGTACCTACTACTATGGAAGATCTAATAGCCTTAACAGAAAAAATGGCTAACGATGGAAACACTCCTTGGTGTATCGGACTAGGTTCAGGTGATGCTACGGGTTGGCCTGCAACGGATTGGATGGAAGATATAATGCTAAGAACACATGATCCTGCAGTTTATGATATGTGGGTTTCAAATGAAATGCCTTTCAATGATCCGAGAGTTCTAGAGGCTATGGATTTCTTTGGTTCTTTTGCTCTAAATGATAAATACGTAAATGGTGGCTCTAAAGCAGTTGCAACAACTGATTTCAGAGATGCTCCAAACGGATTATTTACATCTCCTGCGGAGTGCATGATGCATCGTCAGGCTAGTTTTATTCCTGCATTTTTTCCTGAAGGAGTTGAAGCTGGTGTAGATTATGATTTCTTCTATTTTCCAGCATATTCAAGTAAGAATTTGGGTAAGCCAGTTCTTGGTGGTGGAACATTATTTGCTGCAACAAATGAAAATGAAGCAACTATGGAGTTTTTGAAATTTTTACTTCATCCAGAGCCTAATGAATGGTGGATGGCAAAAGGTGGATTTCTAACTCCTAATAAAAATGCTGATTTAAGCAAATATTCAAGTGATACTTTTAGAAAACTTGGAGAAATTTTAACGGGAGCAACGACTTTTAGATTTGATGGCTCAGATCTAATGCCAGGTGCAATTGGAGCAGGTAGTTTCTGGACAGGTATGGTTGACTATACTAACGGAAAATCTGCAAAAGATGTAGCTGATGCAATCCAATCAAGTTGGGATGCAATAAAATAAACCTCCTATTACAGGCGAGTAATTACATTGCTCGCCTGTTTTTTTTGTATATTAGTTTGTAGTGGCTATTTTTTCTTTATTTTTTTACGTTTTAACAGGAATATTAGTTTGTATTTTATATTATCATTCTGCTAATTTTTTATTAGATTATTTTGTTAAAAAAAAATCCAATGACTCCTCAATAAGAGCTTTTATTTTTATTGCGCCTGCTTTTTTTATTTTAATTATTTTTATAATATATCCTGTTTTAGAAACCGTAAGATTAAGTTTTTTTGATAAATATGGAAGAGAATTTGTTGGTATAAGTAATTATATTTGGGCAATAAAAGATCCTGAGTTTAGAAGAGGTATATTAAACAACCTTGGTTGGCTTTTAATTGTTCCAACCTTGTGTACTTTTTTTGGATTAGTAATTGCTAATCTTGCTGATAGACTTTGGTGGGGTACTATTGCAAAATCTATTATTTTTATGCCTCTAGCTATATCTTTTGTTGGAGCAGGAGTTATTTGGAAATTTGTTTATGATTATAGAGGTCCTGGTGACCAACAAATTGGTTTTTTAAATGCAATTGTAGTATCTCTTGGTTTTGAGCCTCAAGCGTGGATAACAATTCCAATATGGAATAATTTATTTTTGATGGCAATTATGATTTGGATACAAACTGGACTTGCAATGGTAATTTTTAGTGCTGCTTTAAGAGGTATTCCAAAAGAAATGCTGGAAGCAGCTAGAATAGATGGAGCTAATGAGTTAAAAATATTTACCTCTATTATTATTCCTTATCTTCAACAAACTATTTTAGTAATATGGACAATAATAACAATCCTTGTCTTAAAAATATTTGACATAATATTGGCTGTAACAAATGGACAGTGGCAAACAGAGGTTGTTGCAAATCTCATGTTCGATTGGATGTTTAGAGGTGGTGGAGATTCAGGAAGAGGGAGTGTTTTTGCAATTGTCATAATGATTGCAGTTATACCAATCATGATTTTGAATATATATAGGCATAGAGAGGAGCAAAAAATTTAATGAAGAAATATACTTTTTCATCATTAATTTCTCAATTCATACTTTTAATCTTTGTAATAGTTTGGATCATTCCTACGTTTGGTCTTTTTGTAACTTCATTTAGAGATAAAGACTTATTATCTACAAGTGGGTGGTGGACTTCATTAATTACAAATGAGGTTAATGAAATATATAGAACTGAGAACAATGAATCTCAAATTTTAGAAAATAATCTATACGTCATTAAATCAAATCTGTTTGAAAATATTAATAAAAAAAAAATTACTAGTTTTGGAATAACTTCAAAAAATATAAATGAATTTATAATTAATGATATAGCAACTTTAAAAGATGGAAGTAAAATCACAGTTTATGAAAATGGAGATTATATTTGGACTTCTGAAAAACCATTTGAAAATAAAAAGGGCAAAAGAATATTTATTACTGCATCAAGCCCACCTTCATTTACGATTGAAAATTATAAAGAAGTTTTATTTAAAGAAGGTGTTGGTCAAGCTTTTATAAATACTTTGACTGTTGCTATTCCCTCTACTGTTATACCGCTTATTATATGCTCTTTTTTTGCATATGCTCTATCTTGGATGCAGTTTTTTGGGAGGGATACTCTATTAGCTTTGATTATTGCTTCATTAGTTGTTCCATTGCAAATGTCTTTAATACCTTTATTAAGTATTTATAATGATATTGGCGCACTATTTAATGTAAGCTCAAAATCTTATCCAGGAGTTTGGATGGCGCACACAGGTTTTGGACTAGCCTCTACAACTTTTCTCTTAAGAAATTTTATTAAATCTCTTCCTCATGAAATGATTGAAGCAGCAAGGGTCGATGGAGCAAATCATTATAATATTTTTACTAGAATCATATTGCCTTTATCGATTCCTGCCTTTGCGTCAATTTTTATTCTACAATTTTTATGGGTATGGAATGATTTGCTTGTTGGTTTAGTTTTTTTAGACCAAGTACCAAGTGAAATTATAATCACTGCTAAGCTAAGAGAATTGCTAGGATCAAGAGGAGAGAATTGGGAAATATTAACTACAGGCGCCTTTGTTTCAATGACAGTACCTCTTGCTATTTTCTTTATGTTGCAGAGATACTTTATAAGAGGTTTGGTTGCGGGTTCAGTAAAAGGTTAGTTAATAATCTTTAGTCAATCTGAATATATATTTTATTGTTTTCAACTTTGATATTATATGTTTTTAAATCATCGCAAGGAGGGTCTTGAATAACTTTTCCTGTCTTAATATCAAAAATACCCTGATGCATGGGGCATTCTATTTCACTATCAATTACCAACCCATCCTCCAAATGAACATCTTCATGAGTGCACATCCCATCAGTAGCAAAAAAACCATCTTTAATATGGTAAATACAATAGGTTTTGTCTTCATAATCAAATCTCTTGAGATCTTCAAAATCAATCTCACTCGTTTCGCAAACTAAATGCCAATTACTCATAAATATAAATATTTTATTTTTATTAAAATTATTATAATTAGGTAATAATATAATTAAAAAAAATAATAAAATATATGGATAAAGCTAAAACTATCAAAATTGGAATAAATAATGCATCTGATGAATGGTTTAAGGCTAAAATTGATAGAAAAATTCTCAAAGAATTATCAAAAAGAAGCGATCTACAAGGTTGGAGTCATATAATTATTTATTTCTTTACATTAGTTTTATTAGGTTTTTGTTGTTTTTATTCATGGGGTTCATGGTGGTTTATTTCTTTTTATTTTTGTTATTGCACTTTATGGGGTGGTGCCGATGCTATATGGCATGAATGTGGTCATAGAACTGCTTTTAAAACCAGAAAATTAAATGATTTTTTTTATTACTTAGCAAGTTTCTTGAATAATTTTGAACCAATCCGATGGAGATGGAGTCACTCACTACACCATAGTTACACTGCTTCCGTAGATCCTCATGATTTTGAAGTAGATGAAAGTATTTTTTCAAAATATTCTTTATTTACATTTTTAATAAGATTTGTTCCTGGTTATTATTTTTTAATACTTCATAAATCATTACATTTAGAAATAATTAAACATGCACTTGGAATTGAAACTAAAGTTATGAAAGAATGCATTCCAAAAGACAAAAAATCAGTTTGCATTCTAAGCTCGAGAATATTTGTTATTATTTGGGTATCAATTATATTTTATTCTATTTTAATTAATTCATTTTTACCTATTTTTCTTTTTTTAATACCTAAATTTTTTATTTCATTAAACATAGTGTGGGGATTAACTCAACATATGGGGTTAAAAGAAGACACGAAAGATCACAGGGAATCAACAAGATCTGTTAGGTTAAATCCCATTTTTAGCTTTATATATTGGAAAATGGAGTACCATATTGAACATCATATGTTTCCTATGGTTCCTTCTTATAATCTGCCTAAATTACATAATGTTATAAAAAACCAATTACCAAAACCACAAACTCTTTTTGAGGCATATAGAGAAATTATTCCTGCAGTAATTAAAAAATCTAGAGATCCTTCCTATTATATTCCAGTTAAGATGCCTCTAAATTAAGCAAAAAAATAATTTAATCTAATTTTAATATCAAACATGTTGACATACTAAAAACTTTAGATTTAATTGATATAAAATTATACAACAATTCAGGAGAAGTTTTGGAAGTAAGAAATTATATTAATGGAAGATTTGTAGACTCTTTTTCAAAACAAAATATAGAAGTAACTAATCCCGCAAATCAAAACACTGTTGGTTTCATTGATGAGGCTTTAGATAAAGAAATTGATTTGGCATTTAATGCTGCAACAGATGCTTTTAAAAAAAGAACTCTTCAGAATATGAATCCAGAACTTAAATCAAAAATAATGAGATCAATAGCTTCTAAATTAAGAAAATATAAAATTAGTGGATCTAAAATACTAAGTGAAGAGAATGGTAAAACAATTGAACAATGTGAGGGTGAGTTTGAAGGAGCTGCTTCAGTATTTGATTACTATGCTGGAATGACAGATAAAATAGAAAACAAACTTATACCATCAGGAAAAGATACGTTCAATTATACTGTCCTAGAACCATTTGGGGTTAGCTTACAGATAGTTCCATGGAATTACCCAATTTCATTATTTGCTAGATCAGTTGCAGTGAGCCTAGTTATTGGAAATACGATAGTAATAAAACCACCAGAACTATGTCCAATTTCTTCAAATATATTTGGTAAGATTTTCAATGAGGTTGAGATGCCAAAAGGTATTCTAAATATTGTACATGGTTATGGAGAAACTACTGGAAAAAGATTGGTAGAACATGAAGCAGTTAATCAGGTAGTTTTTACTGGTTCGCCTGAAGTGGCATCAGAAATTTTAAAAAAAACTGCAGATAGAATTATCCCATGTCACCTTGAACTAGGAGGAAAATCTGCAGCAATAATTTATTCTGATGCAGATATAGATCAGGCAGTAGAAAGTACTATAAAAGGAATATTTAAACCTAATGCTGGCCAAATTTGTGTTGCTATGTCTAGAGTAATAATCCATCCCAAGGTAAAAGATGAATATATAACAAAACTAATTAACAAAACTAAAGCACTAAAAATAGGTTCAGGCGACGATAAAGAAGTTGATGTAACGCCTTTAATATCTAAAGAACAATTAAAAAGAGTTACAAATTATTGTAATTCTGGAATTCAGTCAGGTGCAAATCTAATTATAGGAGGACAAAAGCACGAAAAAGGTAACGGTAATTTTTTTGAACCTACTATCTTTGATAATGTAAATCCCAAATCAACTATAGCTCAAGAAGAAATATTTGGTCCAGTGACATCAATTTTTGATTTTGAAACCGAAGATGAGGCAATAGATTTAGCAAATTCAACTGAATATGGTCTTGCTTCAGGAGTATTTACAAGTGATGATCACAAAGCTAAACGTACTGCAGAAAAAATTGCAGCTGGTATTGTGTGGCAAAACGATTGGTTTGTTGATGGAGTAAACTTACCAGGTGGTGGTTATAAAAAATCAGGCTATGGACGTGATGGAGGCTTTGATAGTTTATATAGCTATGGACAAACCAAACGTGTAAGTAAAAGATTAAATTAATAATATTATGAAAAAAAAATTAACCGTAAAAGAAATACTACAATGTAAGGGATTAAAAAAATTAACAGAAATTTATACACATAATCCCTTAGAGGCAGAAGCTTGTGAAAAAGCAGAAATTGATATGATTGTTTCATCGGAAAATAATGATATCGAAGGTATAAGAAATTCTGCTCAAAATACATTTTTAACAGTTGGTTTGCAATATGGTAAATATTTAAATGAATTAGAAATTCTTAGAAGATGTTTTTTTCTATATGAAAATGGAGCTGATGCTATCTATTGTCCCCAGAGTAACAAATTAATTAAATCAATTGCAAATGAAGGCATACCAGTTGTTGGACATACTGGATTTATCCCATATAAATCTACTTTCTATGGAGGCTTTAAAGCTTACGGAAAGAATGCAGTTGAAGCAAAAAAAATATATGATGAAGCTTTAAAATTGCAAGAAGCTGGAGCATTTGCAATTGAGATAGAAATAGTACCCTTTAAAGTCGCAGAATTCATTTCAAAAAAGGTAAATGTTTTTATGATTGGAATGGGAAGTGGTCTAGGTTGTGATGCTCAATATTTATTTGCTGAAGATGTTTTAGGTTATAATAAAGGCCATATTCCTAGGCATGCAAAAGTTTACTCTAATATTTTAGATGATTATGAAAAAATTAGAATCAAATCTATTGAGGCTTTTAAAATGTTTAAGAATGATGTTGTTTCAAAAAATTATCCTGATCAAAATCATGATATTGATATACCCTCCTCCGAATTTGATAAGTTTATAAATAACTATAATTAGACCTTCAAATATTCTGAAAATGCTAATTAGTTCATACAATTAGCTATATTTTTAATTATTATATTTGACATCCAAAACGTTTTGGATTTAACTAAAATTATAATTTTAGGAGGAAAAATGAAATTTAGAACTTTTATAATATCAATATTATTTCTATTACCCCTTTCATCTATAAGTAATGCAGCTCCAACTGGACAAGATCTAGGGGATAATTGGTGCTCAGATGTAAAAATGCATTTTTATGCTGGAGGACCTGAAGCTGGAGGTTTTGCAGGTATTGTTGCAGCGGGTGCTATGAATGCTATTAGAGATACTGGAGCAGATGCAGAAATTATTTATTCAGAATGGGATTTTGA
>MDTG01123751.1_pt1 | contig 10350 bp, 6 predicted proteins | sample 811421 | NCBI WGS metagenome assembly MDTG01 (sample SAMN05326645, study PRJNA326480) | marine metagenome | isolation source: seawater | place: Pacific Ocean: South East | collected 2011
CGCCCTGCTGTGGCCATAAACGTTCGCCAAAGGTCCGTGAGAAATGCGCTCGCACGATGGCATCCTGAATGTCACGGGTATGTTCTTTGAGCTTGTACTCTAACGCAGCGCGATCTTCCGGGGACGACGGCATGCGCCCGCCGGTCTCACTGCGCCATAGCAATTCCGAAAGCGGCAGGGCCGCATCCAAAATAGCCTGCATCGCAGCTCGCCCCTGGCGAGAGACTAATGTGTCAGGATCTTCCCCGGAGGGTAGCACGGCGAACCTAAGTCCGAGGCCCGGTTTCAAATGGGGGAGGGCGCGTTTGGCCGCTTTCGCGGCCGCGCGTTGGCCCGCGTTATCGCCGTCGAAACAAAGCACGGGTTCGCGCGCGATTTTCCAAAGAAGTTGAATTTGATCCTGGGTAAGGGCGGTGCCCAAGGGTGCGACCGTATGCTCGAAACCAGCCTGAGCCAGGACGATCACGTCCATGTAGCCCTCGGTGACGAGAATGGTCTCTGCTTTGCGTGCCGCCGGCCCGGCCAAGTGCATGCCGTACAGCGTTTCCCCTTTGTGAAAGAGGGGTGTTTCCGGAGAATTCAGGTATTTTGGTTGACCCTCCTTCAAGATCCGCCCGCCGAAGGCGACGACGCGGCCGCGACGATCACAAATGGGAAATATCACCCGATCACGGAAACGGTCGTAGGGATCGCCATTATCGGGTTGGATCAGTAGGCCCGCGATAATGGCCAGTTTCGGGTCCACGTTTTCACGGGCGAGGGCGGTGCGCAAATAATTCCGTCCAGGGGGCGCGAAGCCCAGGCGGAAGCGGCGGATGGTTTCCTCGTCCAGGCCGCGTTCAAATAAGTAGCCGCGGGCCTCCTTGCCTTCCGGCATGTGGAGTGCCTTTTCGAACATCTGCGCCGCCATCTCAGTGACGTCAAAGAGGGTTTGGCGCTGTTTCTGGCTTTCGCGGGCTTCTGGGGAATCGCGTGGTACCTCCATGCCTGTTTCTGCCGCCAGTTTCTCGACGGCCTCCGGGAAGTTCAGTCCCTCTGTCTCTATAATAAAATCAAAAACGCTGCCGTGGGCCTGGCAGCCAAAGCAATGATAGAAGCCCTTTTCCTCGTTGACCGTGAACGACGGCGTCTTTTCCTTATGAAAAGGACAAAGACCCATATGCTCGCGTCCCTTGCGTGTCAGCTTTACCCGTCGGCCGATGACGTCGACGAGACCGATCCGGCCGCGGAGTTCATCTAGGAATTGATCACTAAAGGCCATGCGTCACATACGCTCCAGACATATAAAAGAGTAACGATATTAGTCAGGAACGCCGGTGAGGAAAATCCAATGTGGTATTGGTTATTTGGGAGTTGCCCACAAGCAATTGTGGACAATTAGCCGAGCTTAGCCTTCACCGCGCCACTAGCCTTGCCAAAATCCATCTGTCCAGCAAACTGTTCCTTAAGAACGGCCATCACCTTCCCCATATCCTTTAGAGTGGACGCTTCCACATCGGAAATAACACTGTCGACTGCAGCGGCAATCTCAACATCGTTCATCTGGGCGGGCAAAAAGTCCTCAATGATCGAGATCTCTTCGGCTTCTTGTTGAGCAAGTTCCATGCGTCCGCCCTTTTCATAGGCCTCTATGCTGTCGCGGCGTTGCTTGATCATGGATTGCAGCAGCGAGAGGACAGCATCATCAGGAATACCATCCAAATTGCCCTTGGAACGCGCTGCGATATCGCGATCCTTGATGGCAGCTTGAATGAGGCGCAAGGTGGAAACCGCGATGGTCTCTTTCTGCTTCATAGCCGTCTTATAGGCGTTTGTAATTTGCGTGCGTAGCACCGCCGATCTCCCTCGCATTTTCCTTAGCGAGTCGCTAATTTTGGACCCTATACCAATTTGGTCGGAATAGCAACTAGCTCTAAATTTTTAAATCATTGAAAATAAAGGTAAATTTTCAAAAACCACGGGCTTGACCTGGAGTAAACGATTGCGTAAGAGTTCGCTCTAACGACGGACATGCAAGGTACGCATCACCAATGAATGATGATAGCAAGGCATCAACGCCCGCCGGGTCAAAGAACCGGCAGGGCGATTTTTTTTGTGCGCGACCTGAGGGTGTGAATGCCGCCCTGGTGTTGGCGGATGGCGAGGTGTTCTGGGGACGGGGTGCCGGTGTGCCCGGGATCAGCGTTGGCGAAGTGTGCTTTAACACCTCCATGACCGGCTATCAGGAGATTCTCACAGACCCTAGCTACGCGGGGCAGCTGATCTCTTTCACCTGTCCACACATAGGCAATGTCGGAGCCAATCCCGAAGATATGGAGACCAAGACCCCGGCAGCCCGGGGTTTTATTTTGCGTGAGGACATTACCGAGCCTGCCAATTGGCGGGCCGCAACCCACCTTGACGACTGGCTAAAGTCTATTTGGTTGACCGGCGTCACTGGAGTGGATACCCGTCGCCTATCCCGTCGCATCCGCGACGGCGGTGCGCCATGCGGCGCTTTAGTCTACAGCCCAAGCGGGGAGCTGAACATTGAAGCCGCCCAAGAGGAAGCTGCCGCGTGGCCCGGGCTTGAGGGCATGGACCTCGCGAGCGAGGTCTCCTGCGCGCATTCTTATGAATGGGATCAGACTGAATGGATGCTGGGCCGTGGATACGGCCGGCAGGAAGAACCGAGGTTTCATGTGGTCGCTGTGGATTTTGGCGCCAAGCAGAACATCCTGCGTTGCTTGGCGTCGAGTGGTTGCAATGTAACCGTGGTGCCTGCCACGACAACGGCGAAGGAAATTCTGGCACATGAGCCGAACGGCGTTTTATTGTCAAACGGACCCGGCGACCCTGTATCGACCGGGGAATATGCCATTCCAACGATTTTGGGCGTTATGGAAGCCGGTATACCAATTTTCGGTATCTGCCTGGGCCATCAGATGCTAGCCCTAGCACTGGGCGCGAAGAGCTACAAGATGCATATGGGCCACCGAGGTGCCAACCAGCCGGTGAAGGATCTGGAGACGGGGAAGGTGGAGATCACCAGTCAAAACCACGGCTTCGTCATCGACACGGAGACGTTGCCAACTGGGGTCACGGCGACGCATCAATCTTTGTTTGACGGGACACTGGAGGGCCTGAAGGTCGAGGGGAAGCCTATCTTCTCCGTCCAATATCACCCGGAGGCTTCACCGGGGCCACACGACAGTCATTATCTGTTCGAGCGGTTTGTTGAATTGATGGAAACCCCGTGACCGGCCATGGCCAAACAACGTCGCAATTACAAAAATAGGCACCCCCATGCCCAAACGTACTGATATTAAATCGATTTTGATTATCGGCGCCGGCCCCATTGTGATCGGCCAGGCGTGTGAGTTCGACTACTCCGGGGCACAAGCCTGCAAGGCGCTACGCGAGGAAGGTTACCGGGTGATACTGGTGAACTCTAACCCGGCGACGATCATGACCGATCCCGGCCTGGCCGACGCCACCTATTTGGAACCGATCACGCCGGAACTGGTTGAACGGATTATAGAAAAAGAGAAACCGGACGCTTTGTTGCCGACCATGGGGGGACAAACGGGCTTGAATACGGGCATCGCGTTGGAGGCTTCGGGTGTCCTTGAAAAGCACGGGGTGGAAATGATCGGCGCTGACGCCGTGGTGATTGCAAAGGCTGAGGATCGCCAGAAGTTCCGCAACGCCATGGAGAAAATTGGTCTGGAAAGCCCGATGAGTATTGTTGTCACGAACATAAATGAGGCCCGTGACGCCATGGATCAAATCGGCCTTCCAATCATTATCCGCCCTTCTTTCACCTTGGGGGGGATTGGCGGCGGCATCGCCTTCAATAAGGCAGAATTCGAACAGATCGTATCAGGCGGTTTGGCAGCCTCGCCGGTGCATGAGGTGCTGGTCGAGGAATCGGTCCTAGGATGGAAAGAATTCGAAATGGAGGTTGTCCGTGACAGCGCCGACAACTGCATCATCGTTTGCTCCATCGAAAACGTTGATCCCATGGGTGTCCACACGGGCGACAGCATTACCGTAGCACCGGCGCTAACTTTGACGGACAAGGAATACCAAATCATGCGCAACGCCTCGATCGCGGTACTGCGTGAGATTGGAGTAGATACGGGAGGTTCCAACGTGCAATTTGCCGTCGACCCCCATAGCGGCCGCCTTGTCGTCATTGAGATGAACCCGCGCGTTTCACGCTCGTCGGCACTGGCTTCTAAAGCGACAGGTTTTCCCATCGCGAAGATCGCCGCGAAGTTGGCGGTGGGCTATACGTTAGACGAACTGCAGAATGATATTACTGGTGTGACGCCGGCCAGTTTCGAGCCCACCATCGATTACGTGGTTACCAAAATTCCACGCTTCACCTTCGAGAAGTTCCCGGACACGGACGCGTTGCTGACGACCTCGATGAAATCGGTCGGCGAGGCCATGGCCATCGGACGCTCCTTCGCGGAGTCCCTTCAGAAGGGGGTCCGATCCTTGGAAACTGGTCTCACGGGTCTAAACGAGATAGAGATCGATGGTGTCCTCGTCGATGGTGAGCTTGACCGTGATGCGGTCCGTGCGGTGTTGGCCGAACGCCGGCCCGAGCGAATTCGTTACATTGCACAGGCCATGCGCCTTGGCATGCCGGATGACGAGATCGGGAAGGCCTGCGGCTTTGATCCGTGGTTCTTGGATCAAATTCGCGGCATCGTCGAAACGGAGGCCAATATTCGCGTAAGCGGACTGCCCGAAGACGCTATGGGGCTGCTGAAGCTCAAGAAATTGGGTTTCTCAGATGAGCGTCTGGCCGAGTTGACGGACGACAGCGCGACACGCATCGCCCATCATCGGCGCGACCTTGGCGTGCGGCCAGTATATAAGCGTGTGGATACTTGCGCCGGCGAGTTCGCAAGCCGGACCTCTTACATGTACTCTTGCTACGAGGGTGATGGTAGCCGGCCGCCAGAAAACGAGGCCGAACCGTCCGGGCGCAAGAAGGTCGTGATCCTCGGGGGTGGGCCGAACCGGATCGGGCAGGGGATTGAATTTGACTATTGCTGCGTCCACGCTTCCTTTGCCATTCGCGAGGCTGGCTTGGAGGCGATCATGGTCAACTGCAATCCGGAGACTGTGTCTACGGACTATGATACTTCCGACCGCCTGTTTTTCGAACCGTTGACCTCCGAAGACGTTATCGAGCTGGTTCAATCGGAACAGCAAAACGGCGAATTGCTAGGTTGTATCGTCCAATTGGGCGGCCAGACCCCGCTGAAATTGGCAAGCGGGCTCCAGTCCGCCGGCATACCCATTCTTGGAACCAGCCCTGACGCCATAGATCTGGCCGAGGACCGCGAACGCTTTCAGAGTCTGCTCAAGGACTTAGGCCTGCGTCAGCCGGCCAATGGCTTAGCGCGATCGGAAGAGGAGGCTGTTAGCGTCGCGGGGGCAATAGGCTATCCGCTGGTGATCCGGCCGTCCTATGTTCTGGGCGGTCGTGCCATGGAAATCGTCCACGATCTCAATGCCTTGAAACGCTATATGACCGAGGCGGTCCAGGTCTCGGGCGATAGCCCTGTCCTGCTCGACAGTTATCTGCAGGATGCAATTGAAGTAGATGTGGATGCCATCTGCGATGGCGAGGACGTGTTCGTCGCAGGCGTTATGCAACACATAGAGGAAGCCGGTATCCATTCCGGCGATTCCGCTTGCTCGTTGCCACCGTACTCACTCTCGGACGAGATGGTCGATGAATTGAAGCGCCAGGCGATAGAATTGGCAAAGGCATTGGGTGTGGTTGGGCTAATGAACGTTCAATTTGCGGTCAAAGATGGTGATGTCTACATCCTCGAGGTCAACCCGCGAGCTAGCCGCACGGTCCCGTTCGTTGCCAAAGCGACAGGCATTCCGGTGGCCAAGTTGGCGACTCGAGTGATGACCGGCGAGAAGCTTGCGGACCTTGACCTGGAGGGCAAGGCGCGGAGTGATCATATGGCTGTGAAGGAGGCCGTGTTCCCTTTCACGCGGTTTGCTGACGTGGACACTATCCTTGGGCCTGAGATGAAGTCGACTGGCGAGGTCATGGGCTTGGATGAGAATTTTCCGCGCGCCTTTGCGAAATCCCAAATCGGCGCGGGGAACCGCTTGCCAACGGACGGCACGGCCTTTATCTCGGTCAAGGATCGGGACAAGGATGCGGCGGCGGAAGTTGCCTGGCGTCTGCAGACCCTCGGGTTCAAGCTTATCGCCACCGGCGGGACCCAACGGTTCATGGCCGCGCGAGGGTTGAGTGTGGAGCCCATTAACAAGGTATTAGAGGGAAGGCCCCATTGTGTGGACGCGATCCTGAACGGTGAAGTCCAACTGGTGATCAATACCACGGACGGTGCGCAGGCGATCTCCGACAGTTTCTCCATCCGGCGAACAGCGGTCACCAACAATGTGCCGCACTATACGACCATGGCCGGCGCCGCAGCAGCGGTCGACGGAATTGAGGCGCTCAGTGCGGCGGGGCTTGATGTTGCGCCGTTGCAGGCCTATTTTAATAAATCGTTCTAAAACGTTCCCTACTGACCCCGGATCGATCGGGCGTGTGCTGGCCAACCGGGACACGACTGAGAAGTTTTTGATTCTACAGGTGGACATGAAGATGGAAAAGGTACCCATGACCCGCCAGGGTCTGGACACCCTGGAAGAAGAGTTCAAGCGCCTTCGCAACGAAGAGCGCCCGGCTGTAATCAAGGCGATTGCGGCGGCTCGCGAGCATGGTGATCTCTCCGAGAACGCAGAATATCACGCGGCCCGGGAACGGCAGAGCTTCATCGAAGGTCGGTTGGCAGAACTCGAAGATGTTATTAGTCGCGCCGACGTAATTGACGTGTCGAAACTCTCGGGCAACGTGGTCCGCTTCGGTGCCAACGTCATGGTTGCCGACGAGGACACAGACGAAGAAATTACCTATCAGATCGTCGGCACTCACGAAGCTGATTTGGATCAAGGCAGGTTATCTGTTACGTCGCCGCTGGCGCGTGCCATGATAGGTAAGACCGTTGGTGACAGTGTCGAAGTGAATACGCCACGCGGCCCGAAGGGCTACGAAATCTGTGATGTTAAATTCAAGTAGGTGGATCCTTGGTTAAGGTGCGTCAACTTCGGGCCCATCTTCACCGATAGGTATACCAGATAAATCTTTCGCGGTGCGGATCGTTTCGAACGTCGTCACCGTGGAGACATTGGGGGCTTCCGTTATTCCCATGGTTAGGGCATCGCGCTGGTCCTTGTCCCGGGCAACGACTTTTAGAAGAAAGTCGCCGCCGCCGCGTATCATATGACATTCGCGCACTTCGGGCCAGGCATCCATCCGTGTTTCGAATTCCTGAAGAACGCTCTGCGCCTGCGAATCCAGGCCGACCAAGGCAAAGAACATTTCCTTGTAATCGAGCAGGGAACCTGCGATTTCCGCGTGATATCCTTTGATGTAACCGGCGTCTTCCAGAGCACGGACTCGGCGGAGGCATGGTGGCGCAGAAATACCGGCGCGCTGAGAAAGTTCAACATTGGTCATCCGTCCGTCGTCTTGAAGATCACGAAGTATTCGCCGGTCGATGCGATCCAGTTTGACCCTTTGCATGCGTGCTCCCCAATATTTGATACGTGAACGACCCTATTTGAAATATTTTTGCGTAATTATATGATACAGAAATAAGAATTGCGAGAGGGTTGCCCCGTAGTCGAGCGGATTGCACCTTCCGAGTTGATTGTCGATAATCCGCGGCGTATTTCCCCGAAACGGACTAGCCCGTGCCCGAGCACCAAACCAAAGCTCCATTTAAGGGAAGACCCTTGTTTCTTCTTATCGCGCCGATCACCTATTTCGGAGCGGCGATTTACCTGCGAGCTGTCGCGGGGCCATTTTGGCAATGGAGCCTTCTCGATCCCTCTTATTTCTATCTGTTGGACGGTTTGAATGTCCTTGGTGGGCGGTCCCCGGGGCACGTGTCTCATCCAGGGATTACGGTAACGACGTTGGCTGCTGTGTGGCTGTGGGTCCAGCAGCTGGGATATGAAACGACCACGTTCGTTGAGGAGGTATTGCGTAAACCGGAGATCTACCTGCACCAACTGTCAACAATATTCATTGCCATAAACACCTTGTTGTTGGCCGGTCTTGGCTGGGTCGCCTACCGCGCATTCGGTGTTGTAGGAGCGCTTGGCAGTCAGCTTGCGCCGTTCATGTCGACGATTGTGTTGAAACACGCGTTCCTACCCAAGCCCGAGGCCATGTTGGTGGCTGTCACTTTAATTCTGATGATGCTGACCGTGTTAGCCTTGAGGCGCTCAAGCGATCTTCGATTAGCTGTGGCATTTGGGATCATCGCCGGCTTTGGTATGGTTACCAAGGTTACCGCTATGCCCGTGTTTCTCATCCCTTTATTTGTGGTCTGCGGCTGGCGCGCAGTTCTGATTTATGTTGCTGTAGCCGTTGTCGCTGCGGGCGTTTTCTTCCTACCTGCCGCGGACGCCTTCGGCGATGTTGTTAGTTGGATGGTACACGTGGCAAAGGGATCTGGCGCGCATGGTGCGGGTCCACAAACGATTATTGATCTGGATGCCTACCCGAAGGCTGTTGCCAAGGTGTTCAAGCGGCCCGCATTGCGTGTGCCGGCTATTCTTTCGGCGATTACGCTCGTGATTGTCGCCTGGCGGTCACGCCGCGGGTCTGGCGTTGAGACGAGGGAAGTTCGATGTTTGGTTGGAATCTTAATTGCGCAGGTGACCCATGTCCTCTTGGTTGCAAAGCAACCCACTGCCTTTTATCTCATTCCCTCGTATATGTTCTCAGCGCTGTCATTAGTTCTTTGTTTCAGGTTGTTGTGGACGATTCGGCCCCAATCTTGGCATTTGCCCATAACCGGAACGGTTCTGGCTGGTCTCTTCGTGGTCGGTTTTTCCGTGGGACAGGCCAACGGCTTGCATCGACTGTCAAAGCATCTAGAAATAAACTCGAAAATGGCACATGCGGTGGACAACGCGCGTTTCAGCCAATGCACCCAGATTTTTATCAACGCCGCTAGCACGCCCGTCTTTGCCATGTTTCTGGCGGATCGCGTAACCGGATGGCAGCACAGCGAGCTATTGAAGAAGGTTCATCCCAGAAATAACTACTGGATCGATGACTGGCTTGATCAAACGAAATTTACGCTGCGCGGTTGGTCGGCGGCGCATGTTTTCGCAGACGTGCGACGTAATTCCGAATGCCTATTCTTTCGCGGCGATCGTGCGAACGGGATCGTCAACTATTTGAAATCTGTCGCGCCGGGTATGGTCTACGATTTGAGTTGCACAAAAGGGCCGGAGGTCATCGTGACCGTCGGTGTGGATTGTAAAGGAGAGCTTACTCCATGATGTCTGGAGCTGTGTCGGCAGGGCACCCCGAGACAGCCCAGGCAGCCGCGACCATTCTCAAGGAAGGCGGAAATGCCTTTGACGCCGTGTTAGCGGGAATGGCGGCGGCCTGCGTTTGTGAACCGGTCTTGTGCTCCTTCGGCGGTGGCGGGTTTTTGATGGCGAAGCCGGAAAACGAGGCGCCACGGATTCTCGATTTCTTTGCGCAAACGCCATTGCGCCTTCCGGACGCTAAAGCGCGCGATTTTTTCCCCGTGCTTTGCGATTTTGGAACTGTCAAACAGGAATTCCATATCGGTATGGCGTCCATGGCGACGCCGGGTCTCGCGCGTGGCATGTTCGAAGTTAACGAACTGCTCGGGCGCATGCCTCTCGATCAAATTCTAGAGCCAGCGATAATATTGGCGAAAGAAGGGGTGCCGCTTCATAAGCTGCAGGCCTACATCTTTCAAGTTGTCGGACCGATTTATATGGAGACTGAAGCCAGCCGGGAAATTTTTGAATCCAAGGCTAATCCGGGAAGCTTGGTCGGCGAAGGCGATCTCGTTGTGAACCCCCAGTTCGCCGACTTTCTAGATGCTTTAATCCGCGAGGGGGATGATTTGTTTTACCGCGGAGAAATTGCTGCCCGCGTCGCGGAGGACTGTCGCGCCCAGGGCGGTACGCTAACCCGCGACGATTTCGAGGTATTCAAACTTGAACAACGCAGGCCATTGTCTCTCGCGTATACGGATGCCCTTATCTACACCAATCCCCCACCATCGATCGGCGGCCTTCTCATTGCATTTGCCCTCTCCATATTTCGGGACTGTAGTGTGAAAGGTGTGGCCTTCGGTTCGTCCGCACATCTCTCAACGTTGGCCCAGGCCATGGTGTTGACCAATGAAGCCAGAATAGAGAGCCGTCTGCACGAAGCGTCCATCGAAGAAGCGGCGTCGGTATTGCTCAGCGAGGAGA
>MDTG01161583.1_pt1 | contig 10350 bp, 5 predicted proteins | sample 811421 | NCBI WGS metagenome assembly MDTG01 (sample SAMN05326645, study PRJNA326480) | marine metagenome | isolation source: seawater | place: Pacific Ocean: South East | collected 2011
GAGGCCCGGGACTCGGGCCTCACCGTGGATGCGGCACGGCTAGATATAGCAAAAGAAGTGGCTCAGCTAGAGAGCACCAAAAAGGCCGACATGGCCGTGCAGAGCGTGTTCTCTACGGTAAGGATCAAATGGATCCGGTCCCAAGGGAGGTTGAAAATCCTCCTAGAAGCGACCGACGAGGATACCGACGAGGAGACCGACGAGGAGGCCCCTCTCGGAATCCCTCTTCGGAGGTAGCTATTAGTCTTTTAAGGGCGGCCAGGAGGGCCGCTCTTTTTATTATAATCTCCAAGCTGTAAAAACAATTCCAGATTTAACTAGAAGTCCCCAGGGTCTTCCCTCAACAAGAAACTGGCAGGCGTGTAGACGGTCTGTTTTCTTTAAAGAATGATCTTTACAGCTAATAAGAGTCCCTTCTAAGCATCGGACATGTGCAAGAGGAGAAAGTATAATCTCTTTTTTGCAATCCGCAAAAACAGTAGTAGGAGTATGGGTAGTTACTACCGGACCTATACTCGCACAAGAAAAAAAGAAAGAGGAGAGTATTATGAGTTTTGGGCTAGAAGAATTCAAAGAAGAACTCCAAAAGTTAGAAAATAGCTCTTTAGATTTGGTAAGTCTCGCCGCATTTCGATCGATTTCCGTAAGGCAGAGAATATTTCAGATCGCTAGGCTAATTAGAGAAACACAGAAGTGTTTAAAGAGCGAAGAAGAAGCAATAAAAGCAGTCGGAGACTAACATGGGAAAACTACCTGATGGATTACTCTACTCTAACATCAGAGTAGAAGTTGGGGTAGAAGAGCTAATAGAGAGTACTCCATGGCTCTTCCGAACGGAAGCCAGACAAGAGTGCTTTATGACAGACAAGGGAGGAGTTTCCTATACGTACGGAAGCGGCCGAGGCATCCGGACGTACACATCCGTGCCCTATACACCTGAGGTTCTCCGGACGCTGAGAGCGGTAACTGGTTTTCTTATAGGGGTGCACCGGTTTACGGACCAAACATACAAGATAAAATTAAACGGGTGTTTTTTAAACTACTATAAGGGAAAGAAGCAACACCTAGGTTGGCATGCTGACGACTTTATCGGAATGGACCACAGCTTCCCAATAGCGATTGTTTCTTTTGGGGAACCCAGAGAAATCTGGTGGAGGAAAGTAGGAGAAAAAGGAGAAGTTCGAAATAAACAGCTTCTTGAAAATGGAAGTATTTTAATCATGCCTCCAGGCATGCAGAAAACCCACGAACATAGAATTCCAAAAGGAGACCGTTCCATGGGTCCAAGGGTCTCTATGACCTTTAGAAGGTTTAAATAAAAACCTTCTTTAACTGCTGCTAAGTTTTAAAGAGACCCTTTAACTCTGATATTCGTCGTTGTAGTCTATCAGAGTTTCCTTAATCTTAGGGGGTTGCGGTTTTATTGTTTGACGCAATAAAGGGTCTCTTTTTTTGCTAGATAGTGCTTAGTCCTAAGAGTCCTTCAATAGAAGAAGCACTATATTGTATTTCTAAGCCAAGAATGTGTATTGCTCCTCCGGTATTTTGCCCAAAGAAAAACCCAAATCTCTGGAGGGTGTTTGTGCAAGACTTATCTGTACCGGATGCTGAAACTGCTGCGTTTGTGAAGTCCCAAACAGCCTTCCTCATCAAGGGCGGGGTAGACGTAACTACGGAAACGCTAGAAGCGTCTGCCCCGGTAACGCCTCCGATGGCGGAGGTCGCCGACCCGTCAGTTAGCAGTGTGGAGGCACTAGTATCCGCGTAATCAGTAGTATACGTGTCATTCCCAAACATTTGATCAAACTTACTGACACGTAAAATTACATTAGAGGTTAGCGGCTGGGAGTCTAAAACAGCAGTAACTTTATGGAGTGAAGAACCTTTTGGGAGGTTTGTATAAAAAGAAATTCCCGCCCCGTCAGCAATAGAAATTGCTCCAAAGCTAGGCCCCACGGGGTAGGATCCCCCTAAAACCCCAATCTGTCCTGTATTCTTAAATCTGAGCTGAACTAAGGCTAGCGTAGTAGAGCCGGTAGCCTCATCACTTGTTGCTAAGCTAGCACTGTTTGTCCCAAACAACGAAAAGATCTCATTCGCGGAGATAAACTTAGCCGCGTACATAGTTTGGGACGCGCCAGCACTCGTGCCGTAGCTAAACCCGGTATGCTGCGCGGTTCCTCTGCCTACGAGGTTTCCGCTTGATGCGGTGACCGCAAACTTTGGAGTAAAGGTTACGGAAGTGCCTTGGTACGCAGACCCCGTGTAAACCCCTACACTAAAGTCCTCTCCATGGCTTTTCGTTACGAAAGGATTGCTGTCCGCAGGGTAGCTCGCTGTATGTAAGGCGTCTTGGTGCTTAGTCCTTCCCGTTCTGCCTAAAGCAGTAGTTCTTCCGAGCGTGGCAAGCCCCGTAGTTCCCGCAGTGGCCTGCCCGCTAACTTCGTAGTTTTGGGTTACTGTCCTTCCCCCAAACACGGTGACGGGATTAGCTCGAGCAGTGGCGGCAGTTCTTCCCGAGTACGGAAGAGCATCCGCACCGTGGTCATCAAAAATAGCATCAATACTGAAAAGAACTAAATCTTCGATGTTATTTATCGTTGATCGATCTTTGGTAGTCAGCACGGTGGCGTTAACGTTTGTGTCCCTTTGACTAAGCGGAACTGAAATATACGCTATTGTCGTAGTGCTTCCATTAAGAACAACATTCCCAGCGCTGATAGAAGTAATTCCCCCAGCTAACCAGTATATTTTTATTGTACCCGTCCAGTGAACGGTAACCCTATCGCCAGTCGTGCTAACTCCCGCAGAGTCCGCAGTCCCATCTAGATTCCAGTTAAACTGAATATTGTTATGGGTATAGTCATACTGCTGACTGAGTAAAGCTCGATCATAATTAGCCCCTACGGAAATCTCTTCTTGGCCAGCAGTTAGTATATCCCCATTCCAAAGAACAACGTCTGTTCCTACTCGCTTGGCGAATATAAAAATATCTGCAAGGCTTTCGACCACCGAGAGCATAGGGCAAACGTAAATGTTCCCCGCCCCGCTACTAGACCCGTGAACTGTGTTGTAGGACTGGACGACAGTGAAGTTGCTATTTAGGGCTGTCGGAGCGCCTAAAACAACATAAGCAACGTCGCCGTTGTTAGGAAAGTTGATGTCTGAAGGACTTCCAGAGGGTCTGATATTATTGAATAGAGGAGCGGAGCCTGTTGTGTAATCTGGGTGAGAGATCTCAATACAGTCTACTAGGCTAGAGCCCCCCCAGATTAGATCGTAGGTAGACCCATCAGAGTTTAAAGACCAGCTTAAGGGAGTAGTGGCCCTAACAACTGAGTTGTCTCTTCTATTTCTTACCCTTAAAGAAGATACAAAAGGAGTTCCCGAAGACAGCCCAGTGGGAAATGCCTCAACTACGGTTCCTGCCGAAGTCACCACATCGAGGTGCCCAGTCAGCACCTGGATAGACCCTGAGGCATCAGGAGCCTGGATGCTCGTAACTGGGAAGGCCCCTAGTTTGTAGCTGTCATCGTCTTGTAGGACAGCCCCATTTGCTAAGTAGCAGCTACTCCCTTCCCGATAGGCAAGGATGAATAGGTTCTCCGTATCCTTGGTTATAGAAACAGAGCTAAGAGCCGCTACGGTAACGGAGACGGATGAGGCTCCGGTCCTGTTAATCGCCACATAGACGCAGTCGCCGGAGTCGAAGGAAGCGTGAGTTCCGTTAGTGACGGTAGTAACCCCTCCTCCGGGCGCATGGATTTTCAAATCTGAAGGAGTTGTAAGCGTATTAGCTGTAGCGTCAAAACTTATAAAGTTATCGCTAGTTAAAAATAAATTAGCATTTTGCTGCTGAATAAATCTACTGCCGTATTGACTATCCGTAGCTAGTGCGTTCTCGAGCTGTTGGTTCGCCCTTATAGTCATTCCGTTAAATAGAACTAAATCTGAATTTGGAGTGACGACCCCAAAAACTAAGTAATCTAATCTATTTACGTTACCCGAAGCGGTAACAAACGCTGCCCAGTCGGCGGCTACTGACAGGGTTTTTGTGGCGTTAGATGTTCGATCCAACTGAACATAAACTACCTTGCCCGCAGTTAGTGAGGACGCCAGCGCAGACCCGCTAGATGCTATTCTGTTATAGTTTGCAGTACCTACCGGAGAGGGAATAATGATATCAACCCCGGTAGTCCCTGTAATCGAGAGAGCTCCTCCCGAAAACGAAATCTTAATGTCCGCATTTGCTGCTGTTAGGAAGCAGTTCCTAGCGCTCTGGACAGCATCTAAAAGAGCATCCGAGTTTCTAGCTAGCCGGCCCAAAGGCCTGTTAATTCCGGTTTCGTAGGTTCCCGCAAGAGAAGAATCTGTTGCCGCGTTTCCAGATACAAGGCGCTCGAGAGCCTGTATAAAGTCTTTCTGGGCGGTCATCTCTGAGAACGTGCGGAATTTGTCAGACGTACTCATTTAGAATCTCCAAGTCCAATCAATCTGAAGCGTAAAATCTGTTGTTTTCGTAAAGGGTGAGAACGTTTTCCTAGCTAAAAAATCATTTCTTGCTGACGCAGATAAAAGTCCTACTTCAGCAATATTTGAGGCATTAGCTTCGTTTTGATTCCACGTCACTGTAAAGGTTACGTAGGGATTACTAGCATCGAAAGATACGGAAGCGACTTGCTTCGTTGACCCGGACACTTGAGTCATCGTGGCTAGGGTGTTGCTTACCGCAGGGGCTGCGGTGTTTGTTCCTAAGACCATCTGATCCACATAAGCCCCACTAACGTTATGTAGGGTGCCGGAGGTTCCTGGGTTAACGATTACTCTGCGCATAAGGTCTCGCCCTCCCGTAGGGGCGGTTCCTGTGCCATTTAAAACAGAAGTAATTAAGTTTTTTCCCTTAATAGATCGGTATACGTTACCTTTTTTAGGCCCACCCGCATAGATAAGGCGAGCTTCAACGTAACCAGAGGGATTAAAACTATCTCTAAAAGCTTCCGCCCCGTTTCTTAGGGCTTCCCTTCGGATCCCTAGCTCGTTGTGGAGGATGTTCAGGTAATTCCGAAGTTCTTTTAGCATTATTCTTTTTTCCTTTCGAAGGAACCGGAATCAGTCGGATTGACGTAGAATCCGTAACATTAAGATCATCTATCATGAGAGAACATTCTCCGGTACATTATAAGTTATTTCTTGTGCTGTAGCGGGAATCTCCACCCCATCGAAATCAGACTCGGCTAAATCAAAATACGATCCCAAGCTTGTAGACATCGTAGTAAGTATTCGAATGCCAACAGTAGCTGTGGTTATTGTATCTCCAGGATAGACTGCGGTTAACACAAAGCTAGTTGGATTTACTGTAGATACTCTACACATAGGTGCATCTGTTGTGTTGCTCCCGGCGGTAGGTAGGACTGCCTGTACGAGGAATGGCGGTGAAGGGAGGGCCGAGCTTAGAGAGCCTGTAAAGTTAACCGTAGCGGAGCCATTCACAAAGGCAAAAGAAGTTGCTGTTCTTACATTCCCCGAAGCTAATCTAAAAAGATTAATAGCAGTAAGGTCTGTTCCCCCTTCTGCCTGGGCAGCATTTGTTCCTTCTAAGGTTATTGCAGTAGGGGCTACCGAAGATATCTTTCTTAGTCTACCATTTGAAAGTACTAAAACATCTGAAGTAGTAAACGCAGGGTCTGCTCCTCCAGCATAATTAAAAATACTCTTATTAGATGAATCTGTAGTAAAAGCCAGGACAGCCCCGGCGGAGGTTGCAACAACGCTAGCCCCGAACCCTACAGTAGGAGTCCAGGTTATCTTCATCTGCTCGTCTGGGGCGTACTCCGCTGCGTGATCGTAATAAACTCCTAAAGCTTTTAAATCTACATTAGAGAGAAAATTAGTTTCAGACTCTTGGGCATACGTTACTAAATTTCCTCCGCTACCCCCGCCAGAATCTGATGCACTAGTTTTTCCTGTGCCCGCCCATGCGGTCGTTGTAAGTATTTGAGTTTCCGTGGGAACACTCAACACTCTTGCCCATTTATCTGCTCTTCGAATAAGACGATAGTTTGCCGCACCTCCGTTTGAGAAGGCCCCCGAGACAGTGACCGTAGTTCCGTTAGAAGCTTTGTTAACAACTGCGTAGGTTCCTGCATCAGAGCCTGAAGTCAGAATGAGCTCGTCCCCAGCAAGGGCGGTATGGAATGGGCCCTTTTTAATAACGTAATTTATACTCGTTGCTGCCGAAGGTAAAACTGGATTAGTAAAGATATAAGTGCTTGTATCCGTATGCAGTCCAGTAACTACATAAGTTCCCGCCACGGACCCAGGGGAAGACACCTCGAGGATATGCCCTTCGTCTACATTGAGGTTTGCGTAATTTAGAGAAGCATCTTTTAAGCCGATGGCGTTACTAGCACTTGCAACCGCTTCGGAAACTCCAGAGCTGGAGGTTCCAACAGTAGCAGGGGTCCCTCCGGTAAACACACTTCCAGAGGCAGTTCCAGACCCTTCATGTCCTGGAGACAAAGTGATAGCAGCTTGAGGTTCATAGGTAATGTAGGCTTTATTGGATAGCGATCCGGCAAAGGCTGACGTAACCGTTAGCTGAGTATTGCTATCTACTGTCTCTACTTTTCTAATATAATCTTGAGCGGCAGACGTGTAGGGGTCTACGGCTATAAAAGTGTCCTTTGTAGGAGCAGTCCCGGCCCCTCCGTTAGGTATGGTAGTCAAGAACGCAGCGCCACTATCAGTAAAGGTATCTGACGATGTTCCTCCTCCAGAGGCTTCCTCGGAAAGGATATTTCCAACAGGGCCGGCCACCCTAACCTCATACTTGAGGCCGGAGAGGCCTTTTAAGGCAGCATCAGTAGAGTTAGTCTGGAGGGTAGTTTTAGAGGGAATACTAGTTACCCCTACTGTAGCATACTTAGATGAGCCGTTTGAAATGATCAAATGGGTCGTTATTGACGGGGTTCCGCCAGAATTTGGTATTGAGGACAAAAAGTCTTCGTTTGCATGCCCAGTAAAGATAAAGGAGCCGGAGCTGTCCGTAGCTCCCGTAGTTGACTCATCGGAGCACAGCCGCCCAAGCTGGGAAATGTACGTAGAGCCGGTCCCAGTCACCACGAAGTGCGTCGTCGCAGAGACTTCCGATAAGGTTACTACCCCGCCGGCCAACACGTCGTCTTGCGAAGACGTTCCGTTTGCTAGCCCTGCTTCAGTTACTTCATAAGCAAAATGAGCAATAGAGTTTGGTATACCTTGCCATGGAGTAATTCCCTGATCATATGCCCAGTCATAATCGAAGCTGTAAAATCGCTTATCGTCATAAACGGGGTAAGGTTCAGTAATTGCATCGGCAATAAAAAGTCTAGGCTGTACTAATAAAAAATCATCTATATTAGATACATCATAAAAACTTTTAGTCCCCAAAAAGATAAAGTCTTTATACGTAGGCTTAATAATCGATAGTGTGCTTGATGCTCGAGAGATCGCAGTAGCGTAGTCGGTGATTCCAATATCTAGCGCATCTAAATCTAAGCTAACCAAAAACGTATGGTACTTTTGGATTTCGGTAATTGCAGGAAAGGAATCAAACCATGTTGGGTTGTTGATATAGTCATATATGTTTACTCCATTACACAGAGGAGCAAACTGAGAGACGGAGTCTCCGACGCTTAGACTCGTTCCCACGGACAAAGGATATAAGTATCCTTTTGTTCCAATTACTATTTGTCCTTTTTGACCTGAGTAGTTTGTATTGATCGAGGATACCGTGCCCGCCTCTACAGACATGGGAAGGCCGAGAGTAGCTAACACCCCTGTTCTTATCGAAGAGATAGTCGGTCCAGTAAGTAGTGAATAATAAATCCCTCTTACCCGATTTAAGTACTCTTCCGATGCTACCTCTTTCGTAAGGGAGATATCCGCACCGAAGTTGTTGTATATTACGGACTCGTCAAATAGCCCAAACTCTGCGTACCACGTCCCTTCTGTGGGCAGAAAAAAGGAAACTTGAGAGTTCTGCACAGTATAATCTAAAGTTTTGTACTTTGTCGTTACTGGGCTCTTAGGGGAAGACTGAATTCTAGGGAGGTCTAACGGGGTAGTAGCTAAAGTGGGGTCCGAATACTTTAGGTTATCTACCTTAGCGACTATGGACTTTCCAAAATGAGTATCGAACGGGGCTGATAGCAAATTTCTAAGATCGTAAAGGGATCCCCCAACAAATCCAAAAGAATCACAAGAGATAGTATTAGTAGACTCTGTCAGGATGTTTAAGGAGATTGTGTCCTTTACCTTAGGCCCAACTACCGTGTAGGCGATCCCCGTAGCAGAGCTTGGGAGGGTGTTAAACTCAACAACCAAAGATGTGCTATTAACAGTAACTACTTTGTGGTCATAGTTATTAAATACAATAAAATCTCCAGGAAGAACCCCAGAGGTTACGAAGTTAGCGGAAGTGTCCGTTAGTACTTTAACTACGGTAGTTCCGTCCGTTGCCGCCGTCGTCGTCCCGGTACTTGACGTGACTCGAGTAAATCGTTTCTCTGTAGCTGACAGAGTAACTGTCGATGTCGCAGAGGCATACTTTGCCTCTAAGGTATACAGAACGGACGTAGAGAGTGAGATGGCTCCGTAGATACACGTTGCAGCAACACCCTCAGTAGGTGCATGCGCTAAGCAAACTCGAACCCCCGCACTTAGGCTTACTATGCCTGCTAAAAAAGACCCAGTGAAGTCCGTACTATCCTTTTTTAAATATCCAGCGAAAGCAACTGAGTCAGGCTCTGCTGAGGATATAGTTATTTCATAAGACCAGACAAGCGAACTAATCTCATTAACCGTTCCGTTAAGCGGCTTGTAATACCTATCGGGCTGATTTCTATTCATATTAAAGGTCGCGGAAAGATCATTGCTTGCCGCAGAATACTGAAAGTTAGACCCTATCCCATCAGAAGTAAACGCGGGGTCTGTCCCAAAGTCGACGGTGTTTTCCAGCTTTAGCTTTACCCACTTTCTCTGACTGTATGTGGGAATGTCCCTAAGACTTTTCGCGTAGTCAACTTGGTATAGATTTAGTAGGTCCGAGGCGATAACCTGGGCAGCTCCGCTCCAAATGGAGGATAGATACTCTGTACCTTGAAGGAAGTTTCTATAGAAATCAGGGAGAGAATCTAGGAGAAAGTTAACTTCTAAAGTTTCCCCATAAACAGGAGTATACTTTTTTTCTTCTGCCGAGCCCGTTGAGGCAACAAGAGTAATTCCGGAGTTACTACTTATTCCATAAGACATCTATGATACCGGCGTTGTGGGTGGTCCTGTTGGGTTTGTATAACCCATTAAAGCTACTACTTCTGTAGTGCCAGACACCGTCTTAATAACCTGGTGGAGGTTATCGACGTCTATCTCTATAATTTGGCTATTAGATGATCCATCATAGGTAGCCACAACGAGGTGGCCCGACTCGGGGTCAACCGACAGTGCAGACACGCTATCGTACGCTAAAACTTTATAGAGCCCTTCCCCAGAGGCGGAGGAGTAGTGGAGCTCCACAGGAAACCCCGCCGAAGAATCGTTTAGGTGAACTCTATAAACTCCTGCTGTGGTGCCTACGTACAGGTAGTCTCCTCGGATTTGTAACGCAGAAGTAGCTGTTCCGGGTACCGCGGCGCTGTAGTCCGGGGAGGAGAAAGGGTCGAGATTATCGGAAGTTCCTAAGTACGTTTGGTCCTGCTGTTGAGTGACTACGCTATCTCCATTAGCGTAGATTAAGGAAGAGAGGCTTTCAAATAAGATCTTCGATACAGGTCTAGCAATATAATATGTTCCGCTAGAAACGGAAGTAGACGTCGGAATCTCATCGAGTAGCGTAAGGGTGTTTGTTCCTACGGAAGAAATCTCATAGTAATTAGATCCAATAACTACAGAATCTCCCGCCCTAATCTTATCGCTTACCCAGGAAGCGTGGTTGGACGCGGTAAAAATAGGGGTTGTGGCGTCTGCATCGTAGTCGTCGACGGCGCTATAGTTTACGGAAGAGTACGTTTTTAAAAACGGCTGCTTTGTCCTCGAGGCAGTGGCGTAACTGCTTCCTGTCCCCACCTTTAGCTTTACTATAGAGATCCCGTTTGTGTGGGCCACTGCCAAATAAGTGGTGTTGCTGTTCGAGAGAGAAGACACACTGGTAACGGTGCCGGATTGGAGCCCTACAGAGGCCACAGAAGACGTTCCTGAAGTCCATACGGCGGCAGTGTTGCGTCTGTTAATGGACGGCGCTAGAACCCCGTTTGTGGAGCTTGAGAGACGAAGCATCGCATCCTTTCGGAAGTCAACTACGACAGCGCCGTTATA
>MDTG01442448.1_pt1 | contig 10350 bp, 12 predicted proteins | sample 811421 | NCBI WGS metagenome assembly MDTG01 (sample SAMN05326645, study PRJNA326480) | marine metagenome | isolation source: seawater | place: Pacific Ocean: South East | collected 2011
ATAAGTTGATTTAAACCTGTTTTGTCTAAACCAATATCTTTCATAAAAGTTTCTTTTTCACTTTTATCAAGACCAGAAAGTTGATCTTCAATATCTGCACAAATGTGAATTATTTTTTCATTTGGATATTTAATTTTAATCATCTCAGTATATTGATTTCCTTTAGATAGGTTTTCCTCGTCTACATTACATACTATAATTTTAGGTTTAATGCTTAATAAACCCATAGAGGACAAAATTTTTTTTTCTTCATCATTTAGGATTTGTATCTCATTATGATTGTCAAGTTGGTTTAATTTATCTTCTAAAATTTTGATTTCTTGGTCGGTTAAATTCTTTTTTTTACTTTTTTCAAGCTTTTTTTGAATTATATCAATATCGGATAAAATGATCTCAGTTTTTATCGTTTCAAGGTCATTTGAAGGACTTATTTTTGAATTTACGTGAGTAATTTTTTCAGACTCAAAACATCTTACCAAATGTATTATTGCATCTACTTCTCTAATATGAGCAAGAAATTTATTCCCAAGACCCTCTCCCTTTGAAGCCCCTTTAACTAAGCCTGCAATATCTACAAATGTTATATTGGTGTATATTCTTTTCTTAGATTTCGATAATTCAGCTAATTTATCAAGTCTTTTGTCAACAACATCAACCATGCCTATGTTTGGATCAATTGTACAAAAAGGGAAGTTCGCAGCTTCTGCATTTTTGGAAGCTGTTAATGCATTGAATAATGTTGATTTACCAACGTTTGGCAAACCAACTATCCCACATTTAAATCCCATTGAGATTTTGATTAACTTTGCTGGAAAATAAGTCTATTTTTTTTTCAATTAATGTTGGAATTTGTTTTACTATGTTCTCAGTTATGTCTTTAATTTTTTCTTCCTCATCCTCTTTAAAATCCTCTAACACATGATTATTAACCTTTTTTTTTTGTTTAGGATGTCCTATACCGACTCTTACTCTTGAATACTCTTTACCTATGAATTTATCAATTGAATTTATACCGTTATGTCCCGCACTTCCTCCACCAAATTTCGCTTTAATCTTTCCAAAATCAATATCCATATCATCGTGAAAAACTATTACATCTTTTGCGTCAATTTTGAAATAATCTATTAATTCTTTTATTGCTGTGCCAGAGTTATTCATGAAAGTTAAAGGCTTAATTGCATATACTTTTTTCTCAACAATATTTCCGGTTGTTAACAATCCCTTAAATTTTGGTTTTTGTTTTGATAATTTAAAATGTTCATTGATTGCATCAATAATTTTAAAACCAATATTATGTCTAGTGTTTATATAGTCAGAACCTGGATTACCTAATCCAACAAGTAAAAGCATATCAATTATTTCTTTTCAGCGGGTTTCTTTTCAGCGGGTTTCTTTTCAGCGGGTCTCTTTTCCTCAGCTTTTTTATCTGTTGAGGCATCTTTTGATTTTTCATCTTTTTTAACACCTTCAGCATCTTTAGTTACTGCCTCTGCACCTTCTGTTGCACTTTCTCCCTCTGTACCTTCTCCTGTTGTTGTTTCCGCAGTTTTTTCTGGTTCTTTAATAACAGTAGGAGCTGCTACGGTGGCGACAACGAAATCACGATCAGTAATAGTCGGTAAAACGTTATTAGGAAGTTTTACTGAAGAGATTTTAATACTGGTTCCTATATCAGTCCCTTTCAAGTCTACAATTATTTCATCAGGAATTGTTTCAGCTGGACATCTTAATTCTACTTTTCTTCTAACAATGTTTAATACTCCGCCTCTCTTTAATCCTGGAGAGTCAGGGTGATTTATAAACTTCACTGGTATTTCTAAAACTATTTTCTTACCAGAAACAATTCTCATAAAATCAATATGAATAGGCTCGTCCGAAATCACATGATACGCTACATCTCTAGGAATTACTTTTTCCTTTTTTCCATCTATCTCTAATTCTAAAACTTTGGAAAGAAAAGTGTCGGAGTTAATTATATTAAATATTTCTTTTTTACTTATAGAAATGTTTTGATTTCGATCTTTACCTCCATATAATATCGCAGGAATAAGTCCTTGAGCTCTTAATCTGCTATTCGAGCCTGAAGATGAATTTTCTCTTTTTGTTGCTTTTAGATTACTCATAAATTTATTGAAAGGCTGTATAACTCAAGATTAAAATTAAAACAAGCCTTAATTGAATAAATCTGATACCGAATTTGAATTAGCTATTCTTTTAATAGCTTCAGACATAAGTGAGGCGATTGATAACACCTCAATTTTATTATTATTCTTAATTTTTTGAGTATTATCTATAGTGTCAGTTATTATTAATTTCTTAATTTTTGAATTTTTAATTTTTTTTACTGCATCTCCACTTAAAACAGCATGTGTAATAAATACATACACTTCGTTTGCCCCGCTTTTTTTCAAAGCATCAACGGCATTAACTATTGTTCCTCCGCTATCAATTATATCATCAACAATTATACAAGTCTTATTTTTTACATTTCCAATAATATTCATTACCTCAGATTTTCCTGGTGAAGGTCTTCTTTTGTCTATTATTGCCAAGTCTGCTTTTATTCTTGTAGCTAAAGCTCTCGTTCTAGCAACACCTCCAACATCAGGTGATACACATATTAATTCTTTATTACTGAATTTTTTTTTAATATATTTTGCAAAAAGTGGTGCTGTAAATAAATTGTCAACTGGCATATCAAAAAAACCTTGAATTTGGCCAGCGTGCAAGTCTACTGTTACTACTCTAGTAGCCCCAGCATTTGATATCAAGTTAGCAACAACTTTTGCTGAAATAGAAGTTCTCGGAGCAACTTTTCTATCTTGTCTAGCATATCCAAAGTAAGGAATTACAGCAGTTACAGTTTTTGCCGAGGATCTTTTTAAAGCATCAATTACCAACAAAAGTTCTAAAATATTATCATTAGCAGGATTAGAGGTTGATTGAATCACGAAAACACTATTACCTCTAATATTCTCATTTATTTCAATATAGATCTCACCATCTGCAAATCTTCTTATGTTAGTATTAATTAATTTTAGTCTGAGATTCTTTGAAATATCTTTGCTAAGCTTTAGGTTGCTAGTGCCAGATAAAATTTTCATTAAATGTAATTATTTATACAATTATTTTATCAAGTTTTCAAATTTAATCTAAACTAATCTTATTACTGATATACACCTACCATAATCTGCTTGGCGAAGACTTAATGATCTTCTGTAGCTAAAAAAATGCTTTCTTTCCCTAAAAGTGTCATAATTTACGTGATCAATTTTTACTTTTAGCTCCTTTAGCTTGTCGGCAACAAATTTTCTTAAATTGAAAAATCTCTTGTATTTACTTTTCCTTTTAAAATAGATTTTATTTCTTTTAGATTTTAAAATAAATTTTCTATAAAACTTTGTGTCAACTTCGTAACTTTTTTGCCCAATACAAGGACCGATGCTAGCAAAAATTTCAGTTTTACTATTAAGTTTTTTTATTTTTAAAATTGTATTTTTAATTATCCCTGAAAAAGCACCTTTCCATCCTGCATGAATACTGCCTATTATATTATTTTTTTTATCATAAACCAAAATAGGCACACAGTCAGCAGTTAATACACCCAAGGCTATGCCCCTCTTTTTTGTAATAATTGAATCAGAATTAATTCTTTTACTGACGTTACTGTTTTTAATTTCAAGAACTTTACTACTATGAGTTTGATTCATCAAAATTAGTTTGACTTTTCTAATCTGCATTTTCCTTGAGATGAAATTAAGATTTTTTAAAACGTTTTTTTTTTTATCATTTGATCCAATTCCACAGTTAAGACTTTCATAAAATCCATTTGAGTAGCCACCTTTTCTGGAAAAAAAACAATGTTTGATTGTTTTAAATTTTTTTAATTTTTTTGAGTAATACATTATTTTCTTATACTATTTTTATTAACGGATTCGGCCAAAATAACTTTGAATAAACCACCCATTGACTTCGAGCTGGTGAGTCTTTTTAACCTAAAATAAAGATCGACCTTTTCATTAAAATTCATTTTTTTTGAGATTATCTCAGCCCTTTCTTGAATACCCAGTTTATTTAAAAATTCATTTTGGTTAATTATTTTTTTAACTTTTAATCCATTTTTAACAAAAAATTCATTTAACAATGCAAAATTTACATGTGCAGTAACATCTGCTTTTCCTAAATTTTTTAATAATTCGTTTTTTTTATGTTTAAAAACAGATTGAAGAGTATTTTTATTATTTGGTTCTAAATAACCATAATCAATCAAGAGAATACAACCACTGGTATTTAAAATTTTTTTTACTATTTTTTTTAATATTTTCAGCCCTTTTTTTGGCAATTCAATAAACTTTAAATTTTTAAAAGTTTTAAATGAATTAATTGTTTGGCTGTCTTGATTTGTTGCCTTTTTATATGTTTCTTTAATGTTATATTTTTTTAATTCGAAATGCTTCTCATATAAATGATTACCTAATTTTTTAAATTGTTTAATAGTAATAGCGTCAAAAAATTCGTTTCCAAAAAAAATATTTGGACCGTTTTTAATTTGACTTATATCATTTACCCATCTAACATTTTTGCTATTAATAATTTTTTTTTGTAATTTTTTCATTAAATCACTTCTTTCAATTAAGTAAATCTTTTTACATTTATTGAATTGGGGAAATTTTTTAAAAACTTTAATTAGTATTTTGATTAACGATCCGTCACCAGGACCTAATTCAATAATATTAAAATTTTTAGGTTTTCCGATTTTTTCCCAAAAAGAAATCATCCATATAGCAATCATTTCTGAAAATAAATATGAAATTTTAGGAGAAGTAATAAAATCACCTTTTTTACCAAAGGGGTGTTGTAAATTATAGTAACCAATTTTTTTATCGTAGAGTACGTTATCAAAAAATTTATCAACTGGTAATGAACTTGAATTTTTAAAAAATTTGAAATTAGATTTCATTTTTTTTAATTTTATTTAAAATTAGCAGTCCAGCTATAATCATAAATATACTTAACATTGTTCCGGTGCTCATAAAGCCAAATAAATATCCTATATGCGCATCAGGTTCTCTGAAAAATTCTGAAATAACTCTAAAAGTGCCGTAAAAAATTAAAAACATGCACGAACATCCTCCAGTAATGTAATTTTTTTTAAATATCAAAATTTTTAGAATAAAAAATAAAAATATTCCTTCTAGAAGAGCCTCATATAATTGAGATGGATGTCTAGGAGATAAATCAACATCAGGGAAAACTACACTCCACGGAGCACTTGTCACTTTTCCATAAAGCTCTCCGTTTATAAAATTTGCGACTCGTCCAAAAAAAATTCCGATTGGCGCAGCGCATGATATTATATCTAAATAAAATAAAGCTTGAATTTTTTTTTGTAAAGAAAATAAGTAAGTCCCAATTATTATACCTACAAGCGCTCCATGAAAAGACATTCCTCCCTCCCAGAGTTTAAAAATATTAAGCGGATTTGATAGGTAAAATTGGAAATTATAAAAAAACACATAACCAAGTCGTCCTCCAATTATTAAAGATATAATTAAATAAGTAATCAGATCATCAAAATTTTCTAGTTCAGTTCTATTTTTTAAATCTGGAAATTTTTTTGCTATTATTTTTTTTCCGTACCACCAGCCTATTAAAATTCCAAAAATATAGGCTAGAGAGTACCACCTGATAGAAAGAAATCCAAAATCGATTAAAATTGGATCTAAATTGTGGGTAAACATGATACTTTATATCATATTTGAAATTAAGATGCCTATCAAATAAGATAAGATATGAGCAATTCAGAAAAGATTTTAAAAACGTTATCCAGTCTAATTGAAAATGGAATCCTAACCACGAAGGACTTGCAAAAAGAAATTTCTAATGATTTTAAATTCAAGAAAGACAAAATAGTAAATAAACTAAATCTAGTTTCTAGAGAAGAATTTGAAGTACTAAAAAAAATCGTTCAAAAACAAGATAAGGTAATAAAAAAATTAAACAAAGAAAAGATTAAAAAGGTAAAGAAATCTTAACTCTAAGACCTCCCAGCTGGCTTCTACTCAATTGAATATTTCCACCATGTGAGTTAATAATATCCTCCACAATAGCTAAGCCTAGCCCAACTCCTGATTTATTTAGGCTTCGGCTTTTGTCTAATCTAAAAAAAGGTTTAAATACATTTTTATATTGGTCTTCAGGTATACCAGGTCCATTATCCTCTATTATGACATGCGCTCGATTTGAACTTCTTTGTAATTTTACATTAACTATTTTTCCATAAATAAATCCATTTTGGATTACATTTTCGAAAGATCTTTTAAGAGAACCTGGTCTTGCTTTTAAAATTATTTTTTCATTATCTAATACTTTCAAAGCATTAAAATTTTTAGCTATTTCTTTGAATAATTTTGATAAATCAATTTCAACTGTTGGCTCTTGAGCTTGAGTTTTAGCAAAATGGAGATAATCGTTTAGCATTTTTTCCATTTCATCTATATCTTTTGACATATTACTTGATAGCTCCTTTTGATCCAACATAGCTAACTGCAACTTTAATCTCGTTAACGGAGTTCTTAAATCATGACTTATGCCAGACAGCATTTCAGATCTTTGATTTAAATGTCGATTAATTCTCTTAGCCATTCTATCAAATTCGTAAGCTGCTTTTCTAATTTCTTGAGCTCCAGAAGGTCTAAAATCATTTACATAATCACCTTTCCCAAATCTCTCAGCCGCTTTAGCCAATTTTACTAAGGGCCTTGTTTGATTTTTTAAAAATATAAGCGCTATTATTATTAAAACTATTGATGGAAGTGTGGTCCACAGTACAAACAATCTGATAGAAGAGGCAGAAACCATTTCCTTTGGGACTAAAAATTCGATTATTTCATTTTCTGATTTAATTTTGATCTCAACAGCGTTTTTAAATTTAGACGTGCTAAACCAATAATTATTATTTCCAAAAGTAGATTTGAGCTCTCTTCGAAGAGACCTATCCATTGGGCTAAATTTTCTCTCACCAGATATATTTGGCAATCTGTCTTGTTTTATTCCAATTTCAAAATTAAAATTATTTTTATAACTGTCAGTAAAAAAATCTAAATTTTTTTTGTCATTTTGATAAACTTCCTCGATTGTTTTTAATTGAGCTACTAAAGACCTCGTAGTATTTTTATTTGCTTTTATCCAAATACTATCATAGAAAACTACAGTTATAATTAGTTGTAGTAAAATAGTGGGTGCAGCTACGATTATTAATGCCCTATAAAAAAGTCTTTTTGGTAAAAGAATTTTAATTATTTTATTAAATCCAGAGAACATATCCCGACCCCCTTATTGTTTGTAAATATTTTGGGTTTTTCGGATTTAATTCTAGTTTTTGTCTGAGTCTAGTAATCATCACATCTATCGAACGTTCTTGATTAATCCCAGAAATTTTACCAATTTCCTCTCTAGTAAAAGTCTTTCCTGGATTAGATAACATCTCAATAAGAATTTTTTTTTCAGAAATGCTTATTTTTTTACTCTTTCCATTTAAAAAAATAATCATTTTATTGAGATCAATTTGAGTATCTCCAACAAAGTACTTGGTATTTAAGTCTATCTTATTTCTATTTTTGATTATATTATTTATTCTTAACAATAATTCTTTAGGCTCAAAAGGCTTACCAATATAATCGTCAGCTCCAAGCTCTAAACCTTTAATTCTATATTCAACTTCTCCTTTAGCAGTTAACAAAATTATAGGAATATTAATTTTTTTTTTTATATCTTTAATTAATTCATATCCATTTTTTCCAGGCATCATTACATCTAAAATAATTAAATCAAATTTTAAGTATTCCATCTTTAATTCGGCTTGATCTGCGTCTTCTGCAGTAGACACAATATAATTCTTTGATAAGAAATCTTTTAAAAGACTTCTAATTCTGTCATCATCGTCTACAATTAAAATATGTAAATCTTTATTTTCCATTAATAATTTTTTTCAATACATTTTTAAATTTAATGACCGAGTCTGAACTTGAACTTTTTAGAGCATCAAATATTCTTTTTTTTTGAGAATTATAAACTGTATCAAAAAAAGCTTTACCTTCTTTATCTAAAAATAAATTTTTTTTTCTTGTATCATTGTCATCTTGTATTTGTTTAATCATTTTTTTATTGATAAGATCTCTTAAAACTCGATTTAGACTTTGTTTTGTAATTTTAAGTTTAAAAATTAACTCTCCTAAATTGATGCCAGGATTGCTCTCTATTAGATGCAAAGCTCGTAAATGAGCAGGACCAAAAAACTTTTTAGATAAAATTTCTCTTGGATCAGAAAAAGTTTCTCTATAAGCATAGTATAGAAGCTGAATAAACTCTTTTATTTGTTCATCTTTTAAGTAAAGTAAATCTTTCATATTGGTAAGTTGTATTGACTTATCTTATATTGAAATATACTTTTTTAAAATTAAAAAATCTATATATTTACTTCAGATGGATAATATACCTTACGATAAAAGATCGGGAAAAATTTGGTTCAATGGTGAGATCGTTGATTGGAAAAATGCAAATATACACATATTAAATCATGGTCTACATTATGCTAGTTGTGTTTTTGAAGGCGAAAGAGTCTATGACGGAGAAATTTTTAGGCTGGAAGAGCATACCGAAAGGTTATTTTACTCTGCAAAAAGAATGGGTATTAAAGTTCCTTACTCTGAAAAAGAAATTAATGAAGCTTGTAAGAATATTGTTGCTATTCAGAAAGTACTTAATGGATATGTGAGACCTCTAATTTGGAGGGGAAGCGAAATGATGGCTATATCAGCTCAAAAAAATAAGATCCACGTTGCTGTAGCTACTTGGGAATGGGGTTCTTATTTTGATCCAAAGTTAAAATTAAAAGGAATAAAATTAAATGTATCAAGTTGGAGAAGACCCGCGCCGAATACTATTCCGTGGGATACAAAAGCTGCAGGTTTATACATGATTTGTACTTTATCTAAACACGAAGCTGAAGCTCAAGGTTTTACAGATTCGTTAATGCTTGATCATGAGGGTAATATCGCAGAAGCTACAGGAGCTAACGTTTTCTTTAAAAATCAAGATGGTGAGTTACATACGCCAATTCCAGACTCATTTTTAGATGGAATTACAAGACGTGAAGTAATTAAAATTGCAAAATCTAAAAAAATTAAAGTTGTGGAAAGAAAAATAAAGCCTGAGGAAATGAAAAATTTTGTTGGATGCTTTTTAACTGGTACAGCTGCTGAAGTTACACCAGTTTCTCAAATTAATAGTTTTAAATTTAAAGTTTGTGATGTAATTTCTGATTTGAATAACTCGTATCAAAATTTAGTAAGAAAAGACACAGCAGCTTAATCTTTACTATCTTCGTTAATTGCATGATCAATACCCTTCCTAAGATAATCATACCCTGTGTATAAGGTAAGAAACGCAGACAGCCATAGAAGAATTATTCCTACTGTTTGTGCATTATAATCTTGGAAATTAATAATTTTATTTCCTATGTCTCCAGTTAAAAGAATAGCTATTGCAATCATTTGTATGAATGTTTTTAATTTTGACAAGCCTGTCACTTGCATTGCTATTTTTCCTTTTGCCAAAAACTCTCTTAGCCCCGACACAAGGATTTCTCTTGTTAAAATTATAACTGCAGCAATTACCTCATAATTTTTTATTGTATTATTCATAACAAGCAAAATTAGTGCCGCAGCAACTAATATTTTATCAGCGATAGGATCTAAAAGTTCACCCAATTTTGATTCTTCTTTCAATATTCTAGCTATTAAACCATCCAAGTAATCTGTAAAGCTAGCAAGTACAAATAAAAAAAAAGGTATTAAATCTCCAAAAAAACCTGGTATAAAAAATGTCACTACGAAAACTGGCACAATAATTATACGTCCAATTGTTAATATGTTTGGTATTTTTAATTTCATCTATTCGTGAAAATAATCATATATTTTCTTTGCTATATTGTCTTCAATTCCATCAACTGATTTTAAATCATCAAAACTAGCGGACTCCACAGCTCTTGCTGACCCAAAATGATTTAACAAAGCTCTTTTCCTTTGTCTTCCAATTCCCTGGATTTGATCTAATAAAGATTTGCTAAGATTCTTCTTTCTTTTAGCTCTATGAGTGCTTACGGCGAATCTATGAGCTTCATCTCGAAGTCTCTGTATAAAAAATAATAATGGATCATTTCTTTCTAAAATATATTCTTTATTTTTGTAATAAATTTTTTCCTCTCCAGCATTTCTTCTTTTACCTTTTGCTACAGCTAAAATTGGTAAGTCATGCAATCCTAGTTCATTAAGAACTTCTCTAGATACA
>MDTG01095175.1_pt1 | contig 10349 bp, 9 predicted proteins | sample 811421 | NCBI WGS metagenome assembly MDTG01 (sample SAMN05326645, study PRJNA326480) | marine metagenome | isolation source: seawater | place: Pacific Ocean: South East | collected 2011
AGACGCCGAAGCACCATCCATCATTGCTGCGGCCATTCATAGCGGATACCGGGCAGCTATTGATCTTGGCCAAGACATTGATCTTGCGCAACACTATGGCCGGCGGGAACATCCGGCAACGACCTGCTAGGCGTTGATTAATTACATATCGCTGGCAACTTTTTTCAATGCCTTGTCCAAAATATCAAACATGATGTCGATCTCATCTCGGGTGATAATCAGCGGCGGTGAAAATACAGCCATGTTAATCAATGGGCGGACAAGAAGCCCCATTTCTTCACAGGCCGCATCCAGCAATGCGCCAAGCTTTCGCTCATCATCTAACGTTGAGCCGTCTTTATCCGGCGCTCCCTCGATGCAGCCCAAAAGCCCCATACCCCGCACATTTCCAACAATGGGATGCGATGATAGTGCTGCAAGCCTTTCTTGAAAATAGGGTGTAATCTGACGCACGTGCTCAAGCAGGCCTTCGGACTCAAATATTTCGATGTTCTTTAGCGCCGCAACACAACAAACGGGATGCGCTGAATAGGTATAGCCAGCCGAAAATAAAACCGGATCATTTGGGCTTTGCATCTGGTTCATAATGCGGTCGGAAATGATACAGGCGCCAAGCGGTAAATAGCCAGAAGTCAAACCTTTTGCACAGGTGATGATATCGGGCTCTATGCCAAAAACATCCTTTGATGCGAACCAATGCCCAAGGCGGCCAAAAGCAGTTACAACCTCATCCGAGATATAGAGTATGTCATGCTTTCGGCAGAGCTCTAAAGTGCGTTTATGATAGCCTTCTGGCGGCACAATTACACCACCAGAGCATAAGATCGGTTCGGCAATGAAAGCGCCTATTTTATCTGCGCCAATTTCTGCAATAGCCTGTTCAAGATCTAAAACCTTGGCATCGCACCAATTGGCTTCACTCATGCCAGCAGGCCTACGGTAAGGATTAACGTCAGGCAGGAAATGCACCAGCCGCTGTTCAATATCAAAGCGCGATTTATCCCGTTCTTTACCGGTTACCGTAGACGCAAGATAGGTAGATCCATGGTATCCTTTTTCGCGCGCAAGAACGATTTTCTTTTCCGGGCGTCCCAAACGGTTGTTTAGGAAATGAACCGTTCGCAGTGCGGTATCAACGGCCGTTGATCCCCCGGTCGTAAAGAACACGTTGTTCAAATCACCCGGCGCCATTGTGGCAATTTTCTTTGCAAGAAGAGCCGAGGGTTCAGTTGTTGATGTCCAAGGCGAGGTATAGGGAAGTTTCATCACCTGCTGAGCTATAGCGTCGGCCATTTCCTTACGCCCGTACCCGATTTGCACGCACCACATTCCACCAGGCCCGTCAATAAATCGCTTACCGTTCTCATCCCAAAGATATATGCCGCTTGAGTTTTGAACCAGCATATGGTCATAGCCACGCCATTCATGCATTGCTGCCCATGGGTGAAGTTGGTGGTTTCTATCCCACTCATGCACCATGTCCGCCGATGGCTCATTTGCTCTTTGATCAATCAAACGATTGGCTTCCATCTCTGTCTGCTCCAATTTTTTACAAACAAAGCATATGGGAAAGCCATTCAAAAGGTAAAGCTATTTTACCCCATCTAGGATTTTGATATTCAAATTACTTAAAACAGATGTATTGCGCTGACTTTTTCCATCTTTTGCAGAAGTATCCGATAAAAAGGGGACTTTCTCTGGCTCAAATTTAAAAACTTCTCTGAACAGAAAAAGAAACCCCGTTCGCACCGTCGTATGCGTAAAACAGGCTTTCTGAATTCGCCTGAATCCAATAGGCACTAGCCAAGAGCTTAAGTTCTTCAAGGCCTTTATACTCAACCGAAATCGCTTGATTGGAAAGCGAGGCATCTAGTGCGCCAGAAAACACTACCGCAGAGCTCCATGTATCATTAGAGAAGTCTTTTGTAACATAAAGCTGATAACCTGCGTTTGTTTCTTTATCTTCAAAACCACCGGGAAAGTAATATTTTTCTTCTTGGTTCAGCCAAAATTGGCCATAGGCAGCCATATTTACTTGCGTTGTAGAGTTTAGGGCATATTCAAAACCAACCCCAATGTCTAACCGGTCATGCGCCGATAAACCGGTTAAGTCAGAGCGTTCTTGACCCGATTTATAGGCAAGATCAAACTCCCACAGTACTCCGCTGCGAGCATAGTTATAACTAAGCCCCACAAGGTGATAGGGCTGCGCCGAGCTTGTTCCAGCGCCCAAATCTATGGCGGCCGATTGCGGCAGCAATTGCGCGGCATAAAGACTAAGCTGGCCATTTCCAGAGGGGCGTTGGTACTTAAGACCGAATTCAGCTTGGGTGTTATCACTTGCCAGAGAAATGATCTCAGAAGAAATGACAGGGTGCACAATTGAAAACCCGCTCAAAGTATCCTCGCCGATGAAATAATCTGCTCTAAGAGCCCATTGACCGGTATCGCTGTCGGCACTCGCACTGCCGTTAGACGCTGCAACAGGGTTAACAATATCTAAAATTGAAATCCCTTCTAATTCTCCCCAGCCAATGCGCATCTTGCCCAGCTTCCAGCTCACATCCTTATAAGAGTTTTGCATAGTAAATTTAGTGAGGGTTGCTTCTAACGTGTTTGTTCCATTTTCATCTTGGGCAGCGAGTTGCGTTTTCCACTCGATATTTCCCAAGCTCCCCCAGTCAGCGGTATCTTCAAGATCAAACTCAAAACGCGATATGTCTGTTGTTGTTTGGGATGTGTATGATCTTGAAAAGTGATAGCGCGCCGTCAATGCTAAACTTGTCGTCGTTTCAGCTTCAAAACTTGCGTCATCAAATTCAAGATCTTCATCAAATTCATTAATTTCACTAAACGCATCAGCTTCATCAATTTCAAATACCAGCTCCGCTTCATCAAACTCAAAGTCTTGAGCAAAAACGGGGTTGGCAATTCCCGCCAAAAGTAAAAGCATCCTGACCCGCATCAATTTAATTGGCTTGCGCACGAAGGCTTTTCAAATGCTTTTCCCGAAAGGCGGTATCAGTGAGAGCCCTTTTGGTGAGTAAAGCAGGATTAATATCGACCCCAAAATCAATCGATAGTAGAGCCATGTTGGACAAGCGGCTTTCGACGAGGTTCATCAAGGTCACCGACCGAGCCAAGTAAATTCCATTAACTTTCTCTATTTTATTGGCAAATATACGGCGGGTTTCTCTCCCTTTTCGATCATAAAGAGCAGCTTTCAGCATCAAAAACCGCTCTTGATCAATCCACATAACCGATTTTGAATACCGGCTCTTCTGCGCGCGGTTTGCATTTGGAACCTGTTCGATAACATAGGCTTTTCGCCCCTTATAATTGACCCTATCCAGCAACGTGTATTCATATTCATCGATTTTGCCAGTTTCCTGATCTTCTGTGGTAAATTCTGACCCAAACAAGGAAACAGGTTCACTGTCATCATCAGAATTTGAGGCCACCATGCGCTTTACCTTGCCAAGCGCAGAAAGGTAAAGCCAGGTTTCATTATCCTTGTCCGGATCGTCATAGGTATGGCTAAGCATACCAACACCGCGCTCGGATTTAGGCTCGCGGACAAACAAGATAGACTGGATATCCTTACCGTTCTGACCCACGGTAATGGACGCACTTTCCAATTTTTTAACCACCGGCTTTTTGGTACATTTTACCTTTGAGCCTTTGAGCCCATATTTACAGGTGGAAATTCTAAGGATGGTAAAAGAGGAATCATTTTGCTGACGCGTCCTTTCGTCCACCATGATCATGATGTCTTTTGCCGACTGCGCCTGCAAAGCCCCCATGGACATAAGCGCAATGAAAAGGCCAAGGGCGGTATTCTTTAAAAATGACATCATGAAGAAGCTCCTGCAACCGGGGTGGTATCCGTTATTGCATCCTTAACCCCGAATTTCGGTTTGAAAACATAAATCAGCGCTGGCAAAAACAGAAGGTCGCAAAGCAACGCCACAAAGATTGCAAGGGCACCAAAAAACCCAACTTTTGCAAGGCCCAAATAATCGGAAAACGTTAGCATGAAAAAACAAATACCGAGCACCAAAGTTGTGAATGTTACAGCCTGTCCCACTTGAAGCACCGCTTCCTTTATCGCGCGCGAAAGATCGCCATGTTTGGCCAGAGCCATACGGTAATGGGTAACAAAATGAATAGTGTCATCCACTGCTATACCGATGATGAGGGGGGCAATCATAAGCGTATCCGTATCAAGGGGAATGCCAAATAACCCCATTAATCCAAAGGCAAACACTGAGGGCAGCATATTGGGAATAATCGCTAGCATACCGCCGTAGAATGAACCAAGCGCAAGCATTAAAAAGGCAGAAATAATCACAATGGCAATGGTCAACGACTTCACTTGAAGGTTTGATATGACATCAGCCAGTTGCATCAAAAGCGCCACGCTTCCTGTGACGGTAATTTTTTGCTGTTCATACTTTGTGCTGAGCTTAGAAAATGCAGCATCTATATCCTGCTGCATGCGCTCCAATAATTCCGCATATTCAACCGAGCCCGCATTTCGCATCTGAATAGAGATATGGGACCTTGAATAATCATCCGATACCAACGCTTGCCGATCTTCTGGCGCGCTGCTGTTAAACAGATATAAAAGTTGGGACACCGCCTGTTGGTCATTCGGTATCGTATAGAAATTCTGATCTCCATCCTGCATGGTTTTATGCATCGACTTTACTAAATCCGCGATGGAATTGGTACGAGTTACAAGGTGGCTATATTTGTTTTCAATCTCTTCTTGCAACCGATCAATCGTCTGCAACACCGTCGGGTCACTCAGTGCATCTGCTTCATGGAAGTCCATCATGATTTCCATTGATGAGGTGCCTGCCATATGGGTGTCTACAATTTCATAGGTAATCCGCAACGGCGTCCCTTCCCGAAAGAGATCGACAAGGTTGGAGTCAATTTTTACCTTGCTGGCCCCATAAAGGCATATCCCGAAAATAAGGGTAAATACGATGATAATCAGGCCTCTAAACTGAAAGGAAAATTTGGGGATACGGGCCAAGAGTGGCGGCAGCCATGCCGCCGTAAACAACCAGCTCAAGCCAATTTTTCCGAACACAGTAAAAAGCAATCGAACCGGTAAGGTCGCGAGATGCCAGATTTTTCCCACCAATGATGTGGGGGCAGCGGTTTCTTTACCTGGGTTTGGGTGCCAAAGCTCCAAAAGAGATGGAAGCACCACTACGGTGAAAACAAAGGCAGAAAATACCCCAGCAGCAGAAGATATTCCAAACACCATAAATTGGCCAATTCCACTAAATGCAATGGCTGCCATCCCTGCCATTGTGGTTAAAGTGGTCAATAAAATGGGAACGCCAGTTTTCTCATAAGACTTACTTATGGCGTCCTCATGGTTCATTTCTGCGCGCCGATAATATAGATATTCGCTCATGACGTGCACACAATCGGCCACTCCAACAGCCAGAACCAGCATCGCAGATAAAGCCAATAACTGTGAGGTTGGTATGCCCAACCAGGTCATGCCACCGACCACCCAAACCATGCTCGCAACAATACATAAGACAGGCCAAATCACCGCGGCCGCAGTCTGAAATAAAGTCCACAAAAGAACCACAAGTAAAACAACGCCAATGCCAAGCAAAACACCTGACTGGATCATGATGTCCATAGAACTTTCCATCATCCCAGCCATTCCTATTGGGTAGAACTCGAATTGGTCTGCAAACTGGTCTTGATTGTAAATTGCCTTCAACGCAGTGATAAAGGCTAGATAGGTTTGCGGTTGTACCTCAATAAATTCGACCTCTTGGACAATAGCCGTTTCGTCGACTTCCAGCGCAAAATCATCAAAGGCCAGTTCAAATTCATCTTCGGCCTCTGAATCAAAGTCGCCTTGTACTGTTGCAAGCACAGGCTCAGCTCCAAAATCTGTAGTAATCACCAAAGCGCCAAATTCTTGATTTTTCGAAAACATCTGCAACGCAATATTATCTTGGTCCAATGCGCGGGCGCGGGTTGCCTCGGCCACCTCTTTGCTAACTTCAATATCTTTGGGAAGTAGCCTTCGGGAAACCAACGCCTCTGGCGTATTTTCCTGATAGCGTAAATTCGCCAGGGATTGAACGCGCAGGATATGATCAAGGTCTTGCCAAACCTCTTGTTGCACGCTTAAGGCAGCGGGATCTAGATTATCCCAGTTGTCTATTTGGTCTGTTAAGCTGCGGAGCAAAGACAGTGAATTTTGGGAAAAAACATCTCCATCTTTTGCGCGATAAACCAAAAATAATCCATCATCAGAACCAAACTGGGCGCGAAAATCATCCAAAGCTTGCACTGCAATATTATCATCCGACAGCCAAGCATCAATACTTTGGTCCACCTCTAGGTGCCGAATGCCCGACCCCAAGCCAATGGTGCCAATTAGAGCAACGATCAAAATATAGTAGCGGTAGGGACGAGAAAAATTCGGCACTCTGGCAAACCATAAAGCCAAAGCATTGAGCAAACGGTTCATATGATTTCCTCTTTTTGGAAGACCATAATATACATTTCAAAGAAGGCAATAACCATAGATGGCATTCCCCAACGTTATGTATAACCTCAATAAGTCGTCCCATAATCCGCGTATTTTTTGTGGCGGTTTTGTGCACCTTATCTCTGGATCGAATAACTTTACTCGGATCTTAAAACTCGACTGGGCAGTAAAGATTAAAAAGCTGTTATCAACTTTTAATAGCTAGGCTTAAAAGGTTGGTTGCCGCGAAGCTAAGTGCTGATACGCATACAATAGATGGCCCAGCTGGCGTGTCCATGACATAAGCCAGACAAAGCCCGATAAGGACCGAGCCACTGCCGATCACTGCAGCTGTAACAGCCATCATTTCCGGCGTCCGTGAAATTGGGCGGGCCGCAGCAGCTGGAATGATTAACATTGCAGCAATCAGTAATGCGCCGACAACCTTGATGGCCAACGCCACTGTGATTGCAAGCGTAAGTGTTAGGATCAGTTGTTCGCGTTTGGGGTCAATCTTATTTGCATGGGCCAACTCTTCACTGAGCGTAGAAATTAGCAGTGCTTTCCACCGGTAGGCGATAAGCCCAACAACTGCCAGTGCGCCGAGCCATATAACCGCAAGATCCGCCCGCGACACTGCCAGAATATCGCCGAACAAATATGCCATCAGATCGATCCTTACGCCCGAAATAAAGGAAACGGCCACTAACCCAAAGGCCAATGCACTGTAGGATAGGACGCCCAATAATATTTCCATTGCGTATTCTCGCCGAGACAGCAGCGTGACAGCGATCGCCATGACTAAAGCCACCGTCACAACACCCAAAAACACTGACAGCTCAAGAGCAAGAGACAAGGCAACGCCAAGAATGGACGCATGGGACGTTGCATCGCCAAAATAGACCATACGCCGCCAGACGACAAAGCTGCCCAACGGGGCAGCGGCAATGGCCACACCTACGCCCGCCAATATGGCTCGCACCATAAAATCATCAAGCAAGCTCATTTTTGCTCCAATATTTTGGAGTGATCATGGTCGCAATTTTCATCATGCACATGATCATGATGGTGCCGATATAACGCAAGTTGGCCGCCTGTCCCCGTTCCGAAAAGCGCGCGATACTCAGGGTCTGAGGTAACGATTTCAGGCGTGCCTTGGCAGCAGATATGTCCATTAAGGCAGATAACTCGATCTGACGCACTCATCACCACATGTAATTCGTGACTGATCATAACAACCGCGCAGTTGGTTTCTTTGCGAACTTTTTCTATTTGGCGATAAAAATCTGCCGAGCCAGGCTGATCGAGCCCTTGGGTTGCCTCATCCAGCAGCAAAAGGTTGGGCTGCGTTAACAACGCGCTTGCTAACATCACTCGTTGAAACTGCCCCCCGGATAAGTCGGACACCTGTTTTTGTGCAAGCTCTTGAATTCCAGCTTTTTCCAAAGCTTGTTGGCAAGATAGCGGAGAGCTATTTCTTTGAATGCGCAAAAAACGCTCTACTGTAATCGGTAAGGTGGTTCCGATGTGAAGCCTTTGAGGCACATATCCAATTTCCAAACCACTTTCGCGGATAATCTGTCCAGACATAGGATTTACTGACCCAATCAATGCGCGAAAAAGTGTGGTTTTCCCCGATCCGTTGGGTCCTACAATCGTTAGAATTTCCCCCTGATTTATGGTCAGAGAAACATCTTGCAAGACTACATTAGAGCCATAGGCAACACTTAGATTTTTTAATTCAATAAGGCTCACGCGCTTGCTTGCTCTGCACAAGAGCAGCAGATGCCTTCAACCTCTATAATGCTTTTTTCAATCGTAAATCCGACTTCATTTGCGGCCTTGCCGAGCACACTTCGTGCCGGACCAGACATTCCTTCGACCACCAAATCACAGGTACGGCAAATCATGAATGCTGGTGAATGGGCTGCACCCGGCTTGCTACATGCGACAAATGCATTCAGTTTTTCGATCTTATGGGCAAACCCGTTGTCAACGAGAAAATCAATTGCCCGATAGGCCACTGGGGGCTGAGATCCAAACCCTGCTGCGTGAAGACTTTCAAGCACATCATAGGCACCGAGTGCGCGATGCTCTTGCAACAGAATTTCTAATGCCTTTCTTCGAACAGAAGTGAAGCGCAGCCCCTTAGCAGCGCAGTGCTCGTCCGCGATACGCAGCGCAGTTTGCACGCATGCCGTATGGTCATGCGCCTCAAAACCAACTATACTAGATGATTTTTCCGTTCCCGCATCATTAGGTCTTGCCAAATCAACCAACCCTTACTAATAGATGTAATGTTATACAATCACATGAGTTTAAAAATGTCCAGAAAAACGTTTGCCCTTTCTTCAATTATTGCCCTCACAGCAGGGATAAGTTTAGCTGAAGCGCCCAAGGTGGCTGTTGATATTGCACCAGTACATTCCCTTGTGGCCCGCGTGATGGACGGGGTTGGCACACCTGATCTCATTATTCCTGCAGGAGCTAGCCCGCATGAATACAGTCTTCGCCCGTCACAGGCCGCATCTCTACAAAACGCTGACTTGGTGTTTTGGATAGGTGAAAGCCTAACACCGTGGATGGAAAGCGCAATAGAGACATTGGCGAAAGATGCCGTTGTAACTGAGCTTTTTGAGGCAGAGGGCATCCTAAAATTACCTTTCCGGCAGGGAGCTTTGTTCGAGGAGCATGCCGACCACGATGACCACGAAAGACATGATGACCACGACGAACATGACGATCACAAAGGACATGACGATCACGACGAACATGACGATCACAACGGACATGATGACCACGACGGACATGATGACCACGAAGGACATGATGATCACGACGAACATGACGATCACGAAGGACATGATGATCACGAAGGACATGAAGGTCATGAAGGACACGACCACGGTATCTATGATCCTCACTTTTGGTTTGACCCAGTAAGAGTTTCAATGGCTGTAGAAGTCATAAAAGATGAGCTAATAAAGAATGATTCAGCAAATGAAAGTAGTTACGCATCTGCTGCTGATAGCTTTGTAAGTGAATTAGAAGCCCTAGATCAAAATGTAGTGGCTATGTTTGAAACAATACCAGTAGAAAACAGAAAAATTATCACTACTCACGAAGCCTTGGGCTACTTAGAAGCTAAGTATGAAATTGAAGTACTAACTACAATTATTCCTAGCTTAAATTCTGAGGATGGTATAACTCCAAAAAGTTTGAGAAATGCCATTGAAGTTATTGAAAAAAATAAAATTGAAGTGATGTTCTTAGAAGCAGAGTCTTCAAGTCAATATAGTGAAGTTATTGAGCAAGAAACTGGAATAGCCTTAGTTTCAGGACTCTGGGTTGAAACTCTTCAAGAGAATCAATCTTATGTTGAATGGCTTGAAAATAATGTGACTATTATTGTAAATAATTTACCTACAGAAGTTCATGATGATCATGACCACGACCATGATGACCACGATGATGATGATCACGACGATGATGATGATCACGACGATGATGATGACCACGATGGACACGATCACGGTAAAAAAGACAAATAAAATTTAGGAAATACGTGTGCAAAAAAATTGGATAGGTGACATTCCTAACGCTAATATTAGGGATTATCAACGGAAACGATTGTATAACGCAGAAGATTCTTGTTTGTGGGGAGATATGAAAATAATGACCCACAAACAAGTAGAGGAGTTGATTTATAAAATCTCCCAATGGGCTGAAATAGCTCCACCGAGACTGATAACAGATGAGAATAGTATAGCCTATGCTACGGCTAACATAATCTGTTTACCATCACCAATAACTAGAACTGTTCTATTTGTGA
>MDTG01118361.1_pt1 | contig 10349 bp, 10 predicted proteins | sample 811421 | NCBI WGS metagenome assembly MDTG01 (sample SAMN05326645, study PRJNA326480) | marine metagenome | isolation source: seawater | place: Pacific Ocean: South East | collected 2011
ATGCAGTTCTTCTTCTGCATGTCTACGTGCTGCAGGGTTTGCTTGTGGATCGTCAAGGATTTTTTTATCCTTTTCGATATGATCTTCGATTGTTTTCATGTTACTCGTTTATGGTAAATGAATCTCTTACGAGAGATACACCTGTATAATCTCCAGAAGTGTTACCAAACTCATGAGATAATCTGGCAATCAAGTAAAAACCACTTTCAGTAGATTGTAAATCGGTGTCTTTATCTATATTTAGGTGGGGAAATTGAACCCTAATTACTTGACCTACTCTCAATGAGAGATTCATAGGGATGGTAAAATCTACCATCTGGGAGAATAAGGCAGAGTATCTAGCAGATGCTTGTGCCTGATTTTTCGCTTGATTTTGAGGTGTAGGTAAATCAGTTCCTTCAGGATTAGATGAAGTAGTCCCCTGATCTATTGTGCCAAGTATAATCCTAGAGTAGGGTTTAGCATATCCAGTAGGAGTTAGTTCCTCTGCATTTGATTTTTTGATCGCTGGATTATACTTAAAGTTGTAGAAGTGCACCTTCCTCGTTATGGAGTCATAATACCAGTTAGCAGTGCTATATGCACCAGATCTTAATTTTTTTATAAGATCATGACTCTCTTTGAATGCAGGGGAATTTACTATTTTGAAATTATTTCTTACATCAAGAGCATCCTTGTAAGGGGTCAATGTATATGTTTCATCTTTTGGAGGTAGACTCTTGTTATTCTTGATATCAAATAATTTGTCTATACTTTTGAAATTATACGAGTCAATCGTTTCATAGAAGAGATATCCAGCAGACCCACTATTACCACCTGTTGATACACCCACATTATCTGGTATCGCTTTTGGTGCTAGGTCAGCAATGACCTTGAATGGTCTACGATAATTACCATAGAAAGATGATTCGGTTGAGGTGCTGTCAACGTTTACATCTTTATCAACTTTTACTTTGTCTTTTAGTATAGACTTGACTGTCTTTGATATATTACCATCAAATCTCTCCCAAACTCTTGTAGTATGATTGGAGAATGTCCCTCCAGTCTCACATATAAGAGTATATACTTCCTTTCTTGCATCCATAGTTTTTCCAACTATGTTTGATATTACTCCTTTATATACAAATTCACCATCCTGACTTGGATGTTCACACTTCAATTCAATTGATGATCCACTTCTAATTGGTAATGAGTCAACTAAACCATTGACATCAGCGATTGTTATTTCAATATGATTAGAGGGATCTATGATGTTCTCGTAATATTTTACATACTTTATCTGACCAATCATATTCACATAATCCCCTTCTCTATCATCAGGAAATATATTGAGAGATTTTATCTTATGATTTTTTGTCCAAATAACGTTTTTGTTCATGTCGTCAATAAAGAAGTAATCTCACCATATTGAGAGAGTGCATCGAAGGTATTTCCCTTACCTATATTTACTAAAGTAACATTACTGCTAATCATGGAATCATTGTTACCTACAACTTTTCGACTATTATCCATTACCAAGTAATTATTTGTATTAGTGTTTTCAGGTTTGTCTATGGAAGCATCACTAAGATCCTTTTTAATTGGATTTATTTCTTTTATTTTTTTAAAAATTTTCTCAATCCTTTGTATCTGTCCAGGACCTCTGAAGGATTCGGGAAGTATTCCTTCCTTTGCCAATATTTTCAATTGTTTCATTATAAAATCAAATTCTTTTTTTGTTACTCTCAATTTATTACTAGGATCTGTCATCATGTCTGTGAAAGCATCTTGGAAACCCTCTATTGCTTCCCTAAATTGTTTCAAATTAGGTTTCGGCACTTCTGCTTCTCTCAATGCTCTTACAATAGTATCAAATACATCGTCAACCTCAGAACTCGCTCTGAATAATTTTTCTTCTACATTCAAATCATTTCCTTTTACTTTTTTCAACAAATCTTTGAATTCTTTATTTCCTCTTAGATAATCCAAGAGTTCTCCCATTTGCCTATTTTTTTCTTTCAAATTTTTTGGCATTCTTACTTTTGATGATTTAGAATCAAGACCTTTAGGATTCAATATAGATTTCTTCCCTCTAATTTGATTTACAAGTTTATCAATTTTATTTTCAAGTTGCAATTGTTTTAGTAACTTACTACCTTCAGTCTTTATATTACCTACCCTGCTTTTACCTGGCATATCTCTGCCTGGTAAGAGTTCATCACCTTTTATATTCTTGAAACGTCTCTTCAACCTTGACATTAGGTCATTCTTCCTGAAAAAATTGACAAGTTCAGATGTTTGATATAACTTTCTAAGTTTTATAATTATGGGGACTGTCGTTATTGCATCAGAAGGGTCTGATGGAACTAATAATGTTGTAAGACCCACTGCAAGACCTATCTTAGCAGCTTCCTCAAAGAATTTTCTTCCTAAAGATTTTTTAGGTTTCAAATCTTTTTTAGTAAATAATATTTTTGGTTTATCTTCAGGTTTTCTAAATCTACCTGGTCTTGGTAACTTACTTCTTTCAAATAATCCTTCATCTTCACTTTTCTTGACCAACACATCAGGTGCCATCATTCCAAATTTATCTAATAATCTATCAAAATCATCAAGTGCTCCAGAAAATAATGTTTTCTGAGTGCTTAGTATCGCTCTATCTTCCTCAAATTTCCTTCTCCTTTCTGCACCAGTGAATAGGTCAGCAATTCTACCACCTGCTAGACTTCCAATTATACTACCACCTATACCTCCAATTGCAGTACCTGCACCAGGTAATATTGCTGTACCTATAGCAGCACCAATTTTTGCACCACCTAAAGCACCTGCTAATCCTCCACCAGCACCTACACCTGCCTGTAAACTTGTTTGACCCTCTGCTCTTCTTCCTATAAAATCTAATCCAGTGCCCACTACGGCAAGACCTCTTGTAAATCTACCTGCTTTACCTAACCTAGATAAACCACCACCTCTAAGTGGTGAAATAGGTTTAGGTCTACCTCTCAATAAACCTCCACCTGCACCACCTCGACGCAATGTCCTAGAAAGTAGTCCACCACCAAGTAATAGTGAACCACCGATTGCTCCGCCTATATTTCCTTTGCCTTTACGTGCTGACGTTAGTGCTGTTAGGGTACGATTTCTATCTTCTACGAGTTTCTTCTTGACACTAAGTGATCTCTTCTCAAGTGTTCTTTCAAATGAGAAACTTTGAGATAGTGAACTTCTCAGAAGTTTGGATGTCTTTATAGACTTTAGTGCTATACTTTTGACCTTAGATTCAATCATGAGTTGAAGGCACCATAGTTTTTATAAGATGCAGAAATATCAAATAAATCGACATTATTATACCTAGTCGATACTGCCACATTAGATGTTTTTGCTGCTTCACCAGAAAATCCAGACGACTGTGGTTGTTCTTGCTCATTATTATTACTAAGATCTATTAGATTACTAGATGTATTATTACTTGTTGTTTTGACATTAGATTCTACAGTGTCTGAGAAACTGAGACTGATATCGTTTTTACTCTCACCAGGTTCAAAATTATTGACTACACTAGGATTGATCGTAAACCTACTATTATTCTTTGGTGATACAAAGATATCACCTTGAGTGAATGTAGTGTCTCCTTCAAGGGTTGGATTGAGAACTGTGCTTTCATCATTATATGCAATATTATCTCCTTCTATACCTGATACAATGCCCTCTATTCCTGTTACTTCAGCATTAGCAGTATCAAAAGTCGTTTCATTTTTATTTTCACTTTTTACATCACTTTTCAGTTGATCTATAAGTCTATTGTAATCTTTATCAGATAGTCCTTCTACTTGGAGATTATCTTTTTCATCCTCAAAAAATCTTTCATCAACAGATCCTTGTGCTGTTTCAGTCTTACCACCCAAACGATCAAGTATTCCACTGAATCTTGACAATAAACCTCTAAACCTGTCTACATCTGGTTTGTTTATAACTTCTTTACCTCTTATAGCTCTAGTTGCTACTGTTTGTCTTCTTCTATCAGCAGTGTTACCCGATTTTATGAGTGAAGGAATCAATAGACTAGCAGCGAGAGCAGCAGTAATTAGTAGAGGATTCTTGAGTTTTGATGCAGATCCAGCAGTCCTAGCGAGTCCACCTGCCCCTTTACCACCACCTATCAACCCTTTCAAAGCAAGCACATTTACAACTGCACCTGTCAAGAAATTGACTATCTCAGGTGTCATCAAAGCAGCAGCACCACCAAAACTTTGTGCTGCCCCACCAATATTACCTGTACCCAACTGACCTGCACCTAGTGCACCTAATAATGCTGCAGTTCGTGATCTCTCTCCAAAAAATGCTGCTGTCCTTATCTTACCAAGATTATCTGAATCTTCTTTGAGTATCTTAGACTCTTCTCTATAATACTTGCCTTTATCAGTTATATCTTTTCTTATCAAATCTTTCATATCATCTAGATTGGTGTTTATCACCTCTAGTTGTGATACAACCCTTGTTCCCAATGCATTTTGAGGTCTCTCTATTTTTGTAGATGGTTGAGAAAGTGAAGACAACCTATTAGCAAGGCTACTCATATTTCGCCCTATGGAGAACATAGGTGTTCTTGCTAGTAATCTTCTACCAGGTGTTTGCATTAGATGCTTCTCTTTGCTGTGCCTCTAGTTTTTGCTTCTCAAGGAACTTAGTCAAATAATTCACATATACATCTTTTTCCCAAGGAAACATATTTTCTATATCACTTAGTGACCACTTATGATGTTGTATTAGAGCAAAATTAGTCTCTAACATAGCATCAATGCTGGTATGATATAGCATTATGCGAAAAAATTCGCTAAACCCTCAATTACTACATCAGATTCAACTTTAGTCTTGGGATTTTTGACTTTTGTCTTATATTGCAACTTAGGCATGGTTGCAAAAAAGTTCTCGATCATATTGAATTGCTGTGAATTTAGTTGTTCAATAAATTTGACCAACTCCTTCTTAGTGCAATCTGAGGAATTCCATGCTTCATCAACAGTGAATATAGTATCAATACAATCGATTACAGCATCAAATGCCTTGTCGATTCTATCAACTCCATCAATCTCACTTACAGAAAAATTATTATCCAAGAACTGTTGCATTGATGGATATCTCATTTTGACATTTATATCATCATTTAGTTTTATCATATCAGAGTGACCTTCTGGCACCTCCAATTTGATGTCACTTAGTGATACAGTCAATGGGACTTTAGTTTCATTGTCGTCTGAACATGTAACTATCAGTTCTACAGATTCACCTATAGATTTGCCCCGAATATTTAAAAATAGATATTCTAATTCAAAACTAGGTAATTTTTCTACGTCTACACCACGAGTAATGATACAAGATTTCAAAACACTCTTTAGTGTGGCACTAATGTCAGCGTCAGAACCATTTTCTAAAGAAATTAGAAGAGTTTTCTCCTCTTTGACTAGAAATGGTCTGTATTTGACTTTCTTACCTGTTGATATAAGTTCCAATTCAAAGTTTGGAGCAATTACTTTTGGTAATGGCATAATATTAGATTCAGTGTATTTATTTAGACCTTATTCTATCACAGTTTCTATGAATCCACCACTAGAAATTATTTGAGCATCTCTTAGTGACTTACCAGTATCTTCAGCGATTGCTTTTGCCTCTTGCATATCCACATTCAATCCTCTGATTTTACTTGCATCAGACTCTCTGAGTATTGAACCCTTTCTGGATGCTCTTTGTGTGTGGAACTGTTCATATGCAAATGTAATAGTTGTTTTGATTAGTTCTGCCCTGCCGTATGCTAACGGTGATGCCACTATGTTAGTAGGGAAAGCATTCTTTATATGATAAGTCATACTACTAGGTAATTGATTATTGAACCTGCTGGTATCATTCAACTTACCAAACTCATCAGTTGTATCTCTACTGAAGGCAGTGATTTCCATATCACACTTGTATGAGTCAGGATACTTCATTCTTCTGTATGATGGTTTGGTGTTGACTCTATCCTCTGTGCTAGTACCAAAACCTCCACCATCAATACGAGTTGGTGATATGTACTCCATCCAAGCATTGAATACATCGTTTGTATAGTAGTCTGTCTGTAAGTAATAAGTTAGTATTATATCTGGAAATCTTCTGAAAGTTGCATATTTTTGTGATATACCCTGTCTCAAACCATCTACTGTACCTGCTTGTAGGTTAGAACCTGGTAAAATTGCTTCTGAGCAGAACAAAGCAAGATATGAACCAGGATTGAATGGTGAGTCGGGACCACCATTTTGATCATAAAAACCGTGAGAGTTTACAAACGCCTTCAGTTCTCTTGTTGAATCATTATTAAAATTTATCATCACGTCATAATTATTATTAAACGCAGGGGTAACGTTACCAAACTTAGTTGTTGGATCGGTGAGATCCTGTGTTGGTAGGTAAAATCGCCCCGATCTAAATGCTTCTGCTCTCTGTGCCATCTAAATATAGTATGTTACATACTATGTATGTCATATAAAGGTAAATTCAGACCAAAAAATCATAAAAAGTATTTGGGTGACTTCAGAGAGGTCATCTATAGATCATCATGGGAACTGAAATTCATGCAATACTGTGACACTAATAAGAGTATAGTCAAGTGGTCATCAGAAGAGATAGTAATACCATATAGATCACCTGTCGATAACAGGGTGCACAGATACTTTCCAGATTTCTATGTTAAATATAGAGATGTAAAGGGTAATTATCAAGAAAAGGTAATAGAGATCAAACCTGCAAAGCAAGTGAAAGAACCTAAGGTACAAAAAAGAAGAACAAAGAGGTATGTGTCTGAGGTGTTCACATATGCTACCAATAAAGCAAAGTGGGAAGCAGCAGAAGATTTCTGTAAGGATCGTAGATGGCAGTTTCAAATACTAACGGAGAAAGAACTTGGAATATAAAAACGTTTTTCCTACATCTACAGTAGTTGGATCACCATCACCAGGTAAAGTGATGATATTTCAATATACAGCGAAATACCGTGAATCGCTCCCTTTCTACGATAGAAACCCCTTATGTTATATTATCGCAGTACAAGGTCGTGCTTTTTATGGGTTAAACTTACACTATACAAAACCACAGAACAGAAAGGCGATTTTATCGTTTATTGACCAAGGTGGAGATTTTACTAAGTTGTCTGGATATAATAAATACCTAAGATCTTACGTACAGGCAACATTTTTAGACCTTAGTGCCTCTGACATGGAAAAAGCAGCAGAAATGGGTCTCGAAGATTTCGTAAACACTATCGGAGGTAGAGACATCTCCACATCACCCTTTCTACCAAGTTTTTACAAATGAGTATAGATACCAAAAATGAAAATAGTATATTTGACAGTGGTGAAACAAGCCGAACGATTCGCTATGATGTAACTATAACTGGAGAAAAGATAGGTGAATATAGAGAGCAAATCAACACATCACCTGGTGATGGCACTTTAGGACATACACTTATTATTGAGAGAAAGAATGAAGAAACTGGAGAATTTGAAGCAGTGATACCAGGTAATGATAAAGACTGGAAACAAATACAACTAAGCATAGAGAGAGATCAAAAACTGAAAGATGAAATCAATAGTTGGTATACTGAAGGAGGTTTGAAACCTAATTGGAAGGGTGAGTTTACAAATGATGTAGACAGTGAAGCAATTCTCAATACAACATTGTTGAATAAAGAGTTGATATCATCAGGAATGTTTGAACTGACAACCCAGTATGCAGAAATACCAGGTGACTTAGGAGGAGGTGATGGTGGTACTGCCTTTGCAGGTGATCTTTTCAATGATACTGTCGATTACAATGTTGATGAGTCTGGATTTGTTGATGGTGCAGATGATCAAACTGTGACTGCACAAAAAATATTTTCTAAAGGACCTTTCAGTGAAAACTTGGTATACCCCCAAGATATGCTTGTTGAATTTGGTGGTCAGGATTATATCTTCTTTGAACAACTTGAGTATGTGCCACCACAACCTAGCATAAACAAACAAATTAGAGCAGATCTAAACCCATCTGAAGGTGACGAAACAAAAGTTGCTAAAGTATTAGATAAAGGTGGTTTATCAAGAGGAACTAACTTAGCGACTGATTCTCAGAATCAAGAAAGAAGATTTGGTACATGTGCCCTACCAATACCTAATAGATTAGGAGTCAGCAATGGTGTAAGTTGGGGTGAGGGTAGAGCAAATGCAATTGAAATGGCAGCGTTTGGTGCAACTGCAGGTTCAGTAAAGAAAGTGATGTCAGAAGGTACTATATTACAAGTATTGAGAGATGGTCTAACACAGGGTACTGATACATTCAAAGAATTAGCAGGTCAATTCAAAGATAATGAAGGTGGTGCTACTGCTGCTAATTTGCTTAGTGGTGTATTGGCAAGATCAATTTTAGGACAAATTGGAATAAATGTTGATGTAGATCAATTTATCACTAGACAGACAGGACAAGCAATAAATCCTAATTTGGAGTTATTATTTTCAGGACCACAATTGAGAACTTTTAGTTTTGATTTCAACTTTGCACCAAATAATAGGGAAGAAGCAGTGATTGTTAGAAAAATCATGAGATGGTTCAGACAAGGAATGCTACCCAAGAAAAATGTGGTGGGTTCTGGATCACTATTTCTTGGTTCTCCAAATGTGTTCAGATTATGCTATAGAAACCATAATAGGAGAATAAAAGGATTGAATACATTCAAAATATGTGCATTGACTGCTTGTCAGATAAATTTCACACCAGATGGAGTTTATCAATCATATGAAGATGAAGCAGCAGCATCACAACCAGTGAGATCAACAATGGCACTCACATTCAATGAACTTACACCAATCTTTGCTAATGATTATAATTCTGACTTGAATAGTCAAGACAGTAGCATTGTTGACTTGGGAACTAACCTTTCTAATGACAATACCATCACAGACGACGACATAGGATTCTAATGAACTACTTCGATCTTTATCCAAACGTATTATTACCTTCTTTCTCAGATAAGAGAAATTCTAGTAAGGATTACGTTGCAATCACAAATTTATTCAAAAGGGCAAAAATCAGAGATGATATTTTTGAGTCTGTCAAAGCTTTTTACTCCTATATCATAGAAGGTGATGATAGACCAGATAATGTGGCAAATAAAGTCTACGAAAATGACAAGTTAGATTGGGTTGTGCTTATATCAAACAATATCCTTGATATAAAGAATGAGTGGCCAATGAACGGTTTTGACTTTCAGAGGTATCTTGATGCAAAATACACAAGAGACCAATTAGGCGAAATTCACCATTATGAAACAAATGAGATAAGAAATGAAGATGGTGGAATTATGCTTCAATCTGGATTGACGGTAGATGCTGATTTTACGTATTCTTACTCATATAAGAATAACAGGTATCACATCAATAGTGTCCAATCTGTGTCGTATATTGAATATGAAACCAAAAAGAATGATGATAAAAGATCTATAAATTTACTAAGACCCCAATATATCCCAATTATAATAGATGACATGAGAGATATATTGACTTACGAAGACAGTTCTCAATTTGTAACTAGAAAAATGAAGAAGGGTGATAACGTTAGGATTGCAGAACCCAGATAAAAAACCTTAGGGCAAAAAAATACCCCGAAGTTTTTTTCGGGGTTTTTTGAAACAAAAAGTCGATTTTGGTACAGGATTACTCCTCTGCTAATCGTTGGAAGTATGATAGTGCATCATCATCGGTGGGTGTAGCACTTGCAGTCACAGGTGTCTGTGGTGCAGTTACAATCTCCTCCTCTTCCGTTGCAACCTCTGCTGCTACTGGTGGACGTGATGTGTTCAACACACTATTCAATCTCTTCTCAAGATCGCCATATGATTTGAACTGATCGGCAGCAGTGAATTCCTCTAAAGAATACTGCTTACCCCACAATGCTTCGAGAGCATCGTCATCATCAAGGAGTGCACTTGTAGCAGAGAACTCAGATGAATCGTAGTTACGATACCCTGCAACGTTCTTTGCTTTCAACTTAAAGTTGGCACCCTTCCAGAAATCAAATGGATCAATCGCTTCCTCATCCTCAAACTCAGGTTGCATTGCTGCTGTGAGTTTGTCAAAGATTTTCTTACCAAACTTGTATAAGAATACCTTTCCTTCATTCTCAGGATTAGTAGGATCTTTTACAACATAGATGTTGCTGATGTATGAGAGTTTTCTTTTCTGTTTACGTGCAAGATCTTTGTCTGCATCGTTGCCACTGTTCCATAGCAAACGGTTGTACTCTGATACTGGATCTTTACCACCAAGAGTAGTAAGACTGTTCTCTATGTACCAACCACCAGGTCCTTG
>MDTG01181523.1_pt1 | contig 10349 bp, 8 predicted proteins | sample 811421 | NCBI WGS metagenome assembly MDTG01 (sample SAMN05326645, study PRJNA326480) | marine metagenome | isolation source: seawater | place: Pacific Ocean: South East | collected 2011
AGGATAGTTGGCCATCATGAAACAGGAACGCAGATCGAAAATTATGAATCGCAGCTGGAAAGTGCTTTCGCCTTTTGTCAACAAAATGGTATTCGTGTTATCAAAACTGGATTCCGTCGTTCAGATGGTGCGGAAATGGCTATGATCGAGTTTGTTGACTTCAATGAAGTTTACAACCTTAAAGAAACTAAGAAGCCTAGCCGTCGTCGTCGTTCTAAGAAGAAAGCTACTGATGCTCCAGCGACAACAACGGTTGTGGCTGAACCAAAAGACAAAGACGTTCCAGCATCACAAGATAAAAATAACGACGTCCCAGACTAATAAAACATCTTTTGCGGATGTGCTGGAATTGGTAGACAGGCAGCGTTGAGGTCGCTGTGTGCGAAAGCACGTGAGGGTTCAAGTCCCTCCATCCGCACCAATGATTAAAAAACGAGCATTGCTCGTTTTTTTCGTTTAAGGCCTTGGTAAGGCCTTACTCGCATTAAATGAGACTTCCCTTGATGATAAAAGGTGATGTCTCTATAATGTGCACAAATATTGTCAGCTAGAATCGCTTTTTAAGGTGTTCATATACAGTTGACCAAAGGGTTTTGGCTGGTCTTGCGTCAATTCTCTTTATGTCAGGCGCTGTTTTAGCTGACATGATTGAGCGGATTTTTGAGCAATTCTGGTCTAGTATCAGCTTGCTGGGTGGTTATACCACTTGTTTTTATTTCCAAGCCCTGGGCTTGATGATTAAAACCCCTGGTGGAGTTGCTTTAACGAAGATTAAAGTGGTTCCGATAAGGGGTTTTTTGTTGGTAGCGTAAGCAGCCAGCATTTAGCAGTTTTTATTTAAAGTACTTTGTACTTAAACGCTAAAGATTGGGCTCGGGTGACTGGTATTAAACACTGGCTCATCCTTTAGCCCAATTTTTATATCTGTGGAGCGCGTGTGGCGAGTAAAGAACAGCAATTAATTGATTTGCTAAAGCCAGTGGTTGAAGCCCTAGGCTTTGAATTTTGGGGTATCGAGTACATTGCTCAGGGCAATAACTCGGTACTGCGAGTGTTTATAGACGGCGAAAAAGGCATCCACGTGGATGACTGTGCATTAGTGAGCCGTCAAATCAGCGGGATAATGGATGTAGAAGATCCAATTACCTCAGAATACAACTTAGAAGTATCGTCTCCAGGTGTGGACCGTCCATTGTTCACACTCGAGCATTATAAGCGTTACGTTGGTGAGTTTGTTGATGTGAAATTACGTTATGCCTTTGAAGGGCGTCGTAAATTCAAAGGCAAACTGGTTGGTATTGAAGATGACGAAGATATCGTGGTGCACGTTGATGACCATGAATACTTGTTACCGATTGATGCTATCGATAAAGCCAGCTTAATATTTCAAGATCACAAGGGTAAATAGGATTACCGGGGGCAAGGTTATGAGCAAAGAGATACTGCTAGTTGCCGAGGCTGTTTCTAACGAGAAAGGCGTAGAGCAGGAAGTAATTTTTGAAGCTATTGAGTTAGCTTTAGCGGCAGCGGCGAAAAAACGTTACGAAGACGAAGAACCTGAGATGCGAGTTTCTATTGACCGTCGTACCGGTAACTATGAAACCTTCCGTAGCTGGGTCATTGTAAGCAATGACGTAGTTCCGGCCTTGGGGTCTGAATTAAACATGCAAGAAGCGGCAGACATAGACACTAACCTTAAAGAAGGTGATGTTTATGAAGAGCAAGTTGAGAATCCAGGCTTTGGACGTATCGCAGCTCAAGCGGCTAAGCAAATTATTATGCAAAAAGTACGTGAAGCGGAGCGCGCCAAAATTACGGCTGCATACTCTGATCGTATTGGTGAGCTAGTACACGGCACCGTTAAAAAAGTAACCCGTGACAATATCATTGTTGATCTTGGTGCGAATGCTGAAGGCTTGCTACCGCGTGACCAACTGGTTGCACGTGAAGTGTTCCGTATTAACGATCGTGTACGCTGTGTATTGATGTCTGTGAACCCAGAAAACCGAGGTCCTCAGTTAATGCTCAGCCGAGCGTCTAGCGAAATGCTGATTGAATTATTCCGCATTGAAGTGCCAGAAATTGGCGAAGACGTTATCGAAATTAAAGCCGCGGCTCGTGATACCGGTAGCCGTGCAAAAATCGCAGTTAAAACAAATGATCAACGCATTGACCCGATTGGTGCATGTGTTGGTATGCGTGGCGCTCGTGTCCAAGCCGTGTCAAACGAACTTGGCAACGAACGTGTGGATATTGTTCTTTGGGATGATAATCCGGCGCAATTAGTAATCAATGCACTGGCTCCAGCTGAAGTGGCTTCTATCGTAATGGATGAAGAAACCAACACAATGGATGTAGCCGTGCTAGAAGATCAATTGGCTATCGCAATTGGTCGTGGCGGTCAAAACGTTAAATTGGCATCTGAGCTTACCGGCTGGACCATTAACGTGATGACTGAAGAAGAAGCAGGTGCGAAACAAGAAGAAGAGCAAGGCTCGTTAGTGGAAACATTAATGGCTGCCCTTGATCTTGATGAAGACGTAGCTGCGGTACTGGTAGAAGAAGGCTTTACAGGTCTAGAAGAAGTTGCCTATGTGCCACGTGAAGAGATGCTTGATATTGATGGTTTCGATGAAGAAATTGTTGATGAACTGCAGTCTCGTGCAAAAGACATTTTGCTTACCCAAGCCATTGCTAGTGAAGAAAAACTAGAAGACGCAAAACCGGCTGACGATTTGCTGAATATGGAAGGAATGGATCAACACTTGGCCTTAGTGTTGGCAAGCCGTGGCATCTGCACAATGGAAGACCTTGCTGAGCAAGGCGTAGACGATATTGTTGGTATTGAAGACATCGACGAAGCGAAGGCCGCCCAACTAATTATGACCGCGCGTAAGCCCTGGTTTGAAGAAACCGAATAGGCAGCCACAGGCGGGAGGAGAATATTCGAATGGCAGAAGTCACGGTAAAACAGTTAGCCGCAGCAGTAGGCTCACCAGTTGAACGTTTAGTCGCTCAGATGAACGAAGCTGGTCTACCACATAAAAGTGGTGACGAAAAAGTAAACGATGAACAAAAAGTTATCTTGCTAACCTTCTTGAAAAAGAGTCACGGTGAGCAAGAAACCGAAGCTGACGGTCCTAAAAAGATCACGTTGAAGCGCAAAACCACCACTACGTTAAACACGGGTGCGGGTAAAAAAGCGGTTAACATTGAGGTACGTAAGAAACGCACCATTGTTAAAGAAGACGAAGCAGCGAAAAAAGATGCGAAGCCTGCGCCTAAGCGTAAGCCTGCGGATGCAAAAGGCGCTAAGCCTGGTGGGCGTAAACCTTCAGATGCTCCTGCAGCTGCGCCAACTGCGCCGCCAGCGGACAAAGAAGATCGCAGCAAGAAAAAAGAGTTTCGTAATAAAGACAAAGATAAAGACAAAGATAAGCGTTTTGGCGACAAGAACAAAGGCGGTAAAGGCCGTCGTCGTGAAGGCTCTATGGATGACAGCCGTCGTCGTGGCGGGGCGCCTAAGCGTCGCGGTCGTGAAGACAGCGAACACGCCTTTAAACAGCCAACTGCACCGATTATTCGTGAAGTTGAGCTAAAAGGTGAGTCCATCACGGTTGGTGAATTGGCACAGGGCATGGCGGTTAAAGCTGGCGAAGTGATCAAAGAGCTAATGAAGTTGGGCGTGATGGCGACCATCAACCAAATTCTTGATATTGATACTGCAATTCTTGTGATTGAAGAAATGGGTCACAAGTACAAGCAAGTAAGTGATAACGCAGTTGAAGATAGCTTCATGGAACAAGTGAAGTACGAAGGTGACCAGGTGTCTCGTGCACCGGTTGTTACCGTAATGGGTCACGTTGACCATGGTAAGACCTCGTTACTGGATTACATTCGTACAACCCGTGTAACCAGTGGCGAAGCCGGTGGTATTACACAGCACATTGGTGCTTATCACGTCGAGACTGACAAAGGCATGGTGACATTCCTTGATACACCAGGACACGCCGCGTTTACTGCAATGCGTGCCCGTGGTGCTCAATCTACGGATATCGTTATCCTTGTTGTGGCCGCTGATGACGGCGTGATGCCACAAACAGAAGAAGCCATTCAGCATGCTCGCGCTGCTGGTGTGCCGATTGTGGTTGCTATCAACAAAATGGATAAAGAATCTGCGGATGTTGATCGTGTTAAAAACGAATTGGTAGCAAAAGAAGTTGTACCAGAGGAATGGGGTGGCGACGTTCAGTTTGTTCCGGTTTCAGCTCATACCGGTGCAGGTATTGATGCGCTTCTTGAAGCTATTTTGCTTCAATCAGAACTTCTAGAGTTAACGGCTGTGGCCGATGGTCCTGCAACCGGTGTGGTGGTTGAATCTCGTCTTGATAAAGGCCGTGGTCCAGTTGCGACGTTATTGGTTCAAAATGGTCAGCTGAAGAAAGGCGACATTGTTCTGGCTGGTACTTCGATTGGTCGTGTTCGTGCGTTACTGGATGAAAACAGCCAGCCAATTGATGCAGCAGGCCCTTCTATTCCAGTGGAGATCTTAGGTCTTGATACGCCTCCAGGTGCCGGTGATCAGTTCTTGGTAGCGGAAAGCGAAAAACGCGCCCGTGAAGTAGCTGGCATTCGTTCTTCGAAAGAGAAAGAAGTATTCCAGGCTAAGCAACAAGCCGCCAAGTTGGACGCACTGTTCAGCATGAACGGTGATGCGCAAGCATCGAGCTTAAACCTTGTTATTAAGACAGATGTTCGTGGTTCTCTAGAAGCGCTTATTGGTGCACTTGAGCAGCTTTCAACGGATGAAGTGAAAGTAACGATTGTTTCTAGCGGTGTGGGCGGCATTACCGAAACCGACGCTAACTTAGCATCGGCTTCTAATGCGGTTCTATTTGGTTTCAATGTACGTGCTGATGCAGCGGCGAAGCGTGTGGTTGAAAACAGTGGCCTAGATATGCGTTATTACAGCATCATCTACGATCTGATCGACGATGTTAAGCAAGCTATGTCTGGCATGTTAGCCCCTGAACTTCGTGAAGAAATCGTGGGTATCGCGCAAGTACGTGATGTCTTCCGTTCTCCGAAATTTGGTGCGGTTGCAGGTTGTATGGTTATCGAAGGTACGGTTCACCGTAATAAGAAAATCCGTGTACTACGTGATAACGTGGTGGTTTTCGAAGGTGAACTTGAGTCTCTGCGTCGCTTTAAAGATGACGTTCAGGAAGTTCGTACCGGTACTGAATGTGGTATCGCGGTTAAGAGCTATAATGACGTTAAAGCCGGTGACCAGATCGAAGTGTTTGATGTTAAAGAGTTCGCTCGTACCATCTAATCACCTCGGGTGAAACATCAAAGCCGCCAAAGATTTCTTTGGCGGCTTTTTGCGTGATTGTCATGCATATCAAAGGTGCGTTTATGCGAATAAACCACCCATTTATTTATAGCGTTAGCGAGAATCCCTATTAATGGCGAAAGATTATAGTCGTACCCAGCGTCTAGGTGAGCAGATCAAACGTGATCTAGCCCAAATGCTGCAATTTCAAGTGAAAGATCCACGCTTAGGTTTGGTCACACTCAATGCGGTCAAGGTCGCCTCAGACTTAGGTTATGCAGATATCTACTTCACTGTTATGAAGCCTGGCATGGTTGAAGCGGATGCTGAAACCATCAAGGAAACCGAAGCGGTGTTAAATGACATGTCCGGTTTCTTACGCACAGAGCTGTCCCAGATTATGAAAACACGTGTAACGCCGTTACCTCGTTTTCACTACGATGTTTCAGTGGGGCGTGGCCACAAACTGACCAACTTGATCAATCAAGCAATGCGCGAAGATCAAGGCCGTAATTCAGACGAAGAGCAGTAAGTTCTCAGCACCCATCTAGCGGAGAAACGTTTTGGCGCGTAAAAGAAAAGGCCGCGATATTAGCGGCATTCTTGTGATCGACAAACCCTCAGGCATGACCTCAAATGGCGTTTTACAGAAGGTAAAATGGCTCTATCAAGCGCAAAAAGCGGGTCACACCGGTGCGCTTGACCCGATCGCCACCGGTGTTTTACCCATTTGTTTGGGTGAAGCCACAAAGTTTAGTCAGCGATTATTAGACAGCGATAAACGCTATGTGACACGGGTGCAGCTTGGTGAGGCACGTGATACCGGGGATATTGAAGGGGAAGTGGTTGAATCGGCGACTATCCCGTCCCTGACGGCCCCCATGATTGAAGCCGTTCTTGAGCAATTTCGTGGTGAAATTACCCAGGTGCCACCCATGTATAGTGCTTTAAAGCACGAAGGGCGCAAGCTGTATGAGCTGGCTCGTGAGGGAATCGAATTCGATATTAAAAGCAAAGCGCGACAGGTATCGATACTCAATCTTACATTGGTGGGTTTTGGCGATGATTACCTTGAGCTTGATGTTACCTGTACAAAAGGTACCTATATTCGCTCGTTATCCGAAGACGTGGCAAAAGCACTGGGCACGCTCGGTTATGTGGCCGTTTTGAGGCGCTTAGCGGCAGGGCCTTACAAGCAAGAGATGATGATCACCTTAGAGCAGCTGCAGGTCTTGAAACCAGAGGGCTCTGAAGATTATGCCGCCATGGATGATCGGCTGCTTCCGACCTATACAGCCCTAGAAAGCGTACCTATTATTCAGGTGTCGTTGGATCAGGCTCGTGATTTACAATTTGGGCGGTCAATTCGTGCCCTAGATGCTGGTGACAAGCCATTGCCTCAGGTACAATTGCGCCTTTCTCACGACCAGCAAGACTATCTTGTGGGTCTTGGCGAAATGGACGCCACAGGGCATATTGCCCTTAAACGTCTGGTGAAGGTGCCGCAGTTAACTGCTCTTTTCGACAGTTAGTGGGCTCTTCCGGTGGATACCGCTGTTTATATGCACGGTGGCTATCTTCCTCAACCTAAATGAACGCATATACCTATGAGGAAAATATCATGGCTTTAGATGTTCAAGCGAAAGCTGCCATCGTTAAAGAATACCAAACTGCTGAAGGCGATACTGGTTCTCCTGAAGTTCAAGTAGCATTGTTGACACACAACATCAACGGTCTACAAACTCACTTCAAAACCAACAAGCAAGACCACCACTCACGTCGTGGCTTGATTCGCATGGTAAACCAACGTCGTAAACTGTTGGACTACCTAAAAGGCAAAGACGTTGCTCGTTACGCTTCTCTTATTAAGCGTTTAGGCCTACGTCGTTAAGATTGCTTGAACCCCCTAACGGGGGTTTTTGCTATTTGTTTGTGGCATTTAGTGCACGTTTCTCGTCATTTATTGTCACAAATAATTAAGCTGTAGATCGATAAAAACAGAAATAAAACAGTAAAAATGGACAACCTAGCTTATCACTCTGTGTTTCTACCCATTCGCCTTTTCGCTTAATTTTAAGTTGAGAAAGGGCCAATGCTTGGAAGTACAGAAAACGAAAGCAGGTTTCCAGCTAAATCAAAAAGGAAAACTATGCTAGATCTTACTCCGGTAACAAAAACTTTTACCTTCGGTAATCAAGAAGTCACATTAGAAACTCAGCGTATTGCTCGTCAAGCAAGCGGTGCGGTATTAGTGACCATTGGTGATGTTCAAGTACTTGCAGCGGTAACAGGCAAGAAAGAAATGAAACCTGGTCAGGACTTCTTTCCGTTAACCGTTAACTATCAAGAAAAATACTACGCAGCCGGTAAAATCCCTGGTGGTTATATCAAACGTGAAAACCGCCCAAGCGAAAAAGAGACTTTGACGAGCCGTTTAATCGACCGTCCAATTCGTCCACTTTTCCCAGCCGGTTACATGAACGAAGTACAAGTTGTACTTCAAGTTATGTCTGCAGACACTGAAAACGATCCAGATATCGCCGCTATGATCGGTGCATCAGCTGCATTGGCTATTTCTGGTATTCCTTTCGACGGCCCAATCGGTGCGGCTCGTGTTGGTTATACTCGCGAAGGCGGTTATGTATTGAACCCGACTTTCGAACAGCTTAAAACCTCTGAACTAGACATGGTAGTTGCGGGTACTAACGACGCTGTATTAATGGTTGAATCTGACGCGCTAGAGCTTAGCGAAGATGAAATGTTAGGTGGTGTTCTTTTCGCACACGACAGCTACCAGTGTGTAATTGAAGCGATTAAAGCGTTTGCTGCTGAAGATGCGACTGAGCGTTGGGAGTGGACTGCACCTCAAACTAACACTGCGCTTTATGAAGAAATGAAAGCCATTGCTTTTGACGCCATGACGGCTGCTTACCAAGTAAGTGACAAGATGGAGCGTTACACGCAAATTGATGCAATTAACGCAGATATCAAAGCGAAATTGTTGAAAGAAGGCGAAGACGATAACTCTGAAGACATTTCTAAACTGTTTAAGAAACTGCAAAAAGAAGTGGTACGCGAGCGTATCGTTAATCATGAGCCGCGTATCGACGGTCGTGATAACAAAACCGTACGTGACCTGAACATTCAAACCAATGTGCTTAAAGGTACTCACGGTTCGGCATTGTTCACTCGTGGTGAAACTCAATCTATCGGTACAGTAACACTGGGTTCTACCCGTGATGCGCAAACTGTCGAGTTTTTACACGAAGTTACTAAAGACAACTTCATGTTCCACTACAACTTCCCTCCGTACTCTGTAGGTGAATGTGGCCGTATGGGCGCACCGGGTCGTCGTGAAGTGGGTCATGGCCGTTTGGCCCGTCGTGGTGTTCAAGCCATGATGCCTAAAGTAGAAGATTTCCCATACACGGTTCGTGTTGTATCTGAAATCACAGAATCAAACGGTTCATCTTCAATGGCATCTGTATGTTCAGCATCTCTTGCCTTGATGGATGCGGGTGTGCCAATTAAAGCCCCTGTTGCGGGTATCGCTATGGGTCTAGTTAAAGAAGGCGAAAAATTCGCAGTTCTAACTGACATTTTGGGTGACGAAGATCACCTAGGTGACATGGACTTTAAAGTAGCCGGTTCTGAAGCAGGTATCACAGCACTGCAAATGGATATTAAAATCCAAGGTATTACTGAAGAGATCATGGAAATTGCTCTAGACCAAGCTCTAGAAGCACGTATGACTATCCTGAAGCAAATGAACGAAGTGATGCCAACGCATCGCGACGAAATGCCGGATAACGCACCGACATATCTAACTCTGAAAATTCCTTCAGACAAAATTGCTGAAGCGATTGGTAAAGGCGGCGCAACCATCCGTGGTATCTGTGACGAAACGGGTGCGGATGTTGATATCGGCGACACTGGCATCATCAGCATTTTTGCGCTGACTAAGACTGCTGCTGAAAAAGCCAAAGGCATGTTTGAAGCGGTTACTGCTGAAGCGGAAGTTGGCACTATTTACGAAGGTAAAGTAAACAAAATCGTTGATTTCGGCGCGTTTGTTAACATCTTGCCAGGTAAAGATGGTTTGGTGCACATCTCTCAAATCTCTGATGAGCGTGTAGAGAATGTGGCTGATCACCTAACTGAAGGCCAGACGATTAAAGTTAAGGTTCTTGATGTTGATAATAAGGGTCGTATTAAATTAACCCTTAAAGGCATCGAAGCTTAATCAGCATCGACACACTTTATGCCTTTTATTAGTCAGAAGGTGTATTAAAAACGTAGTTAATTTAAATTACGTTTAGGTTAAAAAATAAACCCGCTTAATTTTAAGTGGGTTTATTTGTATAAAGACATTCACATTAAGCTTCGGCTTAATTCGGCGAAACCAAATAGGAGTAGCCATGACCATTGCAGAAAATAAAGTAGTGACACTCGAGTTTACTGTTAAAAATGCAGAAACCGGTGACCTAATTGAATCATCAAAAGATGGCGAGCCATTAGTCTATCTACACGGCTTTAATAACCTAGTTCCTGGTCTTGAAAGTGAACTAAACGGTAAAGTGGTTGGTGACAGCTACGAAGTCACGGTTAGCCCTGAAGAAGGTTACGGTGTTCGTGATGAGAGCCTAGTACAACAAGTACCAATGGAAGCATTCCAAGGCATTGATAATGTACAAGTGGGCATGGCGTTCACAGCTGACGGTGCAGAAGGTCCTGTTGTGGTTGAAGTAACCGCAGTTGAAGATGACCTAGTCACGGTTGATGCAAACCACCCGCTAGCGAGTATTCCTTTAGCATTTTCTGGTGAAGTAAAAGAGATTCGTGATGCCAGCGCTGAAGAAATTGAGCACGGTCATGTACACGGTGAAGGTGGTCACCAGCACTAATATTGCTGGGCGATCAAGAATGGCAAAGTAAGAAATTACTTTGCCATTTTTTTTGTTATAAATTTAGCTACCCGCCTACTATCATCACATCATTGTGTTTACCTCTATAA
>MDTG01223561.1_pt1 | contig 10349 bp, 10 predicted proteins | sample 811421 | NCBI WGS metagenome assembly MDTG01 (sample SAMN05326645, study PRJNA326480) | marine metagenome | isolation source: seawater | place: Pacific Ocean: South East | collected 2011
CGCACCAAGCTCATCGCCACAACGAAGGCGGCCACAGGGCTCAAAACCGGGAGTATGGGATGTTAACGTACGATCCTGCACTCAGCCGTAACAGACCCCTGGAAGGGGAACGTCCCAGATCTATCCCGGTTCGGCATTGACTCACTTTTTCCTGATTATTGCTTTGTTGTAATGTCCGATGGGGGCGGGCCGGGGGCAGGGTGCGTCTCGGGGCGGCAGATTTGGCAAGCGCGGCGCGCCCTGTGATGATCGAAATTGCATCACGCGGCGTGGTCTGATACCCAATTTGCAGGGTGGAGGAACGCCATGGATGTGCGACGTCTGAAGTATTTTCTGGCGGTGGCCGAGGAATTGCATTTTGGCCGGGCGGCCACGCGGCTTGAAATCGCGCAGCCGCCACTCAGCCGTCAGATCGCCGCGCTCGAGGCTGACATCGGGGCGCAGTTGTTCGACCGCAGCCGCAGCCAGATCCGGCTGACGCAGGCGGGCGAAATCTTTGAAGGTCATGCCCGCGCCATCGTCGACCGGCTCGAAAATGCCTATCGCGAGACGCGGCTGGTGGGCGAGGGGGGGCAGGGGCGTCTGCGCATCGCCTTTGTCGGATCGGCCTCGCACGGGGTTCTGCCGACGCTGATCAAATCCTACCGGTCGCATTTTCCCAAGGTGGAACTGGCGTTGTCGGCCATGAACAACGCCGAGCTTCATTCCGCGATCATCCAGCGGGAAATCGACATCGCGGTGGCGCGGCCCGATCTGGGCGACGACGAACTGCGCCGCGAACCGCTGGCGCATGAGGACCTCGTGCTCGCGATCCCCGATGCGTCAGAGCTGGCCTCGCGCAAAGAGATACGTTTTGCCGACCTCAGCGATCAGACCTTCGTGCTGTATCCCCGCAGGCCGCGCCCCAGCTATGCCGACCACATCCTGTCGATCTGCAAGCAGGAGGGGTTCGAACCCGCCGCGCTGGAACTGGCGCAGGATTTCCAGACCGCGATCAGCCTTGTATCGGTGGGCGTCGGGATCTGCGTCGTCCCCGCGAGCGTGGCGGCGACGACCCGGCCCGGCGTGTTCTACCGGCCCTATGTGGGGCTGAACCCCGGCACGTCGCTCACCATCCACGCGCGGCGCGACAACCAGTCGCCGCAGGTGCGCAATTTTCTGGAAGTCGCGCGGAAATTCGTGCGCTCGCGCTGATCGTTAGCTGCGGCGCGTGGCGTCGCGCAGGGCGTCGTGATCGACCTCGATCCCCAGACCCGGCCCCTGCGGCACCTCGATATGGAAATCGCGGAAGACGAGCCCCGAGGACGTCAGATCCTGCTTGAGGATACGGGACCCGAAGTGTTCGCAGCCCCATTCCAGCGTCGGAAGCGTCGAGAACACCGCGACATGGGCGGCAGCGCCGATCCCGCTTTCCAGCAGACAGCCGCCGTAAAGCTCCATGCCAAAGGCCTGCGCCACGCCCGCGGCGCGTTTCAGCTCCAGCATCCCGCCGGATTTCACGAGCTTGAGGGAATAGACGCTGCCGGTCGCCGCCATGCCGTTCTGCACAAGCTCCGGCGTGGAAAACGCCGCCTCGTCGGTCATGAGCGGGATCGCCGAGCGGGCGGCGATGCGCGCCGTCGCGGCCATCATGCCGGGGCGCAGGGGCTGTTCGACAAGCACGACGCCCATCTCGGCCAGTTCCGGCAGGTAGCGGATCGCGGTCGCCTCGGACCAGCCCTGATTGACGTCGACCACCATTTCGGTGCCCTCGGGCATGGAGCCCATCACCTTGCGCAGCCGGACCATGTCCTGCGCGGGGTCGTAAAACCCCAGCTTGATCTTGAACCGGCGGTGTTCGCGGGCGGCGAGTTTCGCCTTGGCTTCCTCGATCTCCTGATCGGCGTCGCCCGAGGCCAGCGCCCAGAGCACTTCGATCCTGTCGCGCACGACACCGCCCAGAAACGCGGCGGCGGGCAGGTTCAGCGATTTGCCGACCGCGTCGTAGAGCGCGCTTTCCACGGCGGCGCGGGCCGAGGTGTTGCGGCTGACCGCCTTGGCCATCCGCAGCGCGTTGGCTTCGAACAACGCCGCGTCCTGACCGATCAGGGCGGGGGCGATATAGGCGTCGATGTTGGCCTTGATCGCCTCGACGCTTTCTTCCGACCAGCGCGGGCCGCCGAGCGTCGATGCCTCGCCATAGCCGACGGTGCCATCACCCAGCGTCGCCTCGACGATGACAAAGGACTGATGCGTGATTTCGGTGTTGGACAGCTTGTGCCGCCGTGTCGTCACGCAATCCACGATCCGCGTTTCCAGCGCCTTGATCATCGTCGCGCTCGTGGCACCCCTGTCGATGTCCACGACATTGGCCTTGTCCGAAGCTCGCATTCTGCCCTTCCTTTTATCCGCCTGTATCGTCCGCGTTTCGCGCGACCGAATTCCCCGCGCCACCGGTCGGGCGGCGCGGGGCGTTTGTCTTTATTCGGCGGCCATCGCCAGCGACTGATCCGCGAGGGTAAAGTCGAACTGAACATAAAGGTCCGTGCCGTGTTCTTCGCTGCCCTTCTGGAAGGAGGCGATCAGGTTCTCTTTGACCGCAAAGACCGAGTCGTTGTCGAGATAGTCGGACGCACCGTCAAAAAGCTGCGAGATCAAGGGACGATAGCCGTCCTTGTTGACCAGCACGTGGATGTGCCCCGGACGCATCGTGTGGTGACCCATGAAGGAAATCATCTCGCCCGCAGTCCAGTCGGACGGGATCGGATAGGGCACCGGACGGATCGCGCGGAAGGCGTAGTAGCCGTTTTCGTCGGTCTCGAACCGGCCCCGCAGGTTGTAGTCCGGCTGATCCGGGTCGTGGTTTTCATAAAGCCCGTTGGGCGCGTCTTCCCAGACGTCGATCATGGCACCGGCGATCGGCTTGCCCGAGGCGTCCTTGACGTAGCCTTCCATGAACACCGTTTCTTCGTTGTCGAAATGCTTCTGCACGATGGATGCGCCATGCGGCAGAACCGGTGCGTTTTCGCGGAAGAACGGGCCGAGCACGGTGCCGGTCGTTTCGCCGTTGGGCGTCGGGTTCGAGATCATGTCGACAAGCACTTCGACGCCAAGGATGTCGCCCAGCAGAATGAACTCCTGCCGCTTGTCGGTGCAGACCGCCCCGGCACGGGCGAGGAAATCGCAGGCCTGCATGAACTCGCCATGCGTCAGGTTCACGTCTTTGCAAAAGCCATGCAGATGGCGCACGAGCGCGGTCATGATTTCCTTCTGCCGGGCCGGAATGGGGGCCGAGGCGCCGATGGCCTCAACGACGACGTCGGTGACGTTGTCCACGGTGACGTTACGCATGTGGGATCCTCCTGATGCTGCGTATTGGACCGCCCCGCCCCTCCTAGGCGTTTGGTGGCGGTCCTGAATGACCCTTGGACTGTGCACAACGGAGGGCACCGGGGGAAGCCGGGGGACGGGTATCAGCCGATACCCAAAATGCGATGTTCGGGCGATTTTCGCACGGATGGGGTATGAGACAGGTATCGGTCGATACCTTTCCCATAGCGCCTGACCGGTCCAAGGTATCTCGCACCGTTTCCCGCACCGTGCGAGGGCGCGGACAAAGCACAGGACAGTGGACGGGGCAGGGAGGCACGCCGTGATCGACACCATGCGACAGATAGAGACAAGGCTTGACGGGGCACCGCATCTGCACCGTCTGGGCGCGCTCTTTTCGGAAACCGTGCTGATCAAGATCGACGGGCTGGAATACTACCTCGTGTTCGACAAGGGCCGGATCGACCGGGTCGTGGAGGGGCCGTCCAAGAAGACGCCCTATCGCTTTGGCTTCGTCACCGACGGCGAGGCGCTGCGCGAGTTCTGGCGCGCCACGCCCAAGCCCGGCTTTCACGACATCTTTGCCATGGTTAAAATCGGCCGGGCCGAGATCGTGGGCGACATGCTGCTCTTGGTCAAGAACCTGCGCTTTTTCAAAGAGGTCCTTGCCCTTCCAAGGGACGCACGGACGACGCAGGAGGCACGCGCATGAGCATCGAACAGATCATGGGTCGCTATGTCACGGTGACCGTCCAAGGCCGCGCGCAACGGATTTACTTTGAGGAGGCCGGGCAGGGACGTCCGGTGCTGTGCCTGCACACCGCCGGGTCCGATACGCGGCAGTGGCGGCATATCCTGAACGACCCCGACATCACGGCGACCAACCGGATCATCGCCTTTGACATGCCGTGGCATGGCAAAAGCCTGCCGCCCGAGGGGTTCCAGACCGAGGAATATCTGCTGTCGACCGAAACCTATATGGAAACGGTGCTTGCCGTGGTCCGGGCGCTTGGGCTTGAGCGGCCCGTGCTTGCGGGCGTGTCCATGGGCGGGCGCATCGCGCTGCAACTGGCCGTGCATCATCCGGAGGCGTTCAGCGGGTTCCTTGCCATCGAGGCCAGTGATTTTCAGGCCGCGTGGTATGACATCGACTGGTTCCACCGCCCGGATGCCCATGGCGGCGAAATGGGCGCGGCGCTGGTGTCGACCAACATCTCGCCCCACGCGCCGGAGGTCGAGCGTTGGAATACGCTGTGGATGTTCATGCAGTCGGGGCCGGGCGTGTTTCGGGGCGACCTGAGCTTTTACACGCAGGACGACAGCCTCGTGGGGCAGTTGCACCGGATCGACACCGACCGGACTCCGGTGCACTTCATCGTGGGCGCCTACGATTTCACCTGCACGCCCGAGGATGCAAAACGCACGGCGGATCAGGTTCCCGGCGCGACGCTCGCCGTGATGGACGAGGTCGGGCATTTCCCGATGAGCGAACATCCTCAGGGCTTTCGCCCCTTCTTCATCGACGGTCTCGCCCGGATGCCCGCGGCACAGGCGCAGGCGGCGGAGTGATCCCCGCCGCGCCGACGCTGGCGGTGGCGGTGGCGGTGAGGTGACAGTCGCCATACCCGCGTAAACCGCTTTTCGGCGGCGCGAAAGCTGTGCCAAATCAGCGCCTTGCGTCATTGGCGGCTTTCGCGTCTGCCATGGCAAAGGGCCACACGACCGGACAGCCCGCCACCCCTGACCTCATCCAACTCTGGTATTGGCTGATACCTTTTCTTGCGCAAATCGAAGGATCAGGGTGCAGCGAAGGCATGGGGCCGAGGAACCCCGTGCAGTCATTTCAGAGGGAGGGAAACACCGTGTTTACACGTCGCAGATTCATGCAATCCGCAGCCGCATCCGGGCTTGCGGTCAGCGCGTCGGGGCTGGCGCTGCCGGCCTATGCGCAGAACAAGCCGATCAAGATCGGCTTCGTCACGCCCCAGACCGGGCCGCTCGCGATCTTTGCGGAACCGGATGCCTTCACGCTTGATCAGTTCAAGGCAAAGATCGGCGACGGGATCATGATCAACGGGGCCAAGCACCCGGTCGAATTCATCGTCAAGGACAGCCAGTCGTCATCGAACCGCGCCTCGAGCGCCGCGCAGGAGCTGATCTTTGAGGACGAGGTCAACCTGATCCTCGCGACCTCGACCCCCGACACGACGAACCCGGTGGCCGATCAGGCCGAGCTCAATGGCGTCGCCTGCATCACCAACGACACGCCGTGGCAGCCGCATTTCTTTGGTCGCGGCGGCGATCCGGCGGCGGGGTTTCAGTATACCTACCATTTCTTCTGGGGGCTTGAGGACGTCATTTCCGTGTTCATGGGCATGTGGGACAAGGTCGAGACGAACAAGGTCGTCGGCGCGCTCTGGCCCAACGATCCCGACGGCAACGGCTGGTCGCATCCCGAGCTTGGCTTTCCGCCGGTCATGGCCGAACGCGGCTACACGCTTGTCGATACGGGCCGCTACCAGAACATGACCGACGATTTCTCGGCCCAGATCTCCGCGTTCAAGGAAGCCGGAGTCGAGATCGTGACGGGCGTGCAGATCCCGCCGGATTTCACGACCTTCTGGACGCAGGCCGCGCAGCAGGGGTTCAACCCCAAGGTCATGCAGGCCGCCAAGGCGACCGAGTTCCCGCAGGCCATCGCGCCGCTTGGTGACCGGGCCAACGGCCTGTCGGTCGAGGTCTGGTGGTCGCCGCATCACCCCTTTGCCTCGTCGTTCACCGGGCAATCGTCCAAGGAGCTTGCCGACGCCTATGAAGCCGGGACGGGCAATGGCTGGACCATGCCGCTGGGGTTCAAGCATTCGCTGTTCGAGGTGGCGATCGACGCGTTGCAACGGACCGAGGATCCGACCGACGCGGATGCGCTGGCCAAGGCGATTTCCGAGACCAACCTCGATACCGTCGTGGGCAACGTGAACTTTGCGAACGGGCCGGTGCCGAACGTGGCCAAGACGCCGCTTGTCGGCGGCCAATGGCGGATGGACGGCAGCACCCCGGTGCTCGACATCGTTGAAAACAGCGATCACCCGGACATCCCCCTGACCGGCGAGATGAAGCCCATCGGCTGATTACGCAGCGCCCGGGGCGGTGACCTGCCGCCCCGGACCCGTTTGACCGATGTGATGGGGAGGGGACATGACCACATTGCTTAGCCTGTCCGGCGTGCGCAAATCCTTTGGTGCACTCGTCGTCGCGGATGACGTGACCTTTGAGCTGCCCAAGGGCCGGGCGCTGGGGATCATCGGTCCGAACGGGGCCGGGAAATCCACGCTTTTCAACCTGATCGGCGGCGCGCTCGCCCCATCGGCGGGCACGGTGCGTTTCAAGGGCGAGGATATAACCGGGACGACCGCCGCGGCACGGTGTCACGCAGGCATCGCGCGGTCGTTCCAGATCCCGCATCCCTTCGTGGGCATGTCGGTTTATGAAAACCTCCTGACCGCGGCGCGCTTTGGCGGATCGGGGTTTGACGACCCCACTGGGGCCTGCCGGGACATCCTGTCGCGCACCGGGCTTTTGGCGAAAGCCAATCGCCCGGCAGGCTCGCTCACGCTGCTCGAACGCAAGCGGCTGGAACTGGCCCGGGCGCTGGCGACGGGGCCGGAACTGCTTCTGCTCGATGAAATCGCGGGCGGGCTGACCGAGGCGGAATGTCACGACCTCGTCGCGCTGATCCGGGACATTCATGCCAGCGGCGTGACGATCATCTGGATCGAACACATCGTGCACGCGCTCTTGGCCGTGGTCGATCACCTGATGGTCATCGACTTTGGCAAGATCGTCGCGAGCGGCGACCCGACGTCGGTCATGGCCGATCCGATGGTGCAGGAGATTTACATGGGGATTTCGGTCGATGACGCTGCCTGAGACACTGCTTGAGACAAGGTCGCTCACCGCGCATTACGGCGATTTCCAAGCGCTCTTCGGCGTCGATTTCGCGATGGAGGCCGGCGAGACGGTCGCGATCATCGGCGCGAACGGGGCGGGCAAGTCGACGTTCCTGCGCTGTCTCACGGGGCTGCATCCGACGCCCGGTCAACAGATCATCTTCGACGGCCAGCCCATCGCGGGCATGGCGGGCGACCGCATCCACAAGGCGGGGCTGGCCATGGTGCCCGAGGGGCGGCGGCTGTTTCCGTCGCTGACGGTCGAGGAAAACCTGCTGATCGGCGGGGCGGGCAAACGTCCGGGGCCATGGACGCTGGCCGCCGTTTATGACCTGTTTCCCGATCTGGTGGCGAAACGGTCCAACCCCGGCACCGCGCTGTCGGGCGGGCAACAGCAGATGGTGGCTATCGGGCGCGCGCTCATGTCCAACCCCAAGCTGCTGGTCTGCGACGAGATCAGCCTGGGTCTGGCCCCCAAGATCATCAAGGACATCTATCAGGCCGTGCCGCAGATCCGCGAACGCGGCACCTCGATCCTCGTCGTCGAACAGGACGTGGGGCAGGCGATGGCGGTCGCGGACCGGGTATTTTGTTTCATGGAGGGGCGGGTGACGCTGACCGGCACGCCCGCCACGCTGACGCGCGACCAGATCGCGCAGGCGTATTTCGGAATGGGGGAGGTGGCCTGATGGTCTGGGTCAACGCAATCCTGCAAGGCATCCTTCTGGGTGGGCTTTACGCGCTTTTCGCCGCGGGGCTGAGCCTGATGTTCGGGGTCATGCGGTTCATCAACATCGCGCATGGCGATTTCATCGTGGTCGGCGCCTATGCGATCCTGTTCTTCATCGTGTCATGGGGCCTGCCGCCCGCCGTGGGCGTCGTGCTGGTCATCGCGCTTATGGCCGTGGCCGGATACCTCAACCAGAAGTTCGTGCTGAACCGGGTGCTGGGCAAGGACATCCTGCCCCCGATCCTCGTCACCTTTGGCCTGTCGATCATCGTGCAGAACGCGCTGCTCGAAGGGTTTTCGGCAGACAGCCAAAAGCTCGCCACCGGTTGGTTTGAGACCGCTTCCATCCCGCTGGGACAAGAGCTTGCCATCGGGCTGCTGCCGCTCCTCATGTTCCTCACCGCCGTGGGCGTGATCGCGGGGCTTCAGTGGATATTCTACCACACGGCGCTTGGCCGGATGCTGCGCGCGACATCGGACGATCCCGAAATCCTGCCGCTTATGGGGGGCAACCGGGCGCATACCTTTGCGCTCGCGACCGCGCTTGCCTCGGTCGTCGTGGGGATCGCGGGGATATGGCTTGCCATGAAGACGAACTTCGACCCCGCCGCCGGCCCCGCGCGTCTGCTTTTCGCGTTCGAGGCGGTGATCATCGGGGGGCTTGGCAACCTGTGGGGCACGCTTCTGGGCGGGATCATCCTAGGCGTCGCGCAGGCCATCGGGGCGCAGATCGACGCGGGCTATCAGATCCTCGCAGGTCACCTCGCCTTTCTTATCATCCTCATTGTCCGGCCCACCGGGCTGATGCCGAAAGTGGTGCACTGACATGGCCGCGACCGACCTTGGAAAAATCGACAGCCGCCCCTCGCCCCTGCGCCTGATCCCCGCCGCGATCCTGCTGGTCGCCGTTCTGGCGCTGGCCGCCGCGCCATGGTGGGCGGGCCGGGCCGATCTGCGCCTGTTGATGGAGGCGCTCGCCTACCTCGCGCTTGCCCAGATGTGGAACCTGCTTGCGGGTTACACCGGGCTCGTTTCGGTCGGACAGCAGGCCTATGTCGGGCTGGGCGGCTATCTGTTCTTTGCGCTCACGATCTTTGCGGGCGTCCCCGTCATTCCGGCCATGGCGCTGGCCGCGCTGATCACCGCGCTGATCGCGATCCCGACCGGCTGGATCGCCTTTCGCCTGAACGGGGCCTATTTCGCCATCGGCACATGGGTCATCGCCGAGGTCTTTCGCCTGGTCGCGGCGCAGGTGGCCGCGCTGGGGGGCGGGTCGGGCATATCGCTGCCCGTGGGGATCGTGCGCGCGCTAGGCGACCGGGCGGCCATCGAGATGACGATGTATTACATGGCCTTTTTCATCGGCATCTCGTCGGTCCTTTTCGTCTGGCTCCTGCTTCGGTCGCGCTGGGGCCTTGCGCTGACCGCGATCCGCGACAGCGAGCTGGCGGCGGAAACGCTGGGCGTGAACACGCGGCGGGTCAAATTCCTGATCTATGTGATCACCGCCGGGTTCACCGCGCTCGCGGGCAGTTTCATCTTTCTGCAAAAGCTGCGGATCACCCCCGACGCGGCGTTTTCGCTGAACGACTGGACCGCGTTCGTCATCTTTATCGTCGTCATCGGCGGGATCGGCACGATCGAGGGTCCGATCCTTGGCGTCATCGTGTTCTTTGCCCTGCGCGAAGTCGCCGCCGACTGGGGCACATGGTATCTGATGCTCATGGGCGGCATCGCGATTGCGGTCATGCTGATCGACAAGCGCGGACTTTACGGCTGGCTCAAGCATCGTCTGGGTCTGGTCCTGCTGCCGACCAACCGGACGCTCGACTGACCGTGACCCAATTGACCCTGGCCCAACTGACCCTGATCCAGACGCAATAGGGGCGCCCTCTGATCGACCGAGTGATCAACAGAGGGTGCCCCGATCCCGTTTCGTGACGAGGACTGACTACGAAGCGAGACCCGCGAAACGCCCGCCATGGAAGAGGAGAGGCAGGGCATCCCTGTTGCGTTCGATATGGGTGACATGGCCGATGAAGAGCGTGTGATCGCCCGCCTCGACCTCTTGCACGACATCGGTGAGGAATACGGTCGATGCCCCGGGAACGACGGGCAGCCCGTCGATATGCACGAAGGGGTCGGTCATCGTGGGGTCGAACTTGCCCGCGAAGTGGAGCGCCAGCCCCTCCATCCCGTCGCCCAGCACGCTCACCGCATAGCGGTGCGAGGCGCGGACCTTGGCCAGCATCTTGGACCCGTGATCGAGCGAGATCGAGATCAGCGGCGGGTCGAGTGACACCGACATGAACGCATTGGCGGTCATCCCGTGGTCGCCCTCGTCCGTGGCGGTCGAAATCACC
>MDTG01346350.1_pt1 | contig 10349 bp, 5 predicted proteins | sample 811421 | NCBI WGS metagenome assembly MDTG01 (sample SAMN05326645, study PRJNA326480) | marine metagenome | isolation source: seawater | place: Pacific Ocean: South East | collected 2011
TAAGAACAAGTGATATTATAGGAATAGTGCATAGTCATCCAGATGGCACTAGCGAAGCGAGCGAAATGGATATTAATAACTGTAATACTTTAGGAAAAGATTATTACATTTTTAGCTACCCAGAAATGGATTTAAATATAATACACCCTGAAGTTTCTACTATGGATCTATATGGTAGAGAGTACGAATTTGGTGTTACTGATTGTTTTGAAGCAATGAGAGATTATTTAATGCAGCAAGGTACAGAGATACCTACTCGTGCCTTATTTAAAGATGACTGGCTTGATAAAGGATATGATTATTTTTCGGACGAAACTATTGAATACTGGAACCATTATCCCGTCAGCTTAAATGATATACAGGAAAACGATGTTTTAGTTTTCTCAGTATTGTCGGATAAAAATAACCATTGTGGAGTTTATATTGGAAATGATATATTTTATCATCATGCAGACAATAGACTCTCATGTAGAGAAAACTTATACCCTTTGTGGCATAAATATTTAAGAGGAGCTTACAGACATGCAGCGTAATATATACTTAGAAGGCGATTTAGGCAATAAATTTGGCACTCACATGTCTTTTAACGCTCCTACTGTTGCTGATGCTATAAAACTTATAGAAGTAAATAATGATGACTTTCGAGGATATTTAATTGATGCCCATGAAAAAGGAGTTGCATTTCATATAGATGTTGCAGGGGAAGAGATAGAGTATGATGAAGAACTTTTTCTTCCTCTACACGAAGGAGATGTAACTATTACTCCCGTGCCCGCAGGTGCAAAAGGGGGAGGTAAAATTTTAGCAGCAATACTAATTGCAGTTGTAGCTTTTTATTCTATGGGCTCTTTAATTGCGGCCGCAAATATGACAGTAACGGCAGGAGGTACTATAGCTATGGGTAGTACTGCTTTAGGAACTGCACTAACTGTGGCTCAATATGCTTTATATGGTATAGCTGTAAGCCTCGCAATGTCAGGGCTTGCCGAAATGATGGCACCAGACCCTGCAACTGATGCAGACCAACAAACTAGCTATTTATTCAATGGCAGCGAAAAAAACGTAATAGAAGGAGATCCAGTACCTGTGTTATACGGAAAATTAAGAGTTCCAGGGCAACCCGTCAGCTTCGAAATAAGTAACTATGAGCCGTTTCATAGTCAAGCGGCACGAGCACAAATGCAACTTTCTAGGGCACAATTAGAACTAACAGGGGGTTATCTAACAGGGGGCAATACTAATGGCCGATAAAAGTATAAAAGCTTCAGACAGAAGACAAACACAAGACAGTATATTAGAGACTTCTCCGTCCGCAACTTCTCAGTCTATAAATATAACAGATATTGTATCTGAAGGAGAAATAAAAGGCTTAGTCAACGGAGGAGAGAGTATATTCTTTAATGAAGACTCCTTATTTAGTAATGATGAAACAAACTATAGTTCAGGAGACTTAATAACTGCCACGGGAGCAACTAATAGCACCACTGTTTCAATTACTGGAGATACTAAACAAACAATTACAACTGGTGGGGATAGATTTTTAATAGTAAAAGATGCTCTGACTGCACAAGTAAGTCTGTCGGCAGGCGGGTCTTTAGACGGTGGTTTTGGTACTAAGTTCACTCTTACTGCTTCTTCTGGTATATTTAACGCTGCTTTTGAGCATAGTACAAATAATGGTCTTAGATTTGACAATCGAGAACTTGTACATGGAGACGGTCTTTTTCGAATAGAAACTTTGTCAAAAGGCGTTCTTGTAGGAACAATAGCATCTATAGCTAATGCTAACACTACCTGTGTTTTCAGTTGTCCTGATTCTGATTTTGAAGAATTTGAAAGTGAAACTTCAGGAACTCGTACTTTATTTATGGATTTATATCTAAAAATAGCAAGTATAAGCTCCAGCGCAATTACTCTAACTGCTAACCCTACTCTGGCTTTTACAAATGCAGAATTTGGAATTACAGAAGCTATACCAAATGGTTTAGGAGATGTGGAAGCTAAGTATCCTGGTAGTAGATATCAAATAGCTACAGGAACTCAAACTCAGCCTATGTTTACTTCAGGGGAAGGTACAGGATCTGTTACTGCGGCGTTAATAGTTTCAGGAAATGGTGCTCTAAAGAGAGGAGATAGTGCTGTAACCATTACTGGGGGCGCTACTTTGCAGGGTGGACAAGCTGCGGAAGTAGACGAAGTAGTTATGCTTTTTTCATATCCCTCTGGAATCTCCCATGCAGGAGGAACTGTAGGAAAAATTCATGGAAGTGCAGTAGCCTATAGAGTAGAGGTAGGTATACAAAGAACAGGAGAAGGTAGCTTTTCTTATGAAAAACTTAAAGGTAATTACGGACCTAATCAGTATAGTACTAATGGTAATGATATAGGAAGTGGTAATGATGAAGCAGGAGTTTCTAACTCTGGAGAGTTTGTACTAGGCCATATACCAAGAGGTAACAAAGGAGAGTCTGCCCAAAGGCCTTTTACAACAGAAGTATCTATAGATTTAGTACCTTATCAGCCTTTTACAGACTTTCAAATAAAAGTAACTCGTTTAACTAATCATGGTACAGAAGACGGAGGAGTAGACTATACTTCTCCAGTTGCAGGTCCTGCTGATAAAGATAATAAAATATTTTTTACCTATACTTCGTCTTCTGAACAGGATTATAATGAAACTAGCCCTGCTGTAATAAGTAGTTGTACTGCTTTCATAAAGGAAAAGTTAAACTACCCGTTTACTGCTCTTATAAACACTCAATTTAATTCTCAGCAGTTTGGCTCCGTTCCAAAGAGAAGCTATGAGCTTTATGGTATAAAAGTACAAGTTCCTTCCAACTATGTAACTAGAGAAGAGAACCCTGGCTCTACTTATTCTGGAATGGAGTCAAAGTATACTCGTAATACATCTACAGGGGCTATTGAGGATGATAATCAACCTTGGGATGGTAATTTTAGAGCAGAAAAAGTTTATACTAATAATCCTGCTTGGGTTTTCTATGATATATTGGTGAATAATCGGTATGGTTTAGGAGGATTTCTTAAGGCAGCAAATATAGATAAGTTTTCTTTGTATAAAATCGGAAAATATTGCGATGAACTTGTGCCGGATGGAAAAGGAAGTAAAGAGCCTAGATTTACTGCTAATCTGTACTTGCAAAAAGCTACAGATGCGTATAAAGTTCTTAAAGACATGGCTACTATATTTAGAGGTATGCTATACTGGATAGGCGGGGAAGTTCGTCCCGTTATGGATGAGAAGAAGTCTCCTGTATATAACTTTTCAAAAGCTAACGTAGTAGAAGGGCAATTTTCTTATGAGGGAACAGGAAGCAAGACACGGGCTAATCAGTATGTAGTAACTTGGAATAACCCTGAAACGGGTTATAAACTCGAACCTTTAATTGTAGAAGATAAGCAAAACATTGCAGAAACAGGCAGAATAATATCTCAACAGGCTGTTGCTTTTGGATGTACTTCTGAAGGCCAAGCTTTAAGGTATGGTCGTTGGAAGCTATGGACAGCAATTAATCAAACTGAAATAGTTACTTTTGCTACAGGAGAGGGCGGAGCTTTCTTAGTACCTGGCGATGTTGTAAACATTCAAGATGCAGATGATTTTGATATTCCTTTTTCGGGTAGAGTAAACTCTTACTCAGAGTCAGGCAGCCCTAAAATAACACTAGACAGAGATATTGATGCTTACTTAATAAGTAGTGATCATACTTATACTATTTCTGTAATTGTTCCTAAAACTATAGCTATACTTAATCAAGATAGTGCAACTATAGGTACTGCATCTTATTCTAGGGGTGATACTGTTGTACAGGCAAGACTTGTAGCAGATGGCAGTCAGGCTAATATAGTTGTATCTAATATGGATACTTCTGCCTTAAATGCAGCGAATGCTTTGGACGATAGTAATAACTCTCTTGACTTAGTTTTGAGAGAGTCTACTATTGTACAAGAAAGGCCTCTTGCTGGTTCGTTAACTGTAGATGGGATTGCTTACACTGTACCTGCTGCAGCTGTTGACGGTAGAACAACAGTACAACTAGGATCGGCTCTCGATGAAGATGCAGCAGCAGACTTAGTAGAAACTTTATGGGTTATAAAACAAACTAAAACTTCTTTAAATAAGACAACCGCTAGCTCTCCAAAACAGTACAAAATAATATCTGTTTCTGATGATAACGATGGCACTTATGGAATAGCGGCAGTAGAGCACTATAATGAGAAGTTTGATAGTATTGAAAACGAGTTCACAGTTGCTGTAGATGATCCTGTGTACCCTCCTGAGCCGTTGTCAACTCCTCCTTCTCCTACAGGACTACGGATTCTGCGAGTGCCGGAAAGAACAACACCAGGAGAAGAAGTAATAGTACAATGGGATGCACCTACCTATGGGCATATTAAAGAGTTTGAAGTTACTCATTTCTTTAATAAAGATAGACTTACAGAAGTTAGATTCCTTCCTGTAGACCAAACTCAAGTAGCTTTTGGAGGGATACAAGACGGAAGATATACTGTAACAGTAAGAACTATTAGTCAGTTTAATAAAAAATCAAAACCTATATCAACTGAAGTAAGTATAAAAGATATATTTAGTAATAATGTTCCTCGAGTAAATGGAATACAAAAAGGCTGCGTATCTACTAGTCCTATGCAGATGGCTCTGGACTCAAACGATGATAAGACTGGAACAGTTTTCTTTGCAAATGGCTCCTATGCATTAGCTCCTTTAAACGCTATCGAGGGAGATGGATACTTAAATGTTTTAAAGTCTAACAATACTTCTAATAGTAATTCTATCAGTCAAAGTGTTGCAGAGCTGTCTGAAAGTGACTGGGCCGGAGAGTTTACCGGAGTAGGTAAGTTTGCAAGCGTATTTTACGATTTTTCACAAGCGGAAGGAAGCGACACCGATCCTTTAAAACTTATTTCGTGGAAGACAGACACTGCTTTAGGAGTTAATTACTGGTACGATGCGGATAAGTATGCTGCCAACGTAGATACTATATGGACTGCATTATCAGGAACTGTAACAGTAGCAGCGGGAAGTAATAAAGTAGTAGGAACAAATACCTCTTTTACTGGCTTAGAAGTAACAGATGTTCTTAAACTTTCAAATACTTTTGGGGCTAATATTGCTTTTATAGAAAGTGATACAGTAATGTTTATTAGTTCCGTTTCTGATACTGCTATATCTGCCGGCACTACTATATATCGAGATGAATTAGATATAGACTACAGAAATGATTTCTTAGTGGGCGAAGCTACTTATATAAGTAGTGCCTATAATTTTACAAGCTATGTATCGGTGAGAAAAGACCAGATAGACGATGCAAGAGGCATAATTGTTACTTCTAATATGCCTGTATTAAGCTATGATGCAAGTAATAGTCAACAGAGTGCTTACTCCAACATTACATTAGATATTCAAGCACTTAACTATACAGACCCAGAAATAAAAGTAACTGGAGGAGGGTACAGTCAAACTAATCAATCTGCCGAGTCTTCTTTTACTGCTGCCTCTTCAAGACAGGTAGTAGTTCATAATAACAACTCAGATATTGGATATTCGAGTGGAGCTAAGTTAGACTTTATAGTAGAAGCACGAGAAAGAAATAATACTAGTAGAACTAGAACAAGTACTTACTCAATTACTAAAACTATTGATGACGTTTTAGCAGGGTCAGGGTTCTCTGCAAGTGTATCAAATTTAGACCATACTTTTCGAATGGACTCTGCTGGAGCAGTTTCTAGTAACGATTATAACTCTATTGTTAGTGTTGTCAAAGCTGGCACTGCCTTTACTTTTGCAACAAGTGGAACATCAACCGGAACATATGGAATAACTATATCAGGTGTGTCAGGGTTACAGGCAAGTGAAGTAAGTATTGCTACTGTTAATAATAACGCCTCTCTTACTCTTGCAACTACTGCAAATATATTGGATACTTCAACTACTATTGCAGCAAGTTTCTCTATAACTATATTTGATAGAGGAAACAGTGATGAGACTATAGGGGTATTTAAAGTTTTACTTAGTAAAATACCCTTAGCTACTAGAGGCGGGGTTACTATTACTCTTACAATGACGGAAGCGCAAGCTACTGCATATAAAGGTACCTTAACAGACACAGTGGCTCATGCAGTTGCTGCAGCTCTTTTAAACAGTAGCCTTATACAAAAAGACGGGCTTGCACAAGTAAAAAGAATTGTACCTAATGATAGAATAACAGTAAAGAGCGGTAGTATAGTATCCACAAGAGTATACACAGGAGCAGCTACAGCCACTTCCGGCAGTGTAGGTGCCTCTAGCTTTAGCTCGGTTGTTGTCGCAGAATTTGATGGAAGTGTTATTGTTGATGGTACTTTATCAGCGGATAAAATTACTTCAGGCACTTTAACGAGTGGTACAGTAACAGTATCTAATAATCTTGTTTTAGGTTCGGGAGGTGCTTTTTATACTCCTAGTAAGACCAGTTTTACCGATGACGATAATGGATTTTACTTAGATACGTCTGGTAATTTTTATTTAGGAAGTTCCACTAATCATTTAAAATATACTGCTTCGTCAGGAGCATTGTCTCTTGCAGGTAACTTTTCGTTAGCAGGGCCTCAGGGTCAACAAGGTCAACAAGGTCAACAAGGTGACCAAGGTGACCAAGGTAACTCAGTAACTGGTCCTGCAGGACAAAGCGTAAAAACAGTACTCTTATTTAAAAAAGATGATAGTACCTTTGGTACTACTTCTGCAGGATCTTTCTCAGACCCTACAAATGGAGTAGAGTCTGAATGGACCACAACTCAGCCTAGTATTGCCGCTGATGGGGAAAAAGTTTATATGGTTATGAGGGTTTTTTCCTCTGACGGTCAAAGTCCCCAAGACAGTAACTGGTCAAGCCCAGTAATTGTTGCACAAAGAGAGGACGGGGATCCTGGGCCTTCTAATGCAGGATTCTTTCTAATTACAGCATCCGACACTGATGCTCCGACAAATTCAGAGTTTAGTGCTGTTGCAGGAAGAACTCCTGTAGAATTTGACGTTGCGGTTGTACGAAACACAGGAGGAACGGATTCAAAAGCATACGTTCGCGGATCTAGCGCTTGGGGTGCATCAGCGGCTTTTATAAAAGGGGACATGGTTGTATCAGGAACTATCGGAGCTGCACAAATAACTGCAGGCAGTATTAGTGCGGATAAACTTGTTATCGGTACTGAAAGAAGCGGTGTCAGTGACAAAGTAAGAATTTTAGAAGATAAAATTCAAATTTTTAACGGAGGAGTTGAAAGAGTACGAATTGGAAACCTCTCATAACACCACCACAAAAATAAAACTTGACTAAGTATGTCCTTTGGGATATAATTTCACAATGGAGAAAAACACATGAGTGCAGGAACATATAACTTAGTAATCGATCAAGGCTCCGACTTTGCCCTTGACTTGGTGATTAAGCAATCAGGAACAGCTCTAAATCTGACTAACTACTCAGGCAGGGCACAGTTACGTACAGTACATACTGCAAGTTCCGCATCTGCCTCCTTCACTGTTACTGTAACGAATGCATCAGAAGGTGCTTTAAAGTTACAGTTGCCCGGTTCTACAAGCAAAAATTTAGCAGCGGGACAATATGTTTATGACTTAGAGATTTTTACTAGCAGTGATACTATTGTAAAACGAATTGTGGAGGGCACGGTAACTCTAACTCCTGAGGTTACTAGATGACTGGTCAGACTACATTACAAATTACAGAAAGTGTTACGGATGTTACTGCCACAGGAGACACTATATCTGTTGCTATTACAGACGACGTAACTACCGTACAGGCATACACTTTAGCAATACCTTTTGAAGTTCCAGGGCAAATAGCGGCTTCAAATGTTACTGTTACTCCCTACAATACAATTACCTCTAGTACTTTACAAGCCGCTTTGCAAGAACTGGCAGACCAAGATTTTAGAGGTGCATCTGCCCCTAGCGGGTCTAGCGTACAAGAAGGCGATACTTGGTACGATACAGATGACGATCAACTAAAAGTCTATAGAGAAACAAGTTCTGGGACTTTTGCATGGGTTCCAATAATGGTTGGAAACATATCACCAGACTCAGACACAATAGACGCAGGATCCTACTAGGATAACTCGGAGTTACAATGGCTCAAACAATACAAATTAAAAGAAGTACTGGAACAGGCAAACCCTCGTCTGTCCCACAAGGTGAGCTATTTTACGCATATGGTACCGGAGGTACTTATGGAAAAAGACTCGCGATAGGGCATGTAAACGGCGGTGGAAATACTCCTGAAATTATAGGAGGTTCTTTCTTTACTGATATGCTTGATCATACAGCAGGGACTTTAACTGCAAGTAGTGCTCTTCTTGTAGACTCTGGAAGTTTTATTGACCAAATTAAAATAAAAGCACAGGGTGAGGTAAGGCTTTTTGAAGCGACAGCGAATGGAACTAATTATGTAGGAATAAGAGCCCCTGCTACTGTAGGCTCTGACCTTACTTATACCCTTCCTGGTTCTGTATCAAACGGGCAGTTTCTAACAACAAATGGCTCAGGAGTACTAAGTTGGTCGGATGTGGCTACAGTTCTTCAAGTAGCGGCAGATAGTGGCTCAAATGATAATGTTACTCTTAGTAGTGATACTCTTACTTTTGAAGGTACAGCAAACGAAATTGAGACTACAGTCTCTGACAATAAAATTAATATTGGATTTCCAACAAACGTAACAATCTCTGGAAATCTTACTGTATCAGGTACAACTACTACTGTTTCATCCACTACTGTAAATGTAGCAGACTCTATGCTTGCACTCGCAACAGGCAATAACTCTAGTGATGCGATTGATATTGGATTCTATGGCTTATACGACACCTCAGGATCACAAGATGAGTACTCAGGACTTTTCCGAGATGCAACAGATGAAAAATGGAAACTCTTTAAGGATAATCAAGCAGCTCCGACAACAACTGTAAATACTTCGGGAACGGGCTACTCTGTAGCAACACTTATAGCAAATATAGAAAGTTCGGCTGTAGATATTACAGGAGGAACAATTACAGGTATTACAGACCTTGCAGTTGCAGATGGTGGAACAGGTCTTTCAGCGATTGCAAAAGGTTCAGTACTTGTAGCAAACTCAGCAAACACTCTTTCGGCTCTTGACGGAGGCGGATCAACAGACAAATTGTTAATCTATAGCCAGTCAGGAGATACGATTGCATGGTCTAATACTTTAGACGGCGGCACTTATAGCTAATAGGATAATACTATGACAGTAGTAATTAAAGTAAAAAAGAGTGAAACAGCTCTTTCTAAGCCTACGTCAAGTGATATAGCTGTAGGAGAAGTTGCACTTAATGCAAAAGACCAACGAATTTTTGTTCGTGATGCCAATGGCGATATCATTACCGTTGGAGAAGCTGGAGGAATTCGTCATGAAAGTTCTGCGGTTACTTTTAAAGTTACAGTAGCCACAAAAGATGCGACCCATAGATATAATGGTTCTGGTTCAAGTTCTGGGTATAAGATAGATGGATCATTTTCTCCAACACTTATACTTGCTCCTGGAAACACATATAAGTTTGACCAAGCAGATAGTTCAAATAGTGGTCATCCACTTCTTTTTTACTATGAATCAGCAAAAACTACAGCTTACTCGACTGGAGTAACAACTAGTGGTACTCCTGGGTCGTCTGGAGCATATACACAAATTGTAGTAGCAGACGCTACACCGTTAGTATTACATTATCAATGTTCTTCTCATGGTTTAATGGGAAATCAAATTGTTACAAATACAAGAAATTATACTGGTACAGATACAGATGACATTAGTGAAGGGTCAAGTAATTTATACTTTACAAATGCTAGAGCCGACAGCAGATTTGATACTAAATTAGCAGCGGCGGACACTGGAGACCTATCAGAAAGCGGTAATTTATACTTTACAAATGCCAGAGCTGATGCAAGAATAACAAATGCACTAAAAGATGAAGACAATATGGCTTCAAATAGTGCAACTCATGTTGCTTCACAACAATCAGTAAAAGCATATGTTGATGCACAAGTAGCTACAAAAGATAACTCTGATGAAATCACAGAGGGTTCAACTAATTTATATTATACAAATGCACGAGTTGATGCACATTTAAATCAAAGTAGTGCTGGAAGCGGAGAAATACTTAGTTGGAATGGTTCAGACTATGCTTGGGTAGCTGATAGTACGGGCGGCTCCCTCACAGTACAAGAAGAAGGATCTAATTTATCAACAGCAGCTACTACATTGAATTTTGTAGGGTCAGGAGTAACAGCTACTGGAAGTGGCGCAACTAAA
>MDTG01370235.1_pt1 | contig 10349 bp, 9 predicted proteins | sample 811421 | NCBI WGS metagenome assembly MDTG01 (sample SAMN05326645, study PRJNA326480) | marine metagenome | isolation source: seawater | place: Pacific Ocean: South East | collected 2011
GGGATTGCGAACAGAACCGACTTCGATCTATCAACCCACAGCAGTAAGTCTGGGACGGAATTGTCCTATTATGACCAAGCCGCTGAAGACCGCTGGACCCCCTATGTTATTGAGCCTGCGGCCGGCCTCACCCGATCGCTGATGGCTTTCTTGGTGGACGGTTATAGCGAGGACGAGGCACCGAATTCAAGAGGTGTTGCGGAAAAAAGAACTGTACTCCGTCTGGATCATCGTCTTGCCCCCGTGAAGGCGGCCGTACTCCCGCTATCGCGAAGCGAGGAGCTCTCTCCGCTTGCGAGAAAAATCGCCGACGACCTGAGAAATCTGTGGAACGTGGAATTCGATGACTCTGGGGCTATCGGGCGCAGATACCGACGGAATGACGAAATCGGAACCCCATTTGCCATAACCGTTGATTTTGATTCTCTCGAAGATCAGTCAGCAACCGTTCGGGAACGCGACAGCATGAAGCAAGAACGAGTGTCTTTTGACAATCTTGAGAGCTACTTGGCTTTGGCGCTAAGGGGTTCATGATCATGACGGGTTCGTCTGCTGTCCGAGACCCTCTTTCGGTGGGAAATTTGGTTCTTAAAACGCCGGTCGTTCTGGCTCCCATGGCCGGCATAACTAATACCGCGTTTAGGAGGCTCTGCCGGGAATACGGCGGAGGCCTTTTTGTTAGTGAAATGATCACCAGCAGGGCTTTGGTCGAACGGACACCCGCAAGCCTTAGGTTGATCCGCCACCACGATTCAGAAGAAATTCGAAGCATTCAACTTTATGGAGTGGACCCAAAAACAATCTCAGAGGCTATAAAGTTCCTTCTCGGAGAAAATCTTTGTGACCATATCGACCTCAACTTTGGCTGTCCGGTTCCGAAGGTGACTCGCAAAGGCGGAGGGGCAGCTCTTCCGTGGAAACGTGGTTTATTCCAGAATATCTTGGAAGCAGCGGTTCAGGCAGCTGGAAGAATTCCTGTCACAATAAAAATGCGCAAGGGCATTGATGATGATCATTTGACTTTCCTTGACGCCGCAAAAGCGGCCGAGCAGGCTGGAGTGGCGGCAGTTTCTTTGCACGCTCGTACGGCAGCACAATTTTATTCAGGGGTTGCAGACTGGGATGCGATTGGGGAACTCAAGTCAAGAATTTCAAGCATTCCTGTCCTGGGTAACGGTGATATTTGGACAGCCGAGGATGCGTTAAGAATGATTGGATCGAGTGATTGCGACGGAGTTGTGGTTGGACGAGGGTGCCTCGGTAGGCCATGGCTTTTTGGAGACCTTCAATCTGCCTTCAATGGTCGTAAAAATAGGATTCGCCCAGCTTTGGGTTTCGTGACGGAGTGCCTTCGCAGGCATGCGGCGCTGCTTCTCGATTTCTTTGACGGTGATGAGGCACGTGCTTGTCGCGACATAAGAAAACATGTGCCTTGGTACTTCAAGGGTTATCCAGTCGGGGGAGATTCTCGGGCGCGATTTTCCCAGGTTGAGTCTCTCCAGGAAATTGACGACTTGTCGGGTGAGTTAGATTTGGATGAGCCGTTTCCCAGCTCCGAAGTCGAGGGTCCGAGGGGACGCCAGGGCTCACCCAAGCGAGTTGTTCTGCCCGATCGGTGGCTGGAAAGTGAGGATTTGACCTCGCTGGAGCGGGACAATCTTCGTTTGGCTGAAGTTGACTCAAATGGTGGGTAAGAGTGATGCGAGGGAGGATCGGGAGCGATTCATTCCTGAGTTACATTCATCTCCCCGTAGCGATTTTGCCCGGGATCGAGGCCGAATCTTGCACTCGTCGGCTCTTCGGAGATTGTCCTTAAAAACCCAGGTGCTATCTCCCTCGGCCGGGCTGGACTTTGCGCGCAATCGGTTAACACATTCCCTTGAGGTGGCCCAAATTGGCCGAGAGCTTGCCATGCGCTTAGGTCTTGACGCCGATGTGGTTGAAACCGCCTGTTTAGCCCACGATTTGGGACACCCACCTTTCGGCCATAATGGAGAAAAGGCTCTTTCAGAGTGGGCCAGTGAGTTCGGCGGATTTGAAGGCAACGCTCAGTCCTTTCGTTTACTTGTCCGGCTTGAACCCAAGGTTATTGATTCGTCTGGCCGGTCTCGTGGCCTGAATCTAACTCGCAAAAGCTTATTGGCTTCTCTGAAGTATCCCTGGCTAGCCGAAGAGGCTGAGCTTGATAAAAGTGGCCGTGCAAAGTTCGGGGTATACCAGGACGACATCGAAAGTTTCGATTGGGCGAGGAAATCTCTCCCAAAACGGTTGCGGACCATCGAAGCTGAGGTCATGGACTTTTCAGATGACGTTGCGTATTCGGTGCATGATTTTGAAGACGCAATCGTCAATGGATTTTTTCAGCCTGCCAGCTTCGAGGGTTCATCAAATTTAGAATCTTATGTCAGAGAAATGATGTCTTGGGTTGATTCTCCGACGGAGGACCAATTATTGGCTGCCTGGCACTCTCTTTCCAATTTGTCGGATTGGGTCGGAGACTTCGAGGCCTCCTTGGCGAAGTTGGCCGCCCTAAAAAATTTGACTAGTACTTTGATTGGAAGGTTTGTTTCTTCGGTTTCTGTCGAAAAAGTTGAGGGGTTCCCACATTTAGTTGTTCCTTCGGAGACTCTTGATGAAATTCGACTCCTAAAGGGCATTGTGGCGGTTCACGTAATGTCTCAAGCATCCCGACAGGAAATTTACGATTACCAGCGTCACGTGATAACCAACATTGCATCTAACTTGGCTGCTGAACCGAAGTTGATGGAAAAAATCTTTTACTCATTGCATAGAGAGGCCGCGGACGATGAGGCCCGCGGCCGCGTAATCGTCGATCAGGTGGCCTGCCTTACAGATCAGTCCGCGATGGAGCTTTTTGGGAAACTAAATGTTTAGTTTGTGATGAACTGCGATATTCCACTATTTTGAGACGGCCGAGGAAAGTAGACTTGCCTCGTGGCGGGCCTAATTAAACGCGAAGATATCGACGAACTACGCCATCGGGCGGACATTGGGGAAGTTGTGGGAGCCTATGTATCCCTCAAGTCAGCAGGCTCTGGGTCTTTGAAGGGTCTTTGTCCATTCCATGAGGAACGCAGCCCTAGCTTTCATGTGCGTCCCCAGGCGGGATTTTTTCACTGCTTTGGCTGCGGCGAAGGTGGCGACGTGTACAGCTTTTTGCAAAAAATCGACCACTTGAGCTTCCAGGAGGCAGTGGAACGTCTGGCCGAAAAAGTCGGATTCACTCTCACTTTCGAGGAGGGCAGTAATTCCTCCCCCAAAGGCAATCGAACACGCCTGTACGAAGCCCACCGATTGGCTGAAAGTTTTTTCAAGGAGCAACTTCTTACTAAGGAGGCGGAGGCGGGCAGGAAATTTCTTGGTGATCGTGGTTTCGATTCTGTGGCAGCTGAGAAATTTGGTTTGGGCTATGCTCCAGCGTCGTATGAAGCTTTGTCAAAATATTTGGCGGGTGCCGGCTTCAATTCGGAGGAATTGTTGGAGTCGGGGCTTGTTTCACGAGGTGACAGAGGTATTTACGATCGGTTTCGGGGACGCCTAGTCTGGCCAATCCGTGATGTTTCAGGTCAGACAATTGCTTTTGGGGCCAGGCAACTAAGGCCGGATGACACGGGCCCAAAGTACTTAAACTCACCTGAGACCCCGATCTATCAAAAATCCAGAGCTCTCTACGGACTCGATTTGGCCAAGCGAATGGTCGCCAAACTTCGGCAGGTGGTCATCGTGGAGGGTTATACCGACGTGATGGCTTGCCATCAGGCTGGCATTGAGACTGCCATTGCAACTTGTGGAACCGCTTTCGGCTCTAATCATGTTGCGTTGGTTCGCCGCGTGCTCGGTGATTCAGATAACCCGACTGAGATTGCTCGGGGTGAGGTAATTTTCACTTTTGACCCGGATGAAGCAGGAAAAAAAGCAGCATCGAGGGCTTTTGCGGAAGAGTCCCGTTTCGTTGCTCAGACTTTTGTTGCAGTTCCCCCTGAGGGCCTGGATCCCTGCGACTTGCGAATTAGTAGGGGAGACCAAGCACTTCGGGAGGTTATTAGCCTGCGCAGACCTATGTATGAGTTCATGATTAAGCAGGTTCTGAGCGAATGCGATTTGGAGACAGTGGAGGGTCGCACTCAGGCCTTGCGCTCTGCCGCCCCGATTGTTGCAAAAATAAGAGACGGGGTAATCAAAGACGGATATGCTCGCGAGCTGGCGGGATGGCTCGGAATGAATCCGGCAGAGGTCAGGAATGCGTTACGGGACCAAAACGGTGTCACCACCGAGCCAACTTCGAACAAGCCTGCCGTAAAGTCTGAGGGAGTTCCCTACGGAATATCCGCACTTTCAAGCGATCCAGCAACCACTCTCGAGCGAGATGTGGTGATGGTGCTGCTTCAACATCCCGATATCGTGCCGAGAGAGCGAGCTTACTCGGTCCTCCAGAGTAGTTTTACCCATCGCGCTCTTGCCCTCATGCGAGACTCTATGCTGAAGGAATTTGATTCATATGGAAAGGCTAACTGGGTTAGTGCAGTCACTGCAGCTGCGCCTGAGGAGCTTGAGACATTGGCGGGGCAACTAGCGGTCGCTCCTTTGCCGGAGAAAAAAGATCAGGTTGATAGATATTGCCGCGGCGTAACGGCCTCTATCCTGGATAGAGAATTGGCAAAAGAAAAATCAGAGCTATTAGGAATTCTACAAAGATCTGATTCCGAAAAGGATCCGATTTCTTACCGGGCAACCCAGGAAAAACTAATGTCTATTGAGCTCGCCAGACGAGAACTTCGGGAGGAGTGACGAAAATGCAACACCAAGACCGGTCTGAGAATAGTTCTAATCACAGATCATTATCTCCGGGCCCAGTCGCAATGGAGCCTTTTCACGATCAGCTTTTTTCAGATGCGGTCGCTGCTGGGGGCGGTCGACTAGAGGGCCTTGGCACCGGCACAAGAGGGCTGTTATGGATTGATCCTGGTCGCGCATCTGAATTGAAAGAACTGGTGGATGCTTTTCCCAAGATCGAATGGATTCAGCTTCCCTGGGCTGGGGTTGATGCCTTTGCGGAACTAATCGAATCCTTGGCAAGTCTGCCTGCGGATCAAAGGCCAGTAATTACATCGGCGAAGGGTGCGTACGCTGAACCGGTTGCTGAGCACGCTTTAGGCCTCACGTTGGCGTGTCTTCGGGAATTCCCCCAGAAAGCACGTGACGCGCGCTGGCAGGGCCAGAGAACTGGATTGTCTCTCTTTGGAAGAAATATTGTCATAGTAGGAGCCGGAGGTGTGACGCGAGCCTTTCTAGATCTTGTTGCTCCATTCAGGGCCAAAATTACCGTAGTAAGGAGATCTCGGTCGGCTTTCCCGGGTGTGGAGAAGACAGTTGTTGCTGAACAACTCAAGGCTGTTCTGCCCGATGCCGACGTTCTAATAATCGCGGCGGCGGCCACGGAGGAGACAAGGCTTCTCGTTGGTGACTCAGAACTAGCCTTGATGCCGTCGCACGGGATTCTTGTAAACGTCGCCCGAGGTTCGTTGGTCGAATTAGAGTCGGTTGTTGACGCCGTTCAATCCGGTAAAATTTTTGGAGCGGGCCTTGACGTGATGGATCCGGAGCCATTTCCGCAAGACCATCGGGTTTGGGATGAAAAAAGAATCATTATTACCTCCCATTCCGCGGATACTCCCGAAATGACGGCACCCCTTTTGGCTGGGAGAATAAGCTCAAATGTGTCTGCATTCCTCAGCGGAGATTCATTGAGCGGGGTTGTAGACGTCCTGTCAGGCTATTAGGCTGATGCATTGGCTACGCCTAATCCTCTGGTACCATCAGGGGCAGATTCCTCGATAGCTCAATTGGCAGAGCGACCGGCTGTTAACCGGTAGGTTCTTGGTTCGAGTCCAAGTCGGGGAGCGAGTTCGCAGTCTCTCTAAGGTTTTTTGACGGAAGTGGGTCATGGCTGAGTTTTTGATTTCGCAAGCGGTCTGGGTGATGGCGGCTCTCGCTTTTCTGGTTCTTATTTCAGTAACCGCGTTGGTTGCTGTGCTTTTTAGGAATCGGCCAAGCAACAAGTCAGCTGCTAAGTCTGAGCGTAACTATAATCAGTATGCGCAAAAAACGGAGTTAGAAATGCAAATTTCTGAGCAGGCGAACCGAATGAGAATGATTGGCGATGTTCATCAGGCTGCTGCTGTGACTCTCACGAATATGATTTCCCAAGCTGAGGGAGCGCGGTTTTCCGCTACGTCGGATCCCCAGGTGGCTTCGCGAGCGGCGGAGGCAATTGCCGATTCGGCTCGTCAAGTACTGAGTGACCTTCGACGGGTGGTTAACGTCTCTAAAGATGGGGTGGAGCAGGTTGAGGGTTTGCCGAGCCTGATGTCAATTGACAGACTGTTCGAGGCGATGAGGGAATCAGGGATAGCCGTAAATTTTGAGGAGACTGGGACACCATTTTCAGTTTCGACCAGCGCTGAACTGGCTATTTTTAGAATTCTGCAGGAGAGTTTGAATAACACTCGTAGTCACGGAGGCCCGGGCACCACCGTTAATGTGGTTCTTAGTTGGAGCGGACAGGGTCTTCATGTCAGAGTCGATGATGACGGAACCCGTGCTAAGTTCCGTTTCTCCGGTCCACAGGAGCCTCGCTACACAGTAGAGGACGACCAAGCCGCTCTTGTTGAGATACTGTCCGGCAGGGGCATGAGAGATATGCGGACGAGGACTGAAACTTTTGGCGGAGTGTTTTCAGCGCACCGTGTTCCCGGAGTTGGTTTTAGTGTATCGGCAGCATTTCCAACTCTGAGGTTCCACAACGCTATTCATGGTGTTGGTTTAGAAGATCAGAAGTCTGGTGAGTGAGAACGGTCAGTCTGGCAGAAACCGACAGGCGATATCCCAGGGCATTCAGGTTGCGATAGCTGTCTCGCTCTACGGGGTCTCATTTGGCGCTTTAGCGGTGGCCTTAGGTTTCGACGTTTGGCAAACTATGGTCCTGAGTCTTCTCATGTTTTCGGGCGCTTCTCAATTTGCCTTCATTGGCATAATCGGGTCCGGCGGCGTCGCAGCAGCGGCGGCGGCTGTTGCTTCAGCGGGCCTTCTAGGGGTTCGTAATGGCCTCTACGGGTTTCGGACTTCCCTCATAGTAGGGCCTGGATTTTGGAAAAGATTAGCTGCCGCGCAGCTTACTGTTGACGAGAGCACCGCGGTGGCCCTAGCTCAGGAGGACATGGATTCTGCCAAAAAGGGGTTTTGGGCAACTGCCGTGACGCTGTATCTCGGCTGGAATCTGGCAACTTTAGTTGGAGCTTTTGCCGGCGAAGCCCTCGGAGACGTTAGGATATGGGGCTTGGACGCAGTTGCGGCAGCGGCGTTTTTGGGACTGCTTTGGCCTCGTCTAAAGTCCCTCGAACCAATTTCCCTGGCGATAGTAGCCGCGGCGGTAACTGTCATCCTGCTTCCTTCGGTAGCCCCCGGGCTTCCTGTTTTGGGGGCTGCCGTAGTGGGTATAGTTTTCGCAATCTATTCGAGATGGCGGCCCCGGTTCAATAATTCCTCTTCGGAATCCGCATGATGACGGTTTGGGTTGCTCTTTTTCTGGCCTCAGTTCTTGTTTGGGCAACAAAAAATGTTGGTTTTGTAGTGCCTGGGAAACTTCTCAAGGGAGAGTTGATGTCAGGTCTTGCAGACGCGGTCACTGTTTGCCTTCTTGCTTCTCTAGTGGTTCTCCAGTCGGTAGGGGTTGGCACGGATGTCCAGGTTGATGCCCGCCTACCTGCGCTCGTAGTCGCTGGGACATTGCTCTACTTCAGGCTTCCATTCCTAGTTGTCCTCATTGCGGCGGGCGGAATTGCTGCGCTTTTACGGGCGCTGGAGTTATTGCCGTAGTTCGAAGGGATCAACGCCGGGCACCCAAAAATTGCCCGATTTTCCCCATCCTTTTGCCTTAGTAATTTTTTTGGCCGAAAATTTATCTCGAAGTCGTAGGCGATCTAAATAAATGATTCCCCTCAAGTGGTCGTACTCGTGTTGAAAGATTCTTGCAAGCCATCCGTGAGCCTCTATCTCGAGTGGTTCTCCAAGTGGATTAATCCCCAGTAGCTTAACCTGCTTGGCTCTTCCCAAATTAAACCTCAGGTCGGGAACCGATAAGCATCCTTCAAAATCATGATTTTTACCCCTGCCGACGCCGACTCGCGAAATTATCTGGAGTGACGGATTAATAACCGAACCACTGAAACATTTTCCAGAGCCGTCGGTCCACTCCCAAACAAATATTTGCAGAGGGATACCGATCTGCGGAGCCGCAAGTCCCACCCCGGGGGCAGCTCGCATGGTTTCGAATAATTCGTTGACAATCTCATCAACACTCGGACTGGGATACGCAACTGGTTTTGCAACTTTGTGGAGGACTGGGTCCCCAATAATCCGAATCGGCTGCACGCTCACTTCGTAGATTTTGGTTTCGCAGATTGAGTGGGCTCGGTCAGCTGAACACGAGAAACCGGAAGAGACTCGGGATGATTTGCTTGTAACCATCGAACCATGTGTTCGCGAACCGCGCACCGAAGGTCCCATTGTTTAGATGAATTTTCGGCCGATACCAACAAACGAATCCGGATGAAGCCGCCGGTCGCCTTGGTGACAAGAACATTGGATGTCCGCTTGTCCCATAGAGGATTTCCGTCAAGGAAGAAATTGAACTCTGCTTTGAGTCGATCTAGAGGCACTCGCCAGTCGAGATCTAGATAAATGGTTCCAAGAACTTTGGAGTCGTTCCGGGTCCAGGTTTCGAAGGATTTACTGGTGAAGTGAGTTGAGGGGACAATGAGTCGTCTTTCGTCCCAAATATAGACAACCACGTAGGAGAGGGTAATTTCTCCAATTGTGCCCCACTCGCCCTCGACCACCACAACATCGCCGACCCGGATAGCGTTTCCAAAAGCCAGTTGCACACCCGCGAAAAGGTTACCGAGCACGGATTGGGCTGCCAGTCCACCAATCACGCTTAAAACGCCAGCAGAGGCGAGCAGTCCAGCGCCAACTCCCTGGACTGCCGGAAAAGTAAATAGTGCTAGACCCACGGCTAAAACCGAAATTATGGCCTTGGCCAGCCGCCTCAGCATTCGAAGCTGAGTGGTAATTCTCCGAACTTGTGCGTCTGATTGGTCTCCGTTTTCGAATCGCGCGATGACCTGCGAGACTGAGTAATTTACTATTTCCTGGATTAGGAATCCTGCCGAAAGAATGAGGAGAATGATCATCGATCGAGAGGTGACATTCCACCAGAAGTCGTTAGGTTGATTCACCGCGAGCACGCTGAACATCAAAGCTAAAGTAATTATAAAAAATCTAAGTCGCGGCCGTAAGCTTCGGTAGGCGGTTGGAAGCCATGAGATTTTTCGCCCCGCTAATTTTACAAAAATCCAAATTGCGATCAGAAGAGAAATCGCGATGCTCAGGGTGGTGATAGCGGAGAAGGCAATCGTTATCCAGGTGTTCAAATTAGCTCCTTGCTTTTCCCGAACTCCAGTCTAAACGGCCCGAACCGGGTTACGGTTTAGCTCTCCATGAATTTTAGAGTTCATCCTTGCCGGTTAAGTCTGGAGATCATATAGACCTACAATGGTAGTAGGAGCTGAACCAAATGCTGTTTGGGGCGGTAGCTCAGCTGGTTAGAGCACTCGACTCATAATCGAATGGTCACGGGTTCAAGTCCCGTCCGCCCCACTGATGATATCGCTACACAGATTTTTGGTTAGTTTGTCCTCAGCTGCACGCTTAACTGCTTCGTTTGTTTGGTTCTCAAGTCGGGCATGCCTCGTTTGTCGAATTGCCGGACGGAAAGCTTGCAACTTGGGGAGCTCCAGGTACGTTTGTTCAGGAGCTTAGGAGCTGAAAATGGCAATGAGACATAAAAAATTAGACCAGAACATGAGCGGTCTGCGTCTTTACAATAGGGTGGCAGGTATTTTGCACCTTGTACAGGCAGTTGGTCTTGGGACGCTTCTTGCGCTTGTTGAAAATCAGTTTCTCTATTCGGTAAACAGAGCCTTTCCGTTATCTGCTGGTGCAGCTGGGGCGGAAAACGGCGCGATCGAGCTGTTCAGTATCAATTTCGGCTTAGGTCTAGTATTTGCTCTAGCGCTTTCAGCTTCTTTTCATTTTCTCATTTCTTCGAGATTCTTTTTTGATCGCTATTCGCGGGGGTTGCGTCTAAATCGGAATAATTTCCGATGGACGGAGTATTCAATCAATGCGTCCGTTTTATTATTTTTAGCGGCGCAAATGAGTGGCATAAGTAATGTGGTTTCGCTGGTCGCAATTTTTGGTCTCTACAC
>MDTG01379415.1_pt1 | contig 10349 bp, 10 predicted proteins | sample 811421 | NCBI WGS metagenome assembly MDTG01 (sample SAMN05326645, study PRJNA326480) | marine metagenome | isolation source: seawater | place: Pacific Ocean: South East | collected 2011
CCTCGAAGCCGGCGTCCACCATGCCCTGCCTCCACTGCTCCTCGCTGAGCGTGGTCATGTGGACGCTGAGGCCCACCGGCCAGTCCAGGCTGTCCTCGTTCTCCAGGTAGTGGTCGACGCCCGCCACCAGGGCCCCTCCTGGCTCAAGCCAGTCGTCGTGTATCGCGGAGAGCATCGAGAGCGGGTCGCGGAGGTAGTAGAGGAACTCCATCGAGTGCACGAGCGAGAACCTGCGCCCCGGCGCCCAGCCGGGAAGGAGGGCGTGGTGGAACTCCCCGTCCCCCCTGGACCTCGCCTTCCTGATCATCTCCTCCGAGCCGTCCACCCCGACGGCGGAGGTGCAGCCCTCGGTCTGCTCCAGGCTCCTGCACACCCACCCGTTGCCGCAGCCGACGTCGATCGCCGAGAACGGTCCATCGAGCCTCGACAGGGCGATGGATAGCATCTCGTGCACGGATGCCGCGTGGCCGCTCTCCATCCCCAGGTCCCTGTCCCTCAGGGCCCACTCGGAGAAGACCTCTGTCGCGTCCCTTTCGGCCATGCCCCGGGCTCGGTGCGCGGCCAATCAAGGTGACGGGGGCGGGTTCAAGTCGTGGCACGCCGCCCTCGGCGCATGGGGCTGTGGCTGGCAGGGATAGAGGGGTTCGCCCTGAGCATGGGCCTGATACTCGCTATCGGCCCCCAGAACATCTTCGTCCTGAGGCAGGGCCTCCTGAGGAGCCACGTCTTCGCGGTCTGCCTCGTTTGCTCGCTCTCGGACGCCCTCCTGATCAGCGCTGGCGTGCTGGGCCTCGGCTCCGTGCTCGCGGGGATCGAGGGCGCCGAGCTCCTGGTGTCGGTCGCTGCGGCCCTGTTCATCGGCGGCTACGGCGTGATGAGGGTCAGGTCGGCAATGGACCCGGTGGGGATGTCTGTCGGGGAGGACGAGGCGATGGCGCTCGGCCCCACCATAGGCACCGCCCTCGCGTTCACGTTCCTCAACCCGCACGTCTACCTGGACACTGTCCTCGTGATAGGCGGGGCCGCCAGCAGGTACTCGGTCGACGACAGGGTCGCCTTCGCGGTCGGTGCCTCGCTCGCCTCCTTCCTGTTCTTCTTCGCGCTCGGCTACGGGGCGGGGAGGCTCTCCTCGATGCTCGACAGGCCCGAGTCGTGGAGGGCCATCGACATGGGCATCGCGTGCGTGATGTTCGTCATCGCCGGCGCAATAGCCTACCCAGTCCTCTGAGGCCCTTGCGCCTGGCGAGTATCTGCGGCGGCACCCTGTACGTGTAGTCCGTGCTCGGTCCGATCAGGCGGATGGAGGACCCCGAGTCGTCGATCTGCACCCTGTCGAAGCTGGAGTCTATCCCGTGGAGCGGCATGTTGGCCACCATCCCCCCGTCACTCGTGATGGAGATCCCGGTGGCGACGTCAGGGGGCGTCGAGCTGTAGCTGATGGCCCCGTCGGTCGCGGTGACCTCGCCGAGCCCCTCGAACATCCCGGAGAAGGCCTCGGACAGCCCATCCCAGTCGGACAGGTCGAACTCCCTCATGGGCGCCGCAGGCGGAGGGGGAATTTGTCGCTTCCGGGCGAAAAGAGGCGTTTTAGGGTGCTAGTTTATGCCAATGGGTGGGGCAGCGATGGACTGGAGCCTGCGCAAAGCTCGGTGCCTGAGTCTTTCTCGGTCTACTTCATGACACACTTCGTCGAGGTCTACGAACCAGACACAGAGTAATTCAGCTTGAGCATGAGAGCATGGAGCACCCGACCCTATGGCGGGCCCACTCCGGCCGCCTCTGGTACCAGTTGGCCTCGTGTTCCGGCTGCTCGTCGTACGGCGACCTCAGCAGATCGTGGAGCTCGGTGGCCACGGAGTAGTCCCCCTTGTCGGCTGCGTCGATTGCCAGCTGGGCCATCCAGTTCCTGAGCACGTACTTGGGGTTGACAAGCCTCATCGCGTCCCTGTCGGGCTCGCCGTCGACCCTCGACCACCACTTGGCCAGCCACGCGTTCCACTCTTCCGCGGGTATGCTGTCCTGGTCGTAGAACGCGAGCCCCACCTGTCTGACGTCGGGCTCGGTGACGGAGCAGAGCGACCTGAAGAATATCGTCATGTCGGTCTCGACCGCCTGGAGCAGCGAGGACAGCTCCGAAAGCAGCTCCTCGTCCCCCGGCTCGAGCGCCCCCAGGCCCAGCTTGTCCGCCCACATGGCGCCGTTGTGCGCCTCGAAGGACGAGCGGTAGGTCTCCATCGCCTCGTACAGCCTCTCCGGGTCGGCCATCAGCGGGCTGACAGCCTCCAGGAGGCGGGCGTAGTTCCACTCGCCGATCATCGGCTGGTTGCCGAACCTGTACCTCTTCGTCCTGGCATCGGTCGTGTTCGGCGTCCAGCCCGGGTCGTAGCCCTCCAGCCAGCCATAGGGGCCGTAATCGATGGTCAGGCCGTGGATTGACATGTTGTCGGTGTTCATGACGCCGTGGACGAAGCCCACCCGCATCCAATGGGCGATCATCAGGGCCGTCTCGTCCGCGACCTGCCTGAGCCAGTCCATCAGCCCGTCGTCGCTGTCGGCGCTGTGGCCGGGGAAGTGGTTCCTCACGGTGAAGTCCACCAGCCCCCTTAGGGTCTCGAAGTCCCTTGTGATGGCGTGTATCTCGAAGCTGCCGAACCGCAGGAAGCTCTGCGCCACCCTGCAGACTATCGCGCCCGTCTCGGGGGCGGGCCTGCCGTCGTACATGACGTCCCGGACGACGTCCTCCCCAGTCGTGACCATGGAGAGCGCACGGGTCGTGGGGACTCCCAGGTGGAACATCGCCTCGCTGCAGAGGAACTCCCTGATGGACGAGCGCAGGACCGCCTTGCCGTCCGCGAACCGGGAGTAGGGGGTGAGCCCGGAGCCCTTCAGCTGCAGCTCCAGGACCGTGCTCCCCGTGTCCGCCTCGCCCAGGGTTATCGCCCTGCCATCGCCGAGTTGGCCGGCCCAGTTCCCGAATTGGTGGCCCCCGTACCTCTGGGCGTAGGGGTCCATCCCCTCGAGGACCCGGTTCCCCCCGAGGACCTCATCCCCCCCTGGGCCTATCCCCAGCTCATCGGCCATCTCCTCGGACCACAGCCTCAGGACGGGTTCGGGGATCGGCGTCGGGTCGACCCTGGACCAGCAGGCGCCGGGGACCTGCCTCGGCGTACCGCCCTTCTGTCCGTCCCCGGGGGTTTGGTCGGTGAACCGGCTGACCCATTCCAGTGAATTCATCGTCATGCCTCCCGTACACCTCTGAAAACCAATCCTATTCAAGGATTGTTTCCCCGTTCGTGACCGTCTTCGATAGCATGCAATGTGGTGCCGGGAGCGGGACTTGAACCCGCGACCTTCGGATGTCTCAGACAATCTTCAGTTAGGCTGTTGCGCTCATCGATTCGCTCCGCGGAAGACTAGTCCCCCGCTGAATGATACCCTATGAGTCCGACGCGCTACCAACTACGCCACCCCGGCTAGTTACAGCCGAACGTAGCGTGGCATTTGAGCGTTAGCGTCGCCGGACGGGGCCCTCTGGGCCCCCGCAGGGTTGATTTGCAGGACACCGCCGAGTCGGCCCGATAGCCATGGTGGACGTAGACACAGCCATGCACGCGAGCGCCTACGGCGGTCGCAAGAAGAAGCGTGGCGAGGGCGACAAGGACGACGACAAGTCCAGTCGCAAGATAGAGCCCTTCAGGCCGGACGAGACGGCCGTGAAGGAGGTCGCCGACGCGTACTCGATGTGGCTAGTTATCGTCATGGGACTCTCAGTGTCCCTGTTCATGCGGTACGTGCTGATGCCCACCATGACGGAGCCCAGCAAGGTCCTGTGGGTGCTCCCGCTGGCCCTCGCCGCGGTGGTCCCCTCTGTGCACAAGGTCGTGATACCGGCCAGATACTACGAGCTGTACACCAACGGCAACTGGTTCAGGGCCTGCTTCCTCTTCGTCTTCAGCTGGCTCGCGCTTAGCTTCGTACTCTCCAACCCCCCGATAGCCGACATAGCGGCACCGATGCCCCCAGGCGGGATAGACATCCAGGACGCGGACGGAATAGCCGACTCCAAGTGGAGGGGAGGGACCTACACGATCGAGCTGGACAGGGACGAGGCCCACATCGTGATGGGCATGGCGGTCAGCGACAACGTGGACGCTGCTGGCGCACACATCATGGTGACGCTGATGCGCGGGGACACGACCTACGTCTCGGTCAACGACACGGCGGAGAACCTGACTGATGAGCAGGCCCTCTTCGATTCCCTGGACCAGGGCGAGTGGCTGCGGGGCAACAAGACCGGGCTAACTAGCAAGAAGGACCTCGGTCCGAGGGTCTCGTACCGCGCCGAGGACATAGGCCTGGCCTGGGACCTCGGCATGCTCGGCCCCGGGACCTACCTCCTGCACATCGAGATGAGCGAGTCGAGGGACGACATGGGGCCATGGGAAACCAATACCTGGACTGCGGACTGGACGATCAAGGTCAGCCAGACCGGCTAGACCCAGACGTCATTAGAGGCGGTGAGCTCGCCCTCGGAATCGCCCGTGTTCACCACTCCGCGGGGCTCCACCAGCATCACCTTGCACTCCTCATCTGCGTGCGGCTTGTGCCTCACCCCCTTGGGGACCACGTACATCTCGCCCTCCGATAGCTCCACCGTCTCGTCCTCGAACTCGATGCGCATGGAGCCCTCCAGCACGATGAACACCTCATCGGTGTCGGCGTGGTTGTGCCAGACGAAGTCGCCCTGTATCTTGACCAGCTTGAACTGGTAGTCGTTCATCTCGGCTATCACCTTGGGCGACCAGTGGTCGGAGAACTTCCCCAGTTTGTCCCTCAGATTGATCTTGCTCATCTCGCACCACCCAGCTCCGCTATGACTCCCGCTCCAATCAGCCACAATAAGAGCATGACTATCATCCCAAGTGCTAGCGCGTTGAAGAATAGCGAGTACACGGTTCGCATCGTGCTATCGGCCCTGTTGTACGGGAACAGCTTGTTCACTTCCTCCTCGCCCCCCTTGATTCCGAACAGGGGCCTGAACAGGACTGCCCTCCTGGCGATCTCGAAGCATATCATCACGCTCACGAAGACGATGGCAGTTCCAATCAGCATCGCCGGATAGTACCCCATTCCTATGACGGCGAACAGGGCTATCGGGAGGAAGGTCAGGTGCATGTGGACGATGTAGGTCGGGTACACTGCCTCGTTGAGGTATGCCAGCCACTTGCTGGGCCTGTTGAGCAGCCTCGATGCCCAGCTGAAGATGAGCAGGCACCAGAACCATGCGTGGAAGGACTGGATCAGTGCGGCGATGGTGGCCTCCGTGGAGAATGCTCCGTACCCCTTGTCCACCCAACCGCCATCGTAGATCCCGGGCGTGTCGAACGTTTCCCCGCTGACGAACCAGACGATAGCCAGGATTGGGGCCATTATCGTGACTGGGATCCGGATTCTGTCGATCGCGGGGAAGTAGTCCTCCTTCGCAGATATCATGAGGTAGCCGAAGAGGAAGTAGATCAGATAGCGCGGGAATTCCCACCACATCCCCACTTCGCCGAACCCCCATGGCTTGAACAGGATTCCGTTCAGCGAGAGGATGAGCGGGGGCACTAGCAGCAGGCCGAGGCCGTAGCGCGCATTCAGCAGCGAGCGGACGGCCTGCACGATCCTCCCGCCGGGGTTGTTCCTGACGTGAGAAAAGACGGGGGTCAGCAGGACCGAGTAGATTAGCAGGTTGTAGATGAACCACAGGTGGCCGTATGGCATCCTTTCAGAGCCCGGGAATATCTCGAGCAGCCTTGAGGTGGTTCCCGCGGGGTCGAATATTCCGAAGAACAGTATGTAGGTGCCGAACAGGAGCGGTATGCCCAGGCGAGTCCCCCTCTCCCTGACGTACGTCTTCCAGGTCCTCCTCCTGAATGCGAATGCGGTGCCCATTCCGGAGATGACGAACAGGGCCGCCAGCCTCCACTGATGCATGACTCCGATTACCATGAACAATGGCAGGTTGAACAGTTCCATGCTGCTTTCCTCGCCCTCGAGCTGGCCGAGGGAGAATACGGCGTAGTGGAACCAAATCAGGAGCCCGAAGAGGATGACTCGGAGCCAGTCTATGTCATGCCGCCTCTGCGGCTTCACAATCTCCTGCTCCTGCATGCGGATGTCGTGGGAACCCGTTCCCTTGAGTGTGTCGCGCTACTGCGACAGCATTGAGCACAGCCTCGCCGTCATGGCGTCCAGCTGGAGGGCCTCGCCCCCGCCCTCGACCATCCTGAAGTCCGCCTCGGCCATTGCCTCGGTGGCATCCAGCTTCTGGGTCTCGGACAGGAACTCCACGTCCCCCAGCCCCCTGTGCAGCTGGTTGATCAGGTCCGTGCCAGCAAGGCCGAACCTGTCCAGTAGCCCCCTGAGCCTCCTACGGGCCGGCTGGAAGCCGTCCTCCCTGCATGCGAGGAAGAACTGGTGCAGCTCCTCTGGGGGCGCGGTGGCGGTTGTCTCGTAGACGATCTCGCGGGTCACGTGCTCGTCCATCGAGGATGCGACCTGCAGCGAGGTGATGGCCTTCCTGAGGTCCCCGAGGCTCACGTGCACTATCGCCTCGGCGGCATCGGCGTCGAGCTTGATGCCCTCTCCCTCGGCCACGGACGTGATCATGCTCAGCACCTGGTCGTCAGCGAGGGGCCTGAACCTGAACACCGCGCACCTCGACTGTATGGGCTCGATTATCTTGGAGGAGTAGTTGCAGGAGAGGATGAACCTGCAGGTCTGGGCGTTCTGCTCCATTATCCGGCGGAGGGCCCCCTGGGCGTCAGGGGTCAGGGCGTCTGCTTCGTCCAGGAAGATGACCTTGAACGTCGTACCTGGGACTGGCGCGGTGCGAGCGAACTGCTTGACCTTGGTGCGTATAGACTCCAGCTTCCGCTCGTCGCTGGCGTTCATCTCCAGGAGGTTCCTCCTGAAGTCGTCGCCGAAAACGTCGCGGGCGAGGGCTATGGCGGCGGTCGTCTTCCCGGTGCCGGGCGGGCCCGCGAACATCAGGTGGGGGAAGGTCCTCTTCTCGGAGTATGCGCGGAGCCTGTCGACGACCTGCCGCTGACCCTTGATGTCCGCGACAGTGCGCGGTCGATGACGCTCTACCCACAGCTCGCTCATGTCTGTCCATCCGCACCCATGGGTGGGCGTCCTTGAAGGTTGGGGGGTCACTCAGTAGCTCTCGCCGTCGCCCGGGAAGTCGCCGCTCCTGACGTCAGCGATGTACTGCTTGACTGCGCCGTCCACCGTCTCACCCACATCGGCGTACCGCCTTAGGAACCGGGGGGAGAAGTCCTTCGTGATGCCGAGCATGTCGTGGAGGACCAATACCTGCCCATCGCAGTCGGGACCTGCGCCTATCCCGATCGTCGGTATGGTGAGCTTCTCGCTTACCGCCTTCGCTAGGTCCGCCGGTATCTTCTCGAGCACCAGTGCGAAGCAGCCGGCCTCTTGCAGTGCGAGCGCGTCCGAGATTAGCCTCTCCGCCTCATCGTCCCCCTTTGCCCGCACCCCATAGGTGCCGAACTTGTAGATGGACTGAGGGGTCAGCCCCAGGTGCCCCATTACGGGAATGCCGGCGGTGAGTATCCTCTTGATCGAGTCGACGACCTCCGACCCTCCCTCTAGCTTGACCGCGTGCCCCGCGGACTCCTTCATTATTCGAATCGCGCTGGTGAGGGCGAGTCTCGTGTCGCCCTGGTAGGTGCCGAAGGGCATGTCGACGACCACTAGGGCCCTGTCCACGCCGTTCACCACGCACTGGGCGTGGTAGATCATGTGGTCGAGGGTAATGGGGACCGTGGTCTCGTTCCCTGCCATCACGTTGGATGCGGAGTCGCCAACCAGTATGGTGTCGATTCCGGCCCCGTCCACCAGTCGTGCCAGAGAGTAGTCGTAGGAAGTCAGCATTGTGATCTTCTCACCGGCCGCCTTCATCTCCTGAAGGGTATGGGTCGTGACCTTCTTCGCGCGCCCCGCTATCGCCATTACACCCCTCCGGGGTGCTCCGAGCGCTATTCACGACTTCAACCATACGCCTGCCGATTTACTCGCCGGAGATCATTTTCTCGACGATAACAGCGTATTCATCGATGTCCATTAGGCCGTTCTCGTCGGTATCCGCCGAGCGGAAGTGCTCCTCGAGCTCGGCATGGTCCCCCTCGGAGAATCCGAGCATCTCTGCTGCGGCGATGAATTCCCCGAGGTCGATGGCGCCCGAGCGATCGGTGTCTGCGAGGTGGAATGATGCCATCCTCCTCCTCCTCTCGACCTCGATTGGGTCCCTGGACATCAGGACGTAGGTCTTCCATGGCGTTATCTCGGGTTTTACGTGGTTCTGACCATATGTCGTGTAGATTATCGTACCCAGGACGATCGCGGCACCACCGCCGATTAGTGCCTTTGAGCCCATGAGCAGGAGGAGGGCCATGCCCCCCAAAATTCCGAATAGCTGGAAGAATGGGTACATCGGCGACTCCCACTCTGGATTGTACCAGTGCGAGCTAGCAGCCCCCCTGAGGACGATCACGCAGCCGTTGATGACGATGAAAATCATGATCTTGAATCCCGAGGCCAGCTCTGCGACGTCGTGGACCGGGAGGAATGTGATCGCCGCGGCCATCGAGAGCCCAGTGGCGATTATGGCCCAATGAGGGGTGTGGAACTTGTCATGCACCTCCCCCATCACCTCTGGCAGGAGCTTGTCCACGGACATCGCATAGGGGAACCTGGAGGCGGCCATGATGCCGGCAAGGGCCATTGAGGTCATCGTGATGACCGACAGTACGGCTGCTATCAGCCCGATATCCGCACCTCCGACCTCCAGTGCGAAGAGGTAGACTGGGTCCTCCCTGGCATGATGGTGCGAGCCTTCCATGAACATCTCGGGCTCTACCGTCATCGCCATGACCATCGTGACGAAGACGTACAGGATCGTGCTGAAAAGAAGGGATAGCAGTATCCCGCTCGGTATGGTCTTCCCGGGGTCCCTAATCTCACCGCCGACAGCGGCGATCTTCGTTACACCTGCGTAAGAGACGAAGACGAATGCAGCCGTGGTGGCGATCGAGTCGAGACCTGTCCCGAATGATTCCCGTGAGAAGGCCGCATCCCAGTTCATCTCCATGGTGAAGAGGGCCCAGACGCAGATCCCCATGAGGAATGCTGCAGAGGTCATCACGATGGGGGTCTGGACCTTCTTTATCCTCTTGAGCCCGAGGATGTTGATTGCCACGATTATCAGGAGGAGCACCATGGCCGCGGACTCGATGTTGATGTCGAAACCGATTACGTCCTCGATGACCCAGAGATATGCCTTGAACCCGATGAGCGCAAAGGCGGACTTGAGCATGAAGTTGGCCCAGAGGCCCAATCCCGAGATAGTGCCGATGAGTGGCCCGAATGTCTCCTGGACGTAAACATAGGAGCCCCCAGAGGATGGCATGGCGGTAGCGAGCTCGGACTTGGAGATCGCGGCTGGTAGAACCACTACCGCAGCTAGCAGATATGCGAGCCACACCCCTCCGACGGGAGTTTGTCCTCCTCCCATCTCCAGCATGGCTAGTGCGGGTAAGACGAATAGACCGCTGCCGATCATTGCAGACAGGGAGATTATGACGACGGGGAAAAGGTCCAGCTTCCTCTCCAAATTTCCAGAAAGATCGTCACTTGGAAGCAGAGAGAGCCCCTCAAGCTCCCTCGGTAGACTGGGGCTCATGGGCTGGGGGCAGGATTGGAGCAAGTTGAACGTTGTCACTGCAAAACACGGACCTTCGAACCAAATGAGTTAGAAGGGGGAGTCTTTCGCCAGTATCATGGCTGACAAGATAGAGCTGAACACCGTGGCATCGGTGCACTATACCGGAACGTTCCTCGACGGAGAGGAGTTCGACAGCAGCGAGGGCAAGGACCCATTGGCATTCCTAGTAGGGCACAACCAGATGATACCCGGCTTCGAGAGGGAGATGATGGGTGCCGAAACTGGAGAGAAGAGGGAGTTCACGCTCACACCGGACCAGGCCTATGGAGAGAGGGACGAGTCCCGTGTCCAGAAGGCGACCAAGGCCGAATTCGGCGAGTTGGCCAGCAGCTTGGAAGTCGGGGCCGGACCATTCGGAGCGCAGACGGAAATGGGCATGATACCATTCTGGATAGGGGGAATCGAGGGGGATGACGTGATCATCGACTTCAACAACCCAATGGCAGGGAAGACGCTACAATTCGTCGTCGAGGTAATGGGCGTGAGAGCCGCTACTGCCGATGAGATGTCCCATGGGCACTCGCATGGACCGGGCGGCCATAGCCATGAGGAGAAGTCC
>MDTG01399596.1_pt1 | contig 10349 bp, 10 predicted proteins | sample 811421 | NCBI WGS metagenome assembly MDTG01 (sample SAMN05326645, study PRJNA326480) | marine metagenome | isolation source: seawater | place: Pacific Ocean: South East | collected 2011
ATCCAAGAGATATTCAATCAAAACCTTGTTATGATCAATCAGCTTTGATGAGGAGATATAACTTAATAAAAGAAATTTGTGACAGTATGCTTCAATTAGGATGGAAGCCATATCAAAATGATCACGAAGATGCTAATGGCCAATTCGAGATGAATTGGGATTATTCTGACTGTTTGATAACAGCAGACCGACATGTTTTTTTTAAATTTATGGTAAAAAGTTTGGCAGAAAAACATGGCTTAAGAGCTACCTTTATGCCAAAACCTTTTCATAACTTAACTGGAAATGGTTGTCACGCTCATGTTTCAGTATGGAATGGAAAAAATAATAAATTTTTAGATAAAAATGATAAATTAGGTTTAAGTAAATTAGCTTATAATTTTCTCGGTGGCATAATGAAAAATGCACAGGCACTTTCTGCCTTTTTTAATCCAAGTATCAATAGTTATAGAAGAATTAATGCACCTCCTACAAAATCTGGGGCAACATGGTCTCCAAGTAGTATTTCATACACAGGAAATAATAGGACACACATGATTAGAATTCCTGATCAGGGTCGTTTTGAATTGAGATTAATGGATGGGTCAGCAAATCCATATTTACTTCAATCTGGAATAATTGCTGCTGGCCTGGAGGGTATAAATAAAAAAATTAATCCAGGAAAACCATTACATTGTAATATGTATACTGACTATAAAAAGTATCCTAATCTAAAAAAACTTCCAAATGATGTAGGTCAAGCAATTAGAATGCTAGAAGGAAGTAAGTCACTTAATGAAGCTTTCGGAAAAGATGTCATACAAAGTTATGTAAAACTAAAGAACCAAGAAATTAAAAATTTTAAAAGAAAAGAAAATTTCAATAAAAAAAGACCTGTTACACAGTGGGAAAAAGATAATACTTTAGATTGCTAATAAATGTCTGTAATTTCTAATGGTCATGTTTGGAAATTTACAGATTTCCACGAAAATGAAAATTATTCCTTTGATAAGGATAAAATACTTTCTACTTTAGAAAAAAAAGAAATAGATAGTGCATATCTAAGTATTTCCAGTTGGAGAGATTATAAATCAACCCCCTTAATAGAATTAAAAAAACTTTCACATGAATTAAATCTTAATAAAATATTTTACAAAGATGAAAGTAAAAGATTTGATCTTAAATCCTTTAAAGCATTAGGAGGCGCTTATGCAGTTGAAAAAATCTCTGAAAAAAATAAAAATATTACTGTATCGACTGCAACTGCTGGAAACCATGGCAGATCTGTAGCTTGGGGGGCTAGAAGATTGGGTTTAAAATGTAAAATCTTTATAAGTGAATTTGTTAGTGATGCAAGAGGTCAAGCAATGAGAGATTTAGGGGCGGATGTGATAAAAGTGAGAGGAAATTACGAAAATTCATTAGTTGAGTGTATTAGACAATCAACTGAAAATGACTGGCAAATTGTGCAAGATGTTGCATGGAAGGATTATATGCTGGTGCCAAAATACACAATGGCAGGTTACACTGTTATGATGAAGGAAATATACGATCAACTAAAAGGGGATCAAGTCACTCATATCATTTTACAAGCAGGTGTGGGTGGGATGGCTGGTGCTATGATTGCAGGTATAGCAAGATATTTTAAAAATGTTCCAACTACTATAGTAGTTGAGCCTGACAGTGCTGCATGTGTTTTAGAAAGTATTAAAACTGGAAAAATTGAAAAAATTGAAATTATAAGAGAAAGTCTAATGGGTGGAATGTCATGTGGAGAAGTATCATTAGTCCCATGGGAAATACTAAAAAATTCTGTAAGGTATTGTGTAAGTCTGCCTGATGACGATATAGCAAAAACTATGAAACTATTTGGAAATGCAAGTTTTAGTGATGAGAAAATTATAGCTGGAGAAAATTCAGCCCCAGGTGCTATATGTTTAATTGCAACATGTGAGGATGAAAAAATTAAACATAAACTCAATTTAAACGAAAATTCAAATGTTTTATTGATTGGTTGTGAAGGTGATACTGATCATGAAATGTATAAAAAATTAACTAGTCAAAAATAATTTAATGTCAGATATTGGTATAGTTTGGATAAGAGAAGATTTTAGATTGGAAAATAATGCTGCTCTTTCTTATGCATCTCAAAATCATGAGTTAGTAATAGCTTTGTATATTTACAATAATTTTGATTTTGATAATAAGAGAGAGGCTCAAAAATGGTGGGTATCTAAGTCATTAAAATCTTTTGAAAATGAACTTTCAAAATACAAAATTAATCTTCAAATTTTAAAAGGTGATGAAGTTGAAATATTTTCAAAAATAAAAAAAAAAAGATAATGTATCTATATATTGGAATAAAATATATGAGCCTGATGTAATAGCTAGAGGCAAAAAAATTAGAGATATCTTTTTAAAAAATAAAATTAATTATAAATATTTTAAAGGTAATATTTTAAATGAATTTCAAAAGGTAACTAAAAATGATGGGACGCCATTTAAAGTATTTACACCCTTTTGGAGAGTTGCTGAAGAGATATTTTTAAGTTCTACACCAAGTAAAGAATATAAAATTAAAGCAAAAAAAATTGCTAAATCATTTTTTAAAAATTCTATTAAACCTGAGGAAATTTTACCATCAAAAAATTGGTTTAAAAAATTTGAAAATTATTGGGAAGTCTCTGAAGATAAATCAAAAAAAATTCTTAAGGATTTATTGGATAATAAAATTAAAGATTATGGAACATCACGAGATATTCCATCAATTGAAGGAACTTCAAAATTATCACCATATATAAAACATGGACAAATTCATGTAGAAACAATTTGGAAAAAATGTAGCGGCTTAAAATCAAAAAATATTGGTTATCGTAAATACATTAATGAGTTAGGTTGGAGAGAGTTTTCCCACAGTTTGATAAATTATTTTCCAGAATTTCTTAAAGGAAATTTTAGAAAAGAATTTGATAAATTTCCCTGGATTAAAAATAAAAATTTTTTAAATTCATGGAAAAAGGGAATGACCGGTTACCCTATTGTAGATGCTGGTATGCGAGAACTTTATGAAACTGGATGGATGCACAATAGAATAAGAATGGTTGTAGGTTCATTTTTAGTGAAACATTTAAGAATAAATTGGACTGAAGGTGAAAAACATTTTAGAAATTGTTTATTAGATTTTAATAAAGCTAATAATGTTGCACAGTGGCAATGGGTTGCTGGTTGTGGTGCTGATGCTGCTCCCTACTTTAGGATATTTAATCCAATTCTTCAGGGAGAGAAATTTGACAAAGAGGGTTTATATGTAAAAAAATGGGTACCAGAACTTAATAAAGTTCCTCAAAAATTTATTCACAAACCATGGGAAATGGAACTAAAATATCAAGAAGCAATTAAAACAATAATAGGAAAGGATTATCCAAAACCTATTGTAATTCATGAACATGCAAGAAAAGAGGCTCTTTCTGCTTTTCAAACTTTAAAAAAATAATTATTTTTTAAGAGGAATATTTTTTTTTATTTTAGTTTGTTCTACTTGCCCACCATTTATCTAAAATAAAATACCATATAGAATTTGCTAAAGGTTCCACTATAGCATCTGTCAAAGCTATCATGAATGAAACATCTGCAACTAGCATAAGGACAGTAATTGCTATTGCAAAATGTCCTATAGTATAAATAACTGTCCTTAATATCGAGCCTTTATTATTTTGATAAATATTTTCGGCTGCTTTAAATATACCTTTAGTAAGTTCCACTATCCATTCCTGAAAGTTGATTTTTTATAAATTAATCTGTTTTATTTGCTTTGCGAACAAACATCCTTAATAACTGGAACATTTGCACAATCTGAACATTTAGTTTTTTGCACAATGCATCCGCTATCAAGAACTTTTACATCCACTACCCTATCACATTTTGAGCAAATAGATGAAACAGTTAACCCACATTTTTTACAATTATAGTTTTGTGTCTCCATACTAAAACTTTAATTTTTTCAAAAATTATTACAACAATTAAGTAAGTGAATGATAATCAATCTCAAACTTTTTTTGAGAATGATTATCATTATCTTCATTTATCCAATAAACAGATTTTTTCTAATCCCCAATAAAATGATGAATAATTTTTCTTTTATGTGGTTTGATACGGTGTTCAAATAAATATAATCCCTGCCAAGTTCCAAGAATTAATTCATTCTTTTTAATACTTAAAGATATTTGATTATTTGTTAATGCAGATTTTATATGTGCAGGCATATCATCTTTTCCCTCTGCAGAATGAATATACAATTTATCATTCATAGGAGCTAATTTATCAAAATAGTTTTTTAAATCAGTTTGGACATCAGGGTCTGCATTTTCTTGAACAATTAATGATGCGCTGGTGTGCAATATGCTTAAATTTAAAATACCATTAGTAAATTTTTTTTCTTTAATCCAACAAATAGTTTTATCAGTAAATTCGTAGAGATTTTGCCCACTTGTTTCAATTTGTAATTCAAGAAATTCCTGTTTCATAATTTAATTATAATTTATTGAAGTCAATTCATGTAAACGACTAATGGTCCTTTTAAATATATCTGATAGACCTCTAGAAGATTTAATTTCGTCAAGTTTACTTTTAGATGTAATCATTAATGGAATTTTTTTTTCATAAATTATATCGATAAAGGTAATAAATCTTTGCTGTTGATTTGAATTATTTTCATCAAAACTCGGTAAATTCTCTATAAGAATAAAATTAGAATTTTCAGCAATCTTGATATAATCCTCTGCTCCTAAATTTTTGTCACAAAGTTCGAGAAATTCAAATTTAAAAACTCCTTCATAAAAGTTCTTAAATTCTAAATTACGTCCTTTTACATTTAAAACTTTTTTATTTTGATTTTTACCTTTTGTAATTTTTCTAAAAAATTTGTTAAATTTAAAATTGGTAGATTGGTCTAGGGGTGTTAAAAATCTTTTTAAGTCTTTGCCATTATTAGTTCTATAGTCCTCCGCAATCGTAAGTTCCTTTTCATTAGAATTTATTTTAAGACTCTTTATAAAAGGTAAAAATTGTTCTCTTTGTAAACCATCTTTATAAAGATTTTTTATCTTAATATTTGACGAGAATATCACTTTAATATTCTCTTCAAAAATTTTTTCGAACAATTTTCCTAAAATCATTGCATCGACTATATTTGTTACTTGAAATTCATCAAAATATAAAATCTCTGTTTTCCTGCTCAAATCTTTTACAAAATTACTAATTCCACTTTCTTTACTAATTTTTTTATTTTTAAAGATAAAATCGTGAAAATTTATCATAAATTCATTGAAATGAAGTCTTAACTTTTTTTCGTTTAACTTTTCAAAAAAAAAATTTAGGATCATTGTTTTTCCAACACCTACGTCTCCACTTAAATAAAAACCAAGTTTTTTATTTTTTTTTTTAAAAATTTTTGTAAAAATATTTTGCTCAAAATTATTAATATAGAAATCCCTAAGTTCATCTATTATAATTAATTGGTTCTGATTAATTTCGTACTGATTGTCTTTACAATAATTAATAAATGACTCTTTTAAACTCATTTCTTTTTTTTAAAATCAATTCCATATTCTGATCTAGGTCCTTTTCTAAGTCCGAATGGACCTGAGATGAATAATGTTAGAGGTTTTGTACCTGGCTTTATGTCCACACGATGTAAGTTATTTGCTGAACGAAAACCAATATATCCTGGTGATCTCCAATATTTACCTGTGCTTAAAGTTTCCCAATAACCATCTCTTAAAATGATTGTGATGTAAGGAAAAGTGTGATTATGTACTCCCTCTCCATGATCATCAGCTAACATTTCATGAATTAAAATATTAAAAGGAAACCATTTAGGACGATGTCTAAAAATTAGATAATATCTATTTAGCCAAGGCTTTGCATCAGCATACTTAGGGTGCGAAGGACCTCTATCTAAAACAACTTTTTTTCGACCAATTTTTTCTAAAAATTTTAAGAACATTAGTTCAATTTGATAATTGCATTATTTTTAATTAAAAATAATGTTTCATTTTTCACAAAAGGTCTAGAAATTTTTTCGTTATCAATTTTTTTCGTAGAAATAGTTTTGCCTGAGGCAATATCAACAATTAATATTCTTCCATTAGATGTTGAAAGGTAAATATTGCTTAATCCAACTATAAAGCCGATTGGTTTGATTTTATTTCTCTCTTTAATTTTAAAACTTTGAAACACATCTGTGACTCTTACAATATTGCCAGTTTTTTTTTCTGTAATAATTAAATACCCTTCATTTGAAATTGAAATAAGATAATTACTAATTAGAGTTGATCTTAGATTAGAATTTATTTTATTTTCCCAATTGAAACTTCCTGTATCAATATCGATAGAAAATAATTGATTTTTGTTATTTGAGAAAAATAAAAAATTTCCATCTGATATAATGTCTGATGTTTGTAATGAAAATGCTGATTCATAAATTAAGTTACTTTGCGTAGGTAACTGCCATAATAATTGACCCTTTTTAATATCTACAGCACTAATATCTCCAATTGAATTATTGAAATAAATCTTATCTTTTATAATAACCATTGAAAGTTTTTTTTGAGATCTGATTAATGAATTTTCTGTTTTTACATTCCATAATTCATCACCATTTGCTAAAGAAAAGCACCTTAAGGTATTTGAAAGATCTATTATAAAAAATTTATCTTTATAAATTTTTATTTGAGAATTAAAAGGTGCTAGATTATTCTTGGACCAAATTAGGTTTCCTGTTTGAATATTTATCAAATAATATTTTGCAATACTGTCTGCAACAATTAAATATTTATCATTATTGGCTAATTGCAGTATTGGTTTTAATTTTTTTTCTGATTTGGAGTAATAGTTTTTTTTCCAAATAAGTTTTGATTTGTTATCAAAATTTAAGATTGACCCCTTGTTATCAAAAAATATTATATTATCGTTAAAAAAAATAATTTCTGGTTCATATTTCCCAAAATTTTCTATTTTTGAAAATTTATATCTTGAAGATATTTTCAAATCGCTGTTAAAATCAAGCCTATTACTATTATTGAGATAATTATTTGCTGATGTACTTTTCGTAGGTTTTGATGTGAACTTTATTTGTAAATCAGAGTTAAACTCTTTTTTTAAGGATTCTTCTGTGGGAAAAATTTCCTCATAAATTGACTCACTTTCGTTATTTAATTTTTTTGTATCACTCCAGAATTTAGAGTTTTTGTTAAAAGAACAATTAGTTAGAAAAATATAAAATAATAATAAAGATAATATTTTATTCACTTAGATCTCTACTTAGCCTTTTTTGAGCCTCTTTAATAATATCTTGATTTGCATTTTCTGTTCTAATTATCTCATTAAAGAATTCTTTAGATTTTTGTTTTTGATTTTTCGAGTAAAAATATTCTGCTGCTAAATATAAACCATGTGATTTCCAAACACTTTTTGAGTTAAACAATGGTTTTAAGATTTCTAATAATTCATTTTCATTTAATGAATCAGAATTAAAAAGCGCTTTTTTATAAATTATCAAGTTTTTAATTTCAATTTCTAAATTTGTTTCATAGATAAGTATGTCAAATAATCTATTAGCTTCTTTTTTATTATCTATTAAATTATTATCTATTAAAAAATAAAGAGCTAAAGGTGAATATGTGTTATCTTTATCTTTAACGATTTCCTGCATTGCAAAGGAAATCTGATTTTTATTGTCGCTATCATATTCAATTAATGCCTTATTATATTTATCAGACAAAATTTTTTTTTCTCTATCTTTGTAGACGTCATAAGAAAAAAAACCAATAATAGATAAAATTATTGTGAGTAATGCTATTATCAACAATCTTTTATTATGTGATAAAAAATTTTTTATTTTTTCATTTCTAGTTTTTTCGTTAATAATTGATATTTCTTCATCCATAATTAAATCATATTTCTTAAAACATACTGGAGTATTCCCCCATTTTTATAGTACTCTAGCTCATTTTTAGTATCAATTCTGCATAATGTTTCTATTTTCTTAATTTCACCAGATAAGTATTTTATCTCGACAATAAGTTTATCTGACGGGTTAATTCCTTTTTCTATTTCATTAATACTTATTAATTCAGAACCAATGAGATTTAAATTTGATCTATTAGTGTTTCCGATAAATTGAAGAGGTAAAATTCCCATTCCTATTAAATTTGATCTATGAATCCTCTCAAAACTTTCTGCTATTACAGCTTTAATCCCTAAAAGTTTTGTTCCTTTTGCAGCCCAATCTCTTGAAGATCCTGTTCCATATTCTTTACCACCAATAACAATTAAATCTGTACCTCTTTCTTTGTACTTAACAACAGCATCATAAATTGGCATTATTTTTCCCTCTGGATACAATTTGGTAAATCCACCTTCTGTACCTGGAGCCATTTCATTCCTAATTCTGATATTTGCAAATGTACCTCTCATCATTACTTCATGATTGCCTCTTCTCGAGCCATATGAATTATAATCTTTAGGTAATATTTGGTGTTTCATAAAATATTCTCCTGTAGGACTTTCCTTTTGGATATTGCCTGCAGGAGAAATATGGTCAGTTGTTACCATGTCGCCTAAAATTAATAAAGGTCTTGCATCTTTAATTTCTTTAAACCCCTCCGGCTTATCTGGTAAATTATCAAAAAAAGGAGGTTTCTTTACATATGTTGAGTTTTCTTCCCAATTATAAATACTACTCTTTTCAGTCTTTATTTGTTGCCATTGTTTCGGACCTTCGGAAACATTGGAATATCTTTTGATAAACATTTCAGCGCTTAATGAAGACTTCAATTTTTCCTCAATTTCCTTATTAGATGGCCAAATATCTTTCATGAAAATATCTTTACCATTTTTATCTTTTCCAAAAGAATCTTTATATAAATCAAAATTCATGTGACCTGCGAGCGCATAGGCCACAACTAAAGGAGGTGATGCTAAATAATTTGCTTTGATATGCGGTGAAATTCTACCCTCAAAATTTCTATTGCCAGATAAAACTGATACAGCATAGATATTTTCTTTCTGAATTGCCTCCACAATATTATCTGCTAACGGACCAGAGTTTCCTATGCATGTTGTACAACCATACCCTACTAAATTAAAACCCAATTTATCTAAATAAATATTTAATCCAGCCTTTTCTAAATAATCCGTAACAACTTGCGATCCTGGTGCTAGTGAAGTTTTTACCCAAGGTTTCACCATAAGACCTAATTCAACTGCATTTTTAGCAAGCAAACCAGCGCCTATAAGAACATTTGGATTGGATGTATTAGTGCAAGATGTTATCGCGGCTATTAAAATTGAACCGTCATGAATATCAAAATCTGTATTTAACACTTTAGATTTAGAAAATTCTTTTTTTTTAGTGATTTGTTTAAAACTCTTTTTGAAACTTTTGGAGGCATCTGTTAATAAAACTTTATCTTGAGGTCTTTTTGGTCCAGAGATAGTCGGTACTATTGTTGACATATCCAAAGACAAAGTGTCTGTAAACTCAATTCCATCACTGGCCCATAGACCTTGAGTCTTTGCATATTCCTCAACTATTTTAACTGTTTCTTTATCTCTCCCAGAAAATTTTAGATATTTAATTGTTTCATCATCTATTGGAAAAAAGCCACATGTAGCTCCATATTCTGGGGCCATATTAGCTATTGTGGCTCGATCAGCTAATGTCAAATTTTTTAACCCATCTCCATAAAATTCTACAAATTTACCTACTACACCTTTGTCTCGCAACATTTTAACAACTGTTAATACCAGATCTGTAGCTGTTGTGCCTTCTGGCATTTTATTCTTTACTTCAAAACCAACTACTTCTGGAATTAACATTGATATAGGTTGTCCAAGCATCCCCGCTTCTGCCTCTATACCTCCAACACCCCAACCTAAGACCGACAAACCATTAACCATAGTGGTATGACTATCTGTACCAACGAGAGTATCTGGAAAAAGATACTCATCGTTTTTATACTTTTCTGACCAAACAACTTTTGACAAATATTCCAAATTCACTTGATGACATATTCCAGTCCCAGGTGGAACAATTCTAAAATTATCAAAGGCTTGTTGTCCCCATTTTAAAAATGAATATCTTTCACTATTTCTATCAAATTCAATTTCTACGTTTTTGTCAAATGAGTCTGATTTAGCAGATTGATCAACCTGAACTGAATGGTCAATTACAAGATCTACAGAGGAAAGTGGGTTGATTGTTTTTGGGTCTTTATTCTTTTCTTTAACAGCTTCTCGCATTGCAGCCAAATCTGCAACTGCAGGAATCCCTGTATAATCTTGAAGTAAAACTCTGGCAGGTCTATAAG
>MDTG01407252.1_pt1 | contig 10348 bp, 5 predicted proteins | sample 811421 | NCBI WGS metagenome assembly MDTG01 (sample SAMN05326645, study PRJNA326480) | marine metagenome | isolation source: seawater | place: Pacific Ocean: South East | collected 2011
CACCAGCACCAGTTTCAAATAATCCTCCACCTTTCATTAATGGAACGATTGATAACATTTTTGCAGATGTTCCTAATTCTAAAATTGGGAAAAGGTCTGTATTATAATCTCTTAAAACATTTCCAGTAACAGAAATAGTATCAAGTCCTTTTCTCATTCTTTCTAATGAAGTTTTTGTAGCATCTACAGGTGCTGCAATTGTAATATTTAAACCAGCTGTATCGTGTTCTGGTAAGTATTTATTAACTTTTTTAATCATTTCTCTATCATGAGCTCTGTTTTCATCTAACCAGAAGATTGCAGGAGTATTTGATAATCTTGCTCTTGTAACTGCTAATTTAACCCAGTCTTGAATAGGTGCATCTTTTGCTTGACACATTCTGAAAATATCTCCAGCTTCTGTATCAAAACTAAATACTGTTTCACCGGCTTTATTTGTTACTACGATTTTTCCATTTGCTGCTGCTTGGAAAGTTTTATCATGTGAACCATACTCTTCAGCTTTTTTAGCCATTAAACCAACATTTGGAACAGTACCAATTGTTGTTACATCTAATGTACCGTTTGCTTTACAATCATCAATAACTGCTTGGAAAGATTGTGCATAACATCTATCTGGAATTACTGCAACTGTATCTTCTTCTTTGTCATCTGCATTCCACATTTTACCACCACCTTTAAGCATAGCAGGCATAGATGCATCAATAATAACATCAGATGGTACATGTAAGTTTGTAATTCCTTTATCAGAATTTACCATTGCAAGTCTTGGTTGTTTAGCATAAACAGCTTCAATATCAGCTTCAATTTCAGCTTTTTTATCTGCATCTACTTGGTCTAACTTAGAGTATAAATCACCTAAACCATTGTTGAAGTTAACACCTAAAGAGTCAAATAATTCACCATGTTTAGCAATTAAATCTTTGAAGTATACTTTAACAGCAAATCCAAACATAATTGGATCAGAAACTTTCATCATAGTAGCTTTTAAGTGTAATGATAATAATACATCTTGTTCTTTAGCTCTGTTAATTGCTCTTTGGTAAAATTCTTGTAATGATTTTGCACTCATACAAGTAGCATCAATAATCTCATTTGCTTCAACTGGAGTTGATTCTTTTAATACAGTTGTAGAACCATTTGCATCAACAAAAGAGATTTTTAAATCATCAGCTTTTTCAAACGTAGTTGATAATTCTGCACCATAGAAATCATTTGCATCCATGTGCATAACTTCAGTTTTTGAATCACTAGTCCATTTACCCATTCTGTGAGGGTTGTTTTTTGCGTAGTTTTTAACTGCACCTGGTGCTCTTCTATCTGAATTTCCTTCTCTTAATACTGGATTAACAGCAGAACCTGAAATTTTCCCGTATCTTGCTGTAATTTCTGCAGATGCATCATAATTAGGAACATCGTAACCTTTTGATTGTAATTCTGCAATACAAGCTTTTAACTGTGGAACAGAAGCTGAAACGTTTGGTAATTTAATAATATTAACTGTTGGATCTTGAGTTAATTCACCTAATTCAGCTAAATGATCAGCGATTTTTTGGTCTTCTGTTAAGTTCTCTGGGAAGTTTGAAATAATTCTTCCTGCTAATGAGATATCTTTTGTTACCATTTCAATACCTGAGCTTTTTGTAAAAGCTTTAATCATTGGTAAGAAAGAGTAAGTAGCTAATGCTGGAGCTTCATCAACTTTTGTGTAAATAATCTTTGACATGTTTGTTCCTAAATTTTGAATTTTTATATTGAAGATATAATAGCACTAATTCAATTTAGGCCTATTTAAAGCTATGTTTAATTTTATGTCAAAAAAATGTATGTTTCATATTTTCACAATTCTTATTTTACATTATCCCAAAGTGACTTAATTGAAGTAGGCTTTTGCTCTTTTATATCGGTCTTCATGATGATTTTTGCTTCTTTATCTATTTTAGTCTCTTCTTCTTTGACTTTAGTGTAACTTTTCTTTACACCAACATTTGCTCTAATATTATTTATATGGCTTCTATATGTTTTGGAGAAAGTATGTAATCCAGTTTTATTGTTTTTTACAAAATATAAGTAGTCACTTTTAACTGGAAAAATTGCAGCTTTAATTGCATTTAAACTTACTGCTGAAACAGGATTTTTGGGTAAGCCATTATTTTTATATGTATTATATGAAGAGGTATCTTCTTTAATTCTTTGTGCAGTTACCCTAACATGAGAATATTTTCCATAGTTTAAAGTTCCATCCATTTGCAATTTCATTCCACGTTGTAATCTATTATGAATTACACTTGATACAATTGGCATCTCTTCCACACTTGCTGCTTCTTTTTGAATTACAGAAGCTAAACTTAAGTAGTGATACCATTTTTTCTTATCATATAAACCAAATATTTTTTTAGAAAACTCTTCATACTTTTTATTACTTTGAGATAGTAAATAAAATATTAAATGATCTTCATTCATACCATAAGGTAAAGAGTAAGTATCTGCAAGTATATTTCCATCTAATTTATAAGCATGCTTTTCATAAACTGATTGAAGTTTACTTTCTGATAAATTTAAATCTTTTGCTAATTGTTTTAAAAATATATATGAAGTTTCGCCTGGAATTAAAGTTATGTTTTTTAATGCAGCTTTTGAAGTAGTTAATTTATATAAAAAATCCATTTTTGTTAATCTATTTTCATCAATACTAATCCATCCACTTTGAATAAAACCAATAGATCTTAGCATAATTTTATCAATTATATTAAGTTCATAACCTGTTTTATTTAGGTAAGATACAGTATCATTTGTACTTCCTTTAGGGATAAATAACACTTTTGTTGAACTCATCGGAATTGTTAAATAAAATAAAATTATAATACAAGCTACAAGGAAAACTTCGATAATGCTAAAGGCTATTAAACTTCTATTCTTCTTTTTTTTAATTATTACTTCATTAATATTTTCGGTATTGTTTTTAGGCATAAAAATAAACTCTTTTTCTTTTGGAAATGTTTTAATCTCGCAATTCTATATAAAAATTGATAAAAAGCTTATTGTAGATATTGAAAACATAGAAATTAAATCAAAAAAATCTAATGTAAAAAACTCTTATGAGGATTTAAAAAAGAATATAAAACAACTTCCTTTAGTTCTTAAAATATTTCAAAAGATTGATGTTAGAAGATTAAAAATTGATGGTAATGAATTTACAATTGCTTTAAATGAAGAGTCTTTATATTTAGATAATAAGTTTATAAATGTCTCATCAAAATTAGATTTTATTTCTAATCAAGTTGTTTTTGATTTATACTCTTTATATTTAAAAGATGTAGATTTAATGTTAACAGGAAAAGTTAAAGTTGATTATTTCAATGAAAAATTAGATTTATTAGGTAAATATTACTATAAAGATTTATTAGGTGATGTGACTTTAAATATGAATGAAAATGTTGCACATTTTTATTTAGATAGTCAAGAATTTGAAAGTTTAAAGTTTTTAAAGAAGTTTTTTAGATTATCACCAATTGCTGAAAGCTGGATGTATGATAATGTTGAGGGTAAATTACAGCTAAATGAATTTTATGGAAGTTTTGATTTAGTAAAAAATAAAATTATTGAAAAGTCTTTATATGGAAAAGCTGTTATAAAAGATGCAAAAATTAGATTTCATAAAAATATAAAAAAGATTGATACAAAACAAATCGATGTTGAGTTTGAAAATAATAAACTTAGCTTAAATTTAATAAAACCAGTATTTGAAAATATTAAAATTGATGGATCTTATGTTCATATAAATAATATCGCAAGTTCTAAAAATGGAAATGTTGTAGTAAATATAGAAGCAAAAAAAGCAAAACTAGATAGTAGAATATTAAATATATTAAAAGCTTATGATATAAATCTGCCCTTAGTACAAAAAACAGGAAATACAAATGCGAATGTTAAGTTAACAATTCCTTATGCTATAAATAAAAGTATGGATACAAAAGGGAAGTTTATTCTTTCAAAATCTAATATCTTATTACAAGATTTTCCTTTTTATACAAGTAAAGCTACAGTTATCTTAGATAATACAAAAGTAAAAGTTATAAATGCTGATATGAAACATAAAGATATGATTCATGCAAACTTAGATTTTGTAATAGATACAAAAACATCAAGTGCAAAAGGGAATGCAATAATCAAATCTTTTTTAATAGAAGATAAAAAAGATAAAATTGTACATATAACAAATAAAAAATCTCCACTATTCTTTTCTTATAAAGATGATGTAAATATTAAATTGGATTCTATAAATACGGATATTAAAATAAATGATAATATTTATGTTGATATAAATAACTTATCTTCTATTTATCAATACTCTGATCTTTTACAAGAATTAAGTATTAAAAATGGTAATTTATCATTAAATATAAAAGATGAAAACAATATAACTTTTAATTCCTATATTAAAGGATTAGAATTTCCACTTGAGCAAAACTCTAAAAAAATTGATGCTTTAAAAGTACAAGGTTTAATTAAAAATGATTATATAAAAGTTAATACTCTTGATAACAATATAAAAGTTGAAGTAAAAAATAAAGAAATTAATATCTCTTTAAATAATACAGATGTTGTAATAAATACAAAAGAATCAAGTTCGAAAGAACTCCCTTTATTAAATGTTAGTGCAAGAAATGCAAAGTTTAAACTAGATAATGATGTATATGATATAAAAACTGCAAAGGTTAAAATAGCACCCACACTTATTAGTTTTACAGCAGATGTGAGAAATTTGGATTTACCTTTAAAAAAAGATGCAAAACTAGTAAAAGCACTTAAAATAAAGGGTAATTATTCAAATAATATTGCAAATATTGAAACTATAGATAAAAAAATCAAAGTAAAATATACAGGAAATAGTAAACTTGATGTGAATATTAATGGTTACGATGTCTTAGTTAATACAAGTAAAAAAGATGAAAGTAAGATAAATGATTTAAATATTGAAGGGGTAAACTCTAATATTATATTAAATGAGAAGTTTAAGTTTTTAGCAGACAATTTCTCTTTAAGATTACGTGATGAGACTAAATATTTTCATTTAAATCATAAGAAAACAGATTTTACTTTTAAAGAATCTAAAGATAAAGTAATAGATATTTTTGCAAATGATATAAGTGATATTTTTATTAATACAATTTTTAGTAAACAGATTTTAAAAGGTAATAATATACTTTTCTTAGCAAAAGGAAAAGCTGCATCTATTAAAGGAAAAATGATTTTAAAAGATGTGAAAATTGAAGATTTAGCAATTTTAAATAATTTACTGTTATTTATAAATACCTCACCAGCTTTAATTAATCCATTACTTGCCATTCCATCTGTTGTTGGAATGGCAAGTAATGGAGGTTTTAATTTAACTGGATATAGAATAGTTGATGGTGTACTAAACTTTGATTATCATCAGGATAAAAAACTTTTAGATATTACAAAGTTAGTAACAGTAGGAAATGGAATTGATTTTGATGGTTCTGGTACTGTTGATATAAATGATGGAACAATAAAATCAAATATTAATCTTATTTTCTTAAAAGATTATTCAAAGATAGTTGGAGCAATTCCTATAGTAAATTATGTTTTATTAGGGAAAGATAAAAGAGTTGAAACAAAAGTTAATATTTTTGGTCCTTTAGATAATCCAAAAATATCTACGAATCTTACAAAAGATGCTTTTTCAGTTCCTTTAAATATTGCAAAAAGAGTTTTAACATCTCCTATTGAATTTGTAGATTTTCTAAAAGGTTTAGGGAAAGAAGAGCCAAAGAAATAAAGCTAAAAGATTTAGCTTTATTCGTTTCTTAGTACATCAATAACATCTATTTTAGTAGCTTTTGCTGCTGGATAATAAGATGATAAAGTTACAATAATAGCAGCACCAATTACAATAGATATAAAATCACTTAATGCTAAATCTAGTGGAAGTTTAGCAGTTCCATAAACGTCAGCAGGAAGTGAAACAATATCAAAAGTATCTAAAGCCCAATAACCAATAAATCCTAAAGCAATACCACTTAGAATTCCAGAAAATCCAATAATTATACCAACTCTTAAAAAAATGGATTTAATCTCTTTATTAGAAGCCCCCATTGATAAAAGTAGGGCAATTTCTTTACGTCTACTCATAACAGTCATTAAAAGTGATGAGATGATATTTAAAGAAGCTACTAGAATAATTAGCATTAAAACAATAAATAGGGCTGTCTTTTCCATTTTCATTGCAGCAAAGAAATTTCCATTTTGCTGCCACCATCCTAAAACTCCTGCACCAGTATTCTTTAAATCAACTCTTAACTTTTCAATATCAGCAAAGGCATCATCTGAATAAATATGAATACCATCATAAGTATCTTTTGGCTTTTTTAATAAAGTTTGTAAGGCTTCAATTGAAGTATACATATAAGCTTGGTCATAAGCATTTAAACCTGATTTAAATGAGTTTTGGAAAGTAAATCTTTTCATTTTTGGAATCATTGAAAACCCTGTAGGATTTAAAGATGTAAAATATAGTGTAGTTTTACTTCCTTTATTTAAAAATAGTTTAGAAGATATTCCAGCTCCTGTAATTATGTCATACTTACTTAGAGTTAAATCTCCAAGAGCCTTTTTATAAATATCATTTATTGAAGCTTCTTTTTGTGGAATTACTCCAAAAATCATACCTCCACTCATATCATCACCACTTTGTGCAATTACTTGTGATGAAATATAAGGAGAAAATTTTAAATTGGGATATTTATTTTGTAATTGATCTAAAAGAGATTTATCTAAAGAGTTATCAAATTTAGAGTAAATTGTAAGAGGATAATTCATAGTAAAAAGTTTTTTTTCAAACTCTTTTGCAGTACCATTCATAATTGACATAGAAAGGATTAAAACCATTACCCCAACAGCAACACCTACAAATGCTAAAATAGCACTTATAGATATAAAAGGGTTTTTTTTATCAAATCGTAAATATTTTTTTACAATAAAGTTAACTAATTTTTTATTCAAATTAGTTTCCTGCTGCTAAACCTCTTTTAGGTCCGCTTTTTCCACAACATTGTTTATATTTTTTTCCAGAACCACATGGACAGCTGTCGTTTCTAGCAATCTTTTTCTCACCTGCCATTACTTCATTTTGAGCAACATTTGTTGTGATGTTTTCAGTTGCTTCTTCCATTTGTTCTTTCATTTTTTCTAAGGCTTCTTGCTCTTTTTGTGCATCATCTTGATTTTGAAGTTGAATAGTAAATAAAACTTTGATAATCTCATGTTTAATATTTGAAATTAATTCAATGAACATATTATATGACTCTTTTTTATACTCAACTAATGGATCTTTTTGGTTATAACCTCGAAGCCCAATACCAGTTTTAAGTGTATCCATAGAGTAAAGATGTTCTCTCCATGCTTTATCTAAGATTTGTAGGTATAAAATTCTCTCAATTTCACTCTTTTGCTCAGGTGCTGCCATTTCCATTTTTTTAGCATAAACACTATTTACTATCTCAGTAAGTTTAGTTTCTAAATCTTCATATGAATCAGATTGAATATCTTCAAGTGTAATTATTAAATGTAACTCTTCTTTGAATTTTGCAATAACATAATCATAGTTATAATCTTCAGAAGGCATACCATCAATTATCTCTGCATTTGAAAGTGTAGTTTGAACATACTCTAATTTATTTTCATTAAGCTTTGTATCAATATCATAATCAGGTCTTAATAAATCATTTCTAAATTTGTAGATAACTTTTCTTTGCTCATTAGCAACATCATCATATTCAAGTAAGTGTTTTCTTGATTCAAAGTGCATTTGCTCAACTTTTTTCTGAGCATTTTCAACAGCACGTGTAACCATTTTTGATTCAATATGCTCTCCATCTTCAATACCAAGTCTTTCCATGATACCTTTGATTTTATCACTTCCAAAAATTCTAAGAAGATTATCTTCAAGTGAAAGATAAAATTGAGATTCACCCACATCACCTTGTCTTCCTGCTCTTCCTCTTAACTGATTATCAATTCTTCTTGATTCATGTCTTTCAGTTCCTAAAATCACTAATCCACCAAGGTCAAGAATCTCTTTTGAAAGTTTAATATCAACTCCCCGTCCAGCCATATTAGTTGCAATTGTAACTGCGCCTTTTTGACCTGCATCTTCAATAATCTTACCTTCTTTTTCATACTGTTTTGCATTTAAAACTGTGTGAGGAATTTTTTTATCTTTTAAAATTTTGTGTAGTTTTTCAGACTTTTCAATAGAAGCAGTACCAACAAGAACTGGTTGCCCCTTTTCATTTAAAACTTTAATTCTATTACAAACTGCTTCAAATTTTTCTGCTTCACTTTTGTAAATTAAATCATTTTTATCAAGTCTAGTAACTGGTACATTTGTAGGAATTGATACAACATCTAAACTATAAATTTCTGCAAACTCAGTAGCTTCTGTTTGTGCAGTTCCTGTCATTCCTGCAAGTTTATCATACATTCTAAAGTAGTTTTGGAAAGTAATATCAGCTAGAGTTTGAGATTCATCTTGAATAGAAACTCCTTCTTTTGATTCAAGTGCTTGATGAAGACCCTCAGAGAATCTTCTTCCTTCACTTAATCTTCCTGTAAACTCATCAACAATAATTACTTCATTATCTTTAACAACATAATCTACATCTTTTTCAAAAATATAGTTAGCTTTTAAAGCTTGATCAAGATTATGTGATAATGATGCATTTTCTAAAGAGTATAAGTTATCAACTTCAAATAATTCTTGAGCTCTTGTAGTTCCATCTTCTGTTAAAACTACAGATTTGTTTTTTTCATCAACGATAAAGTCACCTGTTGTGATAGGTTTTTCATCTGCTCTTTTAGGTTCAGTTAAAGTACCTTTTTCTAATGTCATAGCAATTTCGTTTGCTCTTACATAATTTGCACTTTTTTGATTTGTAGGTCCACTTATAATTAAAGGAGTTCTAGCTTCATCAATTAAGATTGAATCTACTTCATCAACGATTACAAAAGAGTGTTCTCTTTGAACTTTCTCTTCAATATCGTAATTCATATTATCTCTTAAGAAATCAAATCCAAATTCATTATTTGTTCCATAAGTAATATCAGCAGCATATTGCTCTTTTCTTAAATCATCATCTTTGATATCTCCAACAATTGCACCAACAGAAAAACCTAAGAAATTATATAAAGGTTCTAATTCTTGTGCATCTCTTGATGCAAGATAATCATTAACAGTTACAACGTGTACACCTTTTCCTGTTAATGCATTTAATGAAACAGCTAAAGACCCAACAAGTGTTTTTCCTTCACCTGTTTTCATTTCAGCAATTCTTCCATCATGTAAAACCATAGCTCCAACTAATTGAACGTCATAAGGTCTCATATTTAAAGCTCTTTTACTAGCTTCTCTAGTAATTGCAAAAGAATCATTTAATACATCGTTTAATGATTTTTCTTCATTTTGTACTTGCTCTTTTAATTTATTGAAACTATTTTGTAATTCGTCATCACTCATAGATTCATATTTACTCTCAAGTTCATTTATAGCTTGAGCTCTTTTTCTATATCTTTTTACTTCTTTATCATTTTTAGTACCAAATAATTTTGAAAAAACATTTAACATAAAATTAATTCCTTTTTGTTATAATCGCTAAGATTATATAAAAATAAAGGTTAAAATATGTTTTATAAAATGATATTTTCATTTATTGTTTTTTTTACAGCGTTTAATGTAAGTGCAGATATTAAAAATTTAAAGAGTTTTACGGCCGATTTTACGCAAAGTATAAAGTCAATTAATGATAAAACTATTGAATATAAAGGTGAAGTTTTTATTAAAAATTCTGGAAAAATATTATGGAAATATAAAACACCAATTGAAAAAAATGTATATATTTTAAATGATTTTGCAATAGTTGATGAACCAGAGTTAGAACAAGCAATTTATACTCAATTACAAAGTGAAATAAATATAATAAAATTACTAAATACATCAAAAAAAATAAATGAAAACTCATATATTGCAAATATTGATGATATAGATTATTTAATTGAATCTTCAAATGATACAAAGCAAATTGAGATTATTAAATATAAAGATAAACTAGATAATAGTGTAGAAATAAAATTTGAAAATCAAGTATCAAATGAAGAGATAAATGATGGTATTTTTAAGTTTACAGCACCAGAACACTACGATATTATAAGAAAGTAAATTTTTAGCTAACTTGGATATAATACGCAAAAGGTAAGCTTGACAATAGCTTGAATTTAAATATTCAAGAGGAAAGTCCGGGCTGCAGTGAAGTATGGTTCCATTTAACTA
>MDTG01085971.1_pt1 | contig 10347 bp, 8 predicted proteins | sample 811421 | NCBI WGS metagenome assembly MDTG01 (sample SAMN05326645, study PRJNA326480) | marine metagenome | isolation source: seawater | place: Pacific Ocean: South East | collected 2011
ATCACTTATTATTTAATGGAGAGATTTATAACTTTAGGGAATTACGAAAAAACCTGAATTGTGATTTTACAACCAATTCTGACACAGAGGTAATTTTAGCTGGGTACATTCAAGAAGGATTTTCTTTTTTTAAAAAACTAGAAGGTTTTTTTTCTATTCTAATTTTGGACATGAAACTAAACAAAATTTTCTTGAATGTAGATCCAACTTCAGTCAAATCTTTATATTATCAGCTCTTCAATACCACATTTGAAGTATCATCAGAAATTTCATGCTTACAACCTGAACTTTCAAAGTCTAATTTATTTCAAGCTATAGATAGTTTGGGACTACAAAGCTACTATCAGTTTGGATATATTCATGCACCCAAAACAATTTATAAAAATATATCTAAACTAGAACCTGGTGAGTTGATCGAATTTGATTTGTTTAAAAATCAAATAAAACATAAAAAAAAATTTAATAACCATTTTGCTAAATTAACGAATGAAAAATTTGATTCATTGCTCTTAAAGGCTCATGAAAGCAGATTAATTGCAGACGTACCAATCGCTCATTTTTTAAGCTCAGGTGTAGATAGTACTGTTTCTAATACCATTTATTCCAAATTAATTTCCAAAAAAAAGATTGATGTTTATACACTTGCGATTTCAGATTCAGAATTAGACGAAAGTGATCAAGCTATTTCCCAAACTAAAAGTTTAAATCTAAATCATGACATCGTAACGATGAACAGCTCACAGTTATTAGATGAATTTAAAAACTTTTCATATTATATTGATGAACCTTTTGGAGACTCCTCAGCCATTTTAGTGAGTTTTTTATCTAAAAATGTATCTCAGAAATTCAAAGTCGCTATTTCTTCGGATGGGGGTGATGAGCTTTTATTTGGTTACAAGAGACATTATTTCTTTCAAATATTTTTTTGGGTAGTTTATTTACCATCAATAATAAAAACAAATATTTCTAAATTCATAAGATCTAATATCATTTTGAAAGTTTCGTCTTTACTGAAAATTAAACATTATGAGATTAAAATAAATAAACTCCTCTCATTATTGGAGGCGAATAGTTTACAAGAAGCCTATTTTAATTTACTGAAAATTAATTCAGATGATAGTTCACAAAAAATATTTAAAATTTGGAAGTCATCTAAAAAAGAGTTGACAACAGAGAAGAAATTTAATTTAAACAAAATAATCAAAGAAATTGACTATCAATATTATCTTCCCTCAATTAATTACAAAAATGATCGATGCGGAATGCAATTTAGCTTAGAGATTAGAGAACCATTATTAAATTATGATCTGGTAAGAAATTATTTTGATCATAAAATTTCATTTAAAAATATCATCAAGCCAAAATATTTATTTAAAAAATTCTTAAAAAAGCACAAAATATCTGTTCATTCATCTAAGCATGGGTTTTCATTTTCCCAAAAAAAATTATTAAATAACAAGAATAATGAATTATTAACTTACCTCTCTCAAAATCTTGAATTGTTACAAGATTTCTTTGATATTGATCAAATAAAAAATATGATGAGTGAATTCAAAAATTCACAAAAATACGTCACTGAGTTATATTTACTCGTACATTTAACTCTATGGATGAGTTTAAAAATAAAGAAATGAAAAAAATATACCTTGAAATGCAAGGAGGATTGGGCAATCAACTATTTATATTTGCTCTTCTATTCGTTCTGCTAAAAAAAGATCCAAATGCTAAAATTTATTTAGATAAAACTAAATTTTTCTTGAGGAGAATACATGATGGTTTTTTATTAAATGATTTAATAAATCGATTGAATAGAAAACTTTATCATTCAGTAAAATATTCCATCTTGCCTAATTTTTTCTTGAAATTTCTGAAGTTTTTTAGAACTAATATAGATATAAATCAAGAAAATGAACCTTACGTCTTTCAAAAATTAGAAATAATTAAAAACTATGTAATATTAAGTGGATATTGGCAATCATATAAATATTTTTTTGACATTCAAAACGATTTAAGGGTATTTTTGCATCAATTTTTGAATGATCAAAATGATTTAGACAAAATCAATGATTTCGTATCTAAAATAAGTCAAACTAAAATTGCAATACATGTAAGAAGAGGGGATTATGTAAAATTAAAAACTTATGGTCTTTTGTCTAACGATTATTATTCAAACTCCATAAAATATTTTCAAAAATTATATCCCAGGGCACAATACTTTGTTTTTAGTGATGATATAAATTTGGTTAAAAATGAAAAATTATTTCAAATGCCTGTAATTTATATTCAACCTAAAAATATATCATCAATTAACTCCCTATATTTGATGAGTCAATGTGATCACTTTATCACAGCAAATAGCTCATTTAGTTGGTGGGCAGCTTTTTTAGGAAATCACAAGGACAAAAAAGTAGTGACTCCAAAAAAATGGTTTAAAGATAGAAGTGATTTCAATGATTTGATCCCTCCAGAATGGATTAAAATAGAAAATAATTTGATTTAATGAAAGACATATCTTCAATCGCATATATTTTTCCTTCTTTTGAAGTTTATGGAGCCCAGCAAGTATCTTTAGATTATTTAAAAAGATTTGAAAGTTTGGGATATAAGGTAACTATTTTTTCAGGTGGGGAGGGCGTATTATCCAAACAAATTGATTCAAATTCCATTATTTACTTTTATAAAAAAAAAACAAAATTTAATCGTCTATGGAGATTGTTGAAAGGTAGCTTTCTATTATTAAAAAGATTAAGAGACAAAGAGTATGATTTAATAATTTCTTTTGCTCCTTTTCATAATCGTATAATTTGTTTGTTTAAACTTTTAAAGCTCATTAATTCTAAGGTAATGATCGAGGATCACGCCTATCCTCCAAAATCAAATCCTCAAGAATTCTCTAACCCCATAGTTCTATTTCTGGTTCAACAAACTGAGTTTTTATACAATTCAGCTAATTTGCTAAAAGTATTAACAAAAGAATGCGAGATTTATTATAGAAAAAAATTATTTAGCATTTCTATTTTAGCCTACCAAAATTTAATGAATTTTCATCGAATAGATCAACTTTTAACTAACGAGACTCATCACGTTTATCCTAAAAATAAAAGTAGATTAATTTTTCTGGGAAGGTTGGTTGATCAAAAAAATCTTTTTTTTCTTATTAAAGCTTTTTCATACATTCGTGAGGAAGTAGATTGTGAGTTAATGATAGTGGGAGATGGGCCTCTTAAAACAAATTTAAAAAAAAATGTAAAAAAGCAAGATACAAAAGATATAAATTTCATACCAAGTAGTAAATTTAATTATTCTTTAGTCCAGTCTTCTGATCTTTTTATTATTTGCTCTAAATGGGAAGGGCTAGTTTTAACTATATTTGAGGCTATGTATTTGCAAACTTTAGTAGTGTCTACCTCATTTGAGGCAGGTTTAAATTATCAAATTGGGAATAATCAAGAAAGGGGTTATATCACTCCTAGTTCAGATATTAAGAAATATACATCAAAAATAATTGAAGTATTGAATAATTTAAATTCAAAAGAAGTAAATGAAAAAAAATCAAATGCATATAAGTTTGTTAGTAAAAATTGCAACATACATAAAAATTTTAATCATTATCATGAAAAGTTAATGGAATGCCTTCAGTAGATGTTTCATTATTAATAGCTGTGCATTTTGAAACGACTAAAAAACAATTAGAGCAATCTATTATTTCTATTTTCGAGCAGCAAACAACTCCTAGTGAAATCATTATAATTAAAGATGGTGATATTACTTACGAATTAAACCAATTTTTAAATATTTTGAATTTAGAAAAAAAAATTATTAAACTATTATTAATTGAGCAAAATAGCGGCTTAGCATCTGCTCTTAATTTAGGACTAAAACACGCCAGACATGATTTAATTGCCAGACTAGATCCAGAAGATAGGATCATTAATGATAGGTTTGCAAAACAATTTAATTTTTTTCAAAAAAACCCTAAAATTGTCATTCTTGGATCGCATGCCAAAGAGTTTCATCATAAAAACATATCAATCATTAAAAGACCTATTAAGCACGATGATATAATTAAATATTTAAAAAGAGGAAATCCGATGATTCATTCTAGTGTAATGTTTAAGAAAAAAGAAATTTTTCAATTAGGTGGGTATCCCATAATTCATAAATGCCAAGATTTATTTTTGTGGGTCAAGTGTAGCCAAAACAAATACCAATTTGCTAATATTGATATAGCTCTCATTGAAACAAAATTGGATTTAAATTTACTAAATAGAAGAAATTTAGAGTATTATAGTTATGAAAAATTGGTATACAAATACCAACGAAAAAACAATCTTATTTCAATGAATAATTACTTCTTTTTAATTGTAAGTAGATTTGCCCTTCGATCTTTCCCTTTTTTTTTAAAAAAGATTTTTTATAGATATAGATAACAAAATTATTATGAATACTTTGCAAAAATTTTTTTATGAAGTCGCAGGACCTCATATTCCAGTATCTCAGATTATAATAAATTTTATATTTATTTTGCTACCTTTCACTTTTATTACTGGACCTTTCTTACCAGATTTATTTTTAAGTTTAATAGCTCTTTATTTTTTGATTATTAGCGCTCAAAAAAGATTATTTACTTATTTTCAAAATTGGTTTGTATATTTTTTTTCTGCATTTTATTTTTACATATTGCTGCGAGGTATTTTTTCAGCATATCCCTTTGAGTCTTTAATTGCTTACAATGGCCCAATTTTTTATTTTCGTTATCTTTTTTTTATTCTAGGTATTTTTTATTTACTAAATAATAATTCAAAAATCCTAAAATACTTTTGTATTTCTCTTACAGGAACAATTATTTTTTCTGTATTAGATGGTTATCTTCAGTGGTCCACGGGATATAATATTTTTGGGTTCCAGTCGCCATCTATTAGAGTGACAGGTATTTTTGGTAAAGAGGAAATTCTAGGCCATTTTCTAGCCCATGTTGTTCCAATAGCATTTGCTTTGATGATTTACATTTTTGGAAAGAGTTCAAAAAAAATGTTTGTGTATATGTCTTTTCTTGTAATTAGCGAGATTATGATTTTTATTACAAATGATCGAGCTGCCTTTTTAAAAATTTTTCAATTTACCCTTTTATTAATTCTTTTAAGCAATCAATTTAAAGTTTATAGAATTATTTCTTTTTTCATAAGCGGGATTATTATTTATGTATTACTTCAATTTTCTACTGACTCTATACAAAGGTATTCCCAAACTTTAGAAAGCGTATCAGAAACTACTATTCCTTACATGCCATGGACTTCAGGACATGAAAAACATTTCAGTGTAACAGTTGAAATGTTTAAAGATAATCCCTTATTTGGACAAGGACCTCAATTATTTAAAACTTTATGTCAAATCATTCCTGCATATCAAGATCGATGTACTTCTCATCCACATAATTACTATTTTCAAACACTCGGGGAACTAGGACTCATTGGTATTGTTTTTTTATTTTTGAGTTTTTTTTATTTAGCATATATTTTATGCAAACAATTTATTCATTATTGGTTTACAAAAAATAAAAATATAATATACCCAGATCATGAACTAGCTCTTTACGCCCATACATTTGTACTTGTCTGGCCATTAATACCCCATCAATCATTTTACAATAATTGGTTAAATGTTTTGGTTTATTTGCCTATTGGATTTTTATTTTATTTTAAGAATAAAAAAAAATAGAAGTTATTATTTTTTTTCTGGAATGAAAAAATAATAGGCTAAATACAACATAAACATAATCATTGATAAGTAAAAAGATAAATGAGAATAGTAATTAGACCACATTACTAAAAGTAAAGGGCTTATCCAAAAAGGCATGAGGCAAAGAGTTGTGAAAGAATTAAACTCTCTACTTCTTTCAACTGGACCTTTTAATGCATAATATAATTTTATATGAAGGTGATTTAAATCTGGGCTCATGGGATTCTTTTTTTGAGTAAATTTTCTGAAAGTTGAAAATATTACTTCTGTCGTTGGATAAAAAAGTAATATCACTGCTATCCAAGTATTTAATTCTTTTGACTCAAAAATTGAAATAACGCTCATTCCTAAAAGCATACCCAGGCAATAGGAGCCAGCATCCCCTAAAAATATTTTACCCCATGGAAAATTAAAAATTAGAAAAACGGTTATCAAACCTATCAATAATAAAATACTATTGATTTCAATGTTTAAATTTGTATGTAAGTGGGAAAGCCCCAATATAGAAAGCAAAATTGAAATAATCGTAAGTCCCGCAAGTCCATTCATTCCATCGATCATATTTGTTCCATTTGTCAGCGCGGCAAGAGCGGTTGAGTAAAACAACAATTTAATTAAAAAGTAATCATTAATTAGATTACCAATTAATGGTAATTCTAAAGATGGAAATTTGTTGTTACCAATACAAAAAATTATAGAAGATACGAATATTATTAATAATCTTAGTTTAGGTGAGACATTTGAATACAAGTCCTCAAATAATCCGGAGATAGTTACTAGCATTAAAGGAACAAAAACATACCAATTCAAATAGAAAGAACTTTTGTGAAATAGTGATAAGTATAAATAAAAACATATTATGATAACTATGCCCCCTAATGGAGGTGTATAATATTCATGAATCTTTTGAATAGGATTGTAGTCATTTCCTATTTTCTCAAAAAAATTCTTTTTCATAACAATAAAAAAAATGAGTAAAAAAGCTAAACTTAAACAAAGAATAAAACCAAGAATTTGAAAATCCATAATTTATTATAATTATTTCTTAATTATAGGTAAATAAATTAAAAATAATTAAAACTTTATAGTATTCTTTGTTTTTCTTTTTTGATGTAATCTTCAATACTTAGAGTTGGCTGCCAGTTAATTGTACTTTTTATCTTATCTATATTTGCCTGAGTTGTCTTAGCTTCACCGATACGTGGGGGTAAAAACTCGATATTTTCAGAAATTATTTCTGCAAGCTTTATAACAGAAATATTGGTTGATGATCCAACATTGAAGATATCATTAAAAGTTTGATGTTGTTTTGAAAAACAAAACTTTAAATTAGCACTTACTATATCCCCAACATAAATAAAATCTCTTTTATTTTGACCATTGCCCACTATGGTTAATGGTTTTTTTTCTTTGAGTTGTCTTAAAAATATAGAGGTAACAGGAGCATAGTAACCATTTGAGGGTGCACGTTCTCCAAAGACATTAAAATATCTTAAAATTGTAACAGGTAGAGAGTAAGTATTATTATAAAATTGACAAATTTTCTCAGCTGTATATTTAGATATTGAGTAAGGATTTAAGCAGTCTTCTTTTGATGACTCAATATTCGGTGGCAATGATAAGCCATAGACAGCTGAAGTAGAGGAAAAAACAACTCTTTTTACTTTATTCTCAAGCGAGGCCTTTAAAATGTTCTCTGTTCCGATTACGTTAACCTCGTATGTATTTTTTGGTGACTCTATTGCATTTGTTATGCGACTTTCAGCTGCTAAATGAAAAACGAAGTCTATGTCATTGAATTTCGGAAGTAATGCATCATATTCTAATATTGATATTTGAAAATTTTCAGCTTTTTCATTCCAATAAAAATTTTCGTTGTTAGCAGAGGTATTATCTATCGCTATAACTCTGTGACCTTCATCTATCAGTCCATTTACTACATGGGAGCCTATAAATCCCGCAGCTCCTGTTACTAAACAATTCGATTTCATATTTTTAATTATTTCTAATTCTAAATTTTAAATTCGTCATACTATTTGTATTCATTTAATCTTCATGAAATTTTAATATATAAGTACTTATTATATATTTAATACTTTATTAAATTATATTAAATATTAATTTGAATGATATATGAAAATTTTAGTCACTGGCGTTGCTGGTTTTATTGGATATCATGTATCTTTAGAGTTACTAAAAAAAAATTATCAGATTGTAGGTATAGATAATTTAAACAACTATTACGATATTAGCTTAAAAAAAGATAGGTTATCTCAATTAAAACAATTTAGTAACTTTCAATTTAATCAAATTGATATAAGTAATCATAAGAGAATTTCTCAATTATTTAAATATCATAAATTTAACAAAATTTTGCATCTAGCTGCACAAGCTGGCGTTCAATATTCTATCGTCAATCCTGATTCATATGTTAATAGCAACTTAGTCGGCTTTTTTAACATATTAAATAATTCAATTAAGCATAATATCTCACATCTGATTTATGCATCCTCAAGCTCAGTATACGGTTTAAACAAAAGCTATCCATTCAAAGAAAGTCTCAATTGTTCTTCACCCCTATCTTTTTATGCAGCAACAAAAATATCTAATGAAGCCATGGCACATAGTTATAGCAATATTTATGGCATTGAAACTACAGGACTCAGATTTTTTACTGTTTATGGACCATATGGAAGACCCGATATGTCACCATTTATTTTTGCTGATGCGATTATTAATAATAAAAAAATAAAAATTTATAATAAGGGTAAGTTAAAAAGAGACTTTACTTATATAGATGATGCCGTTAATGCAACTTTACTGATTTTGATGGGTAATAAACGAAAATCAAAAGTAAAATCAAAAATATATAATATTGGAAGCAATGCACCAATTAGCATTCTAAGATTTATAAATTTATTTGAAAAATTTTTAAACAAATCCGGTAAATTAATCTTTAAACCTTTATTAAAAGGCGATATTTCAGAAACTTTTTCTGATATCTCAGCTATTTATAAAGATTATGGTTATGTGCCAAAAATCTCAGTTTCTAAAGGGGTAGAAAAATTTATTAATTGGTATAAAGATTATTATCAATGATAGATATGAAATTTAATGAAAAATAAAAAAGTTGCATTAATTTTTGGAGTTACCGGTCAAGATGGGTCTTATTTGTCTCGCTTATTATTAAATAAAGGATACCAAGTACATGGTGTCAAAAGAAGAAGTTCCTCTCTGAATACACAAAGAATTGATGATATCTATCAGGATATTCATGAAGCCAAAAACTTTATTCTTCATTACGGAGATCTTACCGACGGGCAGTCCATTAACCAATTAATACATAAAATTAAACCCTCTGAAATATATAACTTAGCTGCACAGTCCCATGTTGCCGTTTCTTTTGAACTTCCTGAGTACACTATGATGACTAATGCTCTAGGTACGCTGAAAATCTTAGATGCAATTAGAACTATTAATTCAAAAATTAGATTTTATCAGGCTGGAACTTCTGAGATGTTTGGAGCAAGTCCCCCACCTCAAAATGAGAGAACTCCTTTTTATCCAAGAAGTCCCTATGCGGTCTCAAAATTATCAGCTCATTGGATGACTGTAAATTATCGAGAAGCGTATAATATATTTGCTTGTAATGGCATTTTATTTAATCATGAAAGTCCTTTAAGAGGAGAAACATTCGTTACTCAAAAAATTGTTAAAGGTTTAATCAATATTAATAACGGAAGTCAAAAAAAATTATATTTAGGTAATCTTTATGCTAAAAGAGATTGGGGGCATGCAAAAGATTATGTAAAAGCAATGTGGTTAATGTTGCAACAAAAAAAACCTCAAGACTTAGTCATAGCAACTGGCCGTCAGTATACGGTAAAACAGTTTATTAATTTATCAGCAAAAAAACTAGATATGAAAATACTTTGGAGGGGTAAGGGATTAAATGAAAAAGCGTATTTTAAAAAGAAATCAATAATTGAAATTGATCCTAAATATATCAGACCCAGTGAGGTAAATTCTCTCAGAGGAAACTCAGATAGAGCAAGAAAAATATTAAAGTGGAAACCCTCATATGACATAAATGCTTTAATTGATGACATGATCGAATCAGAGCTTAAATAATATTTTGATTACATATAAATCTAAAATTTATATTGCTGGCCATAAAGGAATGGTTGGGTCTTCACTAGTCAAATTATTAAAAAAAAAAGGATATAGAAACATTATTACTAGAACAAAAAAACAATTAGATTTAACTAATCAATCTAAAGTATTTAGTTTCCTAAAAAAATATAACCCAGACCTTGTCGTCATTGCAGCTGCAAAAGTTGGAGGAATATATGCAAATGATACTTTCAAAGCAGATTTTTTATATCAAAATATATCGATTCAAAATAATCTAATCCATGGGAGTTTTTTAGCAGGTGTTAAAAAATTAATTTTTCTGGGATCGAGTTGCATTTATCCAAAATTTGCAAAACAACCAATAAAAGAGGAATATTTATTAACAAGTAAACTCGAATCAACCAACGAAGCTTATGCTATTGCAAAGATAGCTGGATTAAAACTTTGCGAGACATATAACTACCAATATGGAAC
>MDTG01233617.1_pt1 | contig 10347 bp, 10 predicted proteins | sample 811421 | NCBI WGS metagenome assembly MDTG01 (sample SAMN05326645, study PRJNA326480) | marine metagenome | isolation source: seawater | place: Pacific Ocean: South East | collected 2011
CACTATGACTGGTTATTAAGCAGCTAGTGCGTAGTTGTCTTCGTTGGCAACTATAAAGTTTGCAGTTGTATTTACGAGGTAGTCTGCGCCTCGGCATGCCCCTTGGGCTTCATATCCACGTCGAAACCTGTACGCCCCCAAAGAGAAATCCTTGTTTAATGGCTAGGGATTATAGCCGAATAGGTATAATTAAACATCGATACACCATAAATACTAGTGCTATGGGACTAGAATATTTTATGAAAAGTTCAACGATAACAAAGATAATGGGATATTAATGTCTGACTAACCGCGCTTTTTGTCTCTGCCAATCTCTTTTTTTCTCAGTTTCCCGTTTATCATGCATTTTTTTCCCGCGAGCAACACCGATTTCCAGCTTTACATGACCATTTTTCCAGTACAAAGCAGTGGGAACTAAAGCGAAACCTTTCCGCTCAACGGCTCCAATAATTTTGTTAAGCTCAACACGATGAAGTAGTAACTTTCGGTTTCTCTGTTTTTCGCTTATATATGTAGAAGATGATGATAGGGGTGTAATAAGTGCACCAAACAAATATGCCTCACCATCTTTCAGTAGTATATAACTATCAATGATTTCAACTTTCCCGGCGCGTAGACTTTTCACTTCCCATCCCTGTAGCGAAATTCCTGCTTCAAATCGTTCGTCGACAAAGTAATCGCGGCGTACTTTCTTATTTAGTACAATCGTTTTTCCACCACTAGATTGCTTTTTCCCACTCATTCCTGCTAGCCTGAATTTAGATACCCCGAATTATAACAGGTGTTCTATCCATAAGGATGCAGGTAATTTAAAATAGGACAGCATAATGACATCTACTCGAACATCCATTCATGGCCAGTGGTCCTCACGTTGGGTTTTTATTTTAGCCGCAACGGGTTCAGCTGTTGGTCTTGGCAATATCTGGCGGTTTCCTTATTTAACGGGTGAGAACGGAGGTGGCGCCTTTGTCCTCGTTTATTTGTTTTGTGTCGTTATGATGGGGATTCCCATAATGATGGCGGAGATTCTATTAGGTCGACGTGGAAGAAAAAATCCCATTAACACAATGCATACTTTAGCAATTGAGGAGGGATTAAGTCCAAACTGGCGTTTACTTGGATGGCTCGGTGTTATAGCCGGTTTTATAATTTTATCTTATTACAGTGTTATCGCAGGCTGGACAATTGCTTTTATTTTTAAAACTGGCATGGGTGATTTTGTTGGTTCAAACGCAGATCAAACAACAGCAATTTTTAGCGAACTAATTTCTAATCCAAAAATATTATTGTTTTGGCATACCTTTTTTATGTTTCTAACAATTTATATTGTTTCACGAGGAGTTAAAAGTGGGCTGGAACAGGCCGTCAAATTTTTAATGCCTGCTTTATTTATTTTGCTTTTAGTTATGGTCGGTTATGCAATGAGTACCGAAAGATTTTTAGATGGACTTAAATATCTTTTTGTTCCAGATTTTGGTGTTTTAGCAAATAAGAATCTTTTTTCCGATGTCTTTTTGCCAGCACTAGGCCAGGCTTTTTTTAGTCTGAGTATAGGTATGGGAGCAATAATGATTTATGGTTCTTATTTATCCAAAGATTCTTCAATTACTTTTAACAGTTTTGTTATTGCATTAGCCGATACTGGCGTTGCTATTCTTGCAGGAATTGCAATTTTTCCAATTGTATTTACTTATGGACTTGAACCATCTGGTGGGCCGGGACTTATTTTCGTCTCGCTACCAATTGCATTTGGTCAAATGCCATTAGGCACATTTTTTGGCTGCCTATTTTTTATATTATTAATGTTTGCTGCATGGACTTCTTCTATTTCATTACTTGAACCAGCAGTAACTTGGATGGTTGAAAATAGAAAAATGACACGCTACAGAGCTGCCTATATAGCAGGATTTATTGCTTGGCTTCTTGGGCTGTTAACAGTCTTATCTTTTAATCATTGGGCATTTAAATTTAGTTTTGCAGGCAAGACTTATGAAAATGGTCTATTTGATATTTTTGATGTCCTCACCGCTAATATTATGCTGCCTTTAGGCGGAGTTTTAATTGCTATATTCACATCTTGGCTGATGTCGCGGTCATCAACGATTGATGAGTTAGGGCTTAGTGATAGCATTGCTTATAAAATCTGGCGTTTTATAATTCGCTATGTTGCTCCACTAGGGGTAGTTGTTATATTTTTTAATGCAATTGGATTATTTTCTTAAAATAATTAATTTTTTTTAGTGACCAGAATAAATAAAAAAGCTGTTGTTAAGTATAGTGCAAATCAGATGTATGCTTTAGTTAACAATATTGAGGCTTACCCTGACTTTCTTCCATGGTGTACAGGAGCAAGTATTACAAGTCGCGATAGTGACACATTAATAGCAGTTGTATCAATTTCTATTAGCAGAATAAAAAAAGTATTTATAACTCAAAATACAATGCAACAAGACTCATCAATTAGCATGAAGCTCATAAAAGGACCTTTTAAAAAGTTGAATGGCGAATGGAAATTTCAAAATAATTCTGAAGGCGGATCAATTGTTTCTTTAAATATGGAGTTTGAGTTTAAAAACAAATTGTTAAAATATGCTTTTGGATCGGCTTTTTTGGTAATAACGGATTCATTAGTTGATGCTTTTGTTGAAAGGGCAAAGATTATTTACAAATAAATTAAGAATACTATTCCTCATCTAAAGGGTTAATTTTGTCTAGTAAACGACCAAAAAACCCTTTTTCCTCTTCATCAGATTTCGGAACAGATATTGCATTTTCTTCTGTGATTATTTCGTCTTTTCGTTTAGAAATATTTGATACTTCAATGTCACCCGAAATATATGCGAGTTTATTATCCTCAAAATGAAGTGTTATGTGACGTTGCTCTCTAACTTTTCCACCTTCTTGGAAGCTATAAATATATTCCCAACGTTCATTATGAAACGGATCAACTATAACAGGTGTCCCCATAATGAATTTAACTCGTTTTTTGTCCATCCCAGGTTCTAATTTATTGAGCATTTCCTGATTTATAACATTTCCTTGCTGTATATCGATTTTATAAAGCAGTGGCGCATTAAAACCCCCATCGTGGCTACGACTACAGCCACACAGAAGACATAGGAAAAAAGCTATGAGAATGAATTTCATTATGTTTAAATTCGAGAATCGATGATAGTTTTAGTCATATAAACGGGAAGAATAGCGTTTACTATCGAATTCCTCAACGACATTTACTATAATTCGGAATATATTAATACTAGGTTTTTTTACGAATCAAAGTTATTAGACTAATTACAACCATTTGAATTTTTTATAAGGAGATTTTGATGGAAGCAACAGATTTAAAAAAGGCTGGTCTCAAGGCAACTTTACCTAGAATTCGAATTCTTGAAATTCTTGAAGAGTCTGCAGGTAAACATCTGAGTGCTGAAGATGTCTACAAAATTTTATTAGAACATGGCGAAGAAGTTGGTCTCGCGACTGTTTACAGGGTTTTAACACAATTTGAATCTGCTGGATTAGTGATACGACACAATTTTGATTCTGGCCATTCTGTATTCGAACTAGACAGTGGCACTCATCATGATCATATGGTTCATTTAGATACTGGTGAAATTATTGAATTTCAAAATGAAGAAATTGAAGAGTTACAAAGAAAGATAGCAAGGAAACATGGTTTTGATCTTATAGAACACAGCTTGGTTCTTTATGTCAAACCAAAAAAATAAATTCGTTTATCCCAGTTTACTATTTGAGTGCTAGCATTTTTTCTGCATTTGCAAGACTTTCAGTCGTTACTTCCATTCCAGCTAGCATTCTCGCAATTTCATTAATTCGTTCTTTTTTATTTAAATTGCTTACTTCAGTAAATGTTTCACCATCTTTCGTATTTTTAGTTACTTGCAAATGTTGGTTACCGCAAGAAGCAACTTGCGGAAGATGAGTCACACAAAATATTTGACTATTTGCAGCTAGAGTGTTCAGAAGTTTACCAACAATTTCAGCAACACTGCCACCTATGCCCGCATCAACTTCATCAAAAATCATTGTAGGTGCATTATTATCTTTTGAACTTATTATCTGAATGGCTAAACTCAAGCGGGATAATTCCCCTCCTGAAGCGACTTTTGTAATCGGTCTTAGTGGTTGCCCGGGGTTTGTTGAGACCATGAATGTAATATCATCCATTCCAAATTTATGAGGGTCCTTACTATTTATCGCTTCAACTTTTATTTCTAATTTTCCAGTTATACTGAGTTCATGTATTTTTTTTGTTATTTCATTAGAAAAAATCTTCGCGGTTTTTATCCTTTTACTTCTTAAATCATCAGCGATCATGAAATACTTAGTTGTTAGTTCTTTTTGTTTTAGTTTTAGCTCCTCTTGTTCTTCAGAGCTATTCTCAAGGTCATTTAGTTGTGCTATTAGTGAATTTAAATGGTCTGGTAATTCCTCAGGTCTTTTTTTGTATTTTCGGGCTATTTCATTAAGTTTATCTAAACGATTTTCTAGTTGAGTAAGTTGTTTTGTGTCTGTATTAAATTTACCTAAATAGTCTTTAATTTCAGCAATTGCCTCATCAATCTGGATCAGTGCTGCATCGAGTAGCTTGGGTATATTGTCGAGTGAATTATCGACTGAGCAGAGATCGTTAATTTTATTTTGATGCTTTGAGAGCCTTGTATTTATATTAGAATCAGATTCAGACAGCTCATTTAATACTTCGTGACATGTTTCTAGAATATGTTGTGAATTCGATTGCTTTTTATATTCTTCTGAAAGTTTGGCATATTCCGATTTTTCGATAGCTAGTTTCTTCAATTCTTCAATTTGATACTTCAGTAGAGTTATAGTTGCTTCAAAATCATCATTCTCACCTAACATTATTATTTTATTATTAATATCCGCTAACTCTTGGTATGTGGTTATTATCTCGTTTAGAGTGGCGTCATATTGACCAAATTGGTCGAGCAATTCGCGTTGTTTTTTCGGTTTTGATAGCGATTGGTGTGCATGCTGACCATGTATTTCTATGAGATACTCACCTATATCACGCAGAGTTTGTATAGGTATTGGTACATCATTTATATATGCGCGGGAACGACCGTCTTTTCTAATTACTCTCCTTATAAATAGCTCATCATTGTTGGGTTCAATTTCTAAACTGCTTAGTTTTTCTCTTATTGCAATATTATTTTTTATCGAAAAGATGGCAGTAATATCTGTTTTTTCTGAGCCACCTCTGATTACACTTGTATCAGCGCGATCACCGAGTATTAATCCTAAGGCACCGAGTAGAATCGATTTCCCCGCACCTGTTTCACCTGTTAAAACAGTCATGCCGTTTTCAAAATCAAGGCACAGTTTATTTATAATGGCTAGATCATTAATAATTAGTTGAGCTAGCAATCTTTACGTACTCCAGTTTAATTTTTCACGAAGAATATGAAATTGATCATGTTCAGGCGGATGTATTAATTTAATACTTTTATTTTTTTTACTAACTTTGACTCGGTCATTGGAGGCAAGCTCCAGTTTGACCTCTCCGTCAATTGCAAGCCTCGCATTATCCGACTCTCTTGTAGTAACAACAACCTCAACGGAACTATCACCATCAATCACAATGGGGCGATTTGTAAGTGAATGAGGGCAAATAGGAACTAACAGTAATGCATCAAGTTCAGGCTGAACTACTGGTCCACCACCTGCCAGCGCATAAGCAGTTGAACCTGTTGGTGATGAAACAATCATTCCGTCAGAACGATGCGTGTGCACAAAAGTGCCATTGATATAAGTTTTGAGTTCGAGTAAATGTGCAATATTCCATTTTTGAATAACGATATCATTCAATGCATAATCTTCATAAATACATTTATCATTTCTTAATACTTGTCCGTTTAACAAGAAACGTATGTCTTCAACATAATTTCCATTCATGATGTCATCTAAATTTTTAGAAATATTATCAGCAGGTATATCTGCTAGAAAGCCAACATGACCCAGGTTTATTCCAAGCAATGGGACATTAAAATCACAAAGGGCATGTGATGCTCGTAGCATTGTTCCATCTCCGCCAATAGCTATGACAAGATCGCATTGATTACCCAGTTCACTAGCATCAAAAATTTCACAATTATCAATATTTACCAATTTGGCGCAGTTCTTATCTAGAATGATGTGTAGTTTGTGTGCATGAAGGTAGCTAAGCAATTCTTTTAGCGTAGTTTTAACTGCTTCAACACCGGGAGTTGCGATAAGCCCGATTTTATTAAACATAATTTATTTATTTTCCTTTGTCGATTTAATGCCAAACATAACATGCTAAGCCGTCATGACCAATCATTCTTTGAACCCATTGTTTATTTTTTTATATATTTTACAATTAGTTATGATATTTCGCACTCTGAACTGGAGAGTGCTGAATTTTCAGTCATAATCTGGCATAGTGATTAAATATTATGGTAACAAAAGCAAATTCTTCACAATTATCAGAACGTAGCCTTTATTTATTTAAGGTGTTAGTAGAACATTTTATTCAAGATGGGGCACCTGTTGGTTCACGCACACTCGCTAAAGATTCATCATTAAACTTAAGTCCCGCAACGATTCGAAATGTCATGGCAGATCTCGAAGATTTTGGTCTATTAGATTCACCACATACATCCTCAGGGCGAGTTCCAACTGCAAAAGGATATAGATTGTTCGTTGATAGTTTGCTCAGAGTTAAAGATCTAAATTCAATAGAGGTTGAGAAAATAGCGAAAGAGTTGGATCCCGAAAATGATTTTAAATCTTTGATGCAACGCACTTCATCAATGTTGTCAGATATTACTCAATTAGCGGGTGTTGTTATGTTGCCTACGACCGAACAATCTACACTTCAACATATGGAATTTGTTGCGTTGTCCGGTAACCGAGTACTGGTAATTTTGGTCGTTAACGATCGAGAAGTACAAAACAGAATCATTCATACAAGCAGGGCTTATTCAGCATCTGAATTGCAAGAGGCATCTAACTATTTAAATGAAATATTTGTAGGTAAAGACCTTACTTTTGTTAGAAATAATATTTTAGATGAGTTAGAAAGAACGAAAGAAAAACTAAACCAATCCATGCAAACTGCTATCGAAATGGCGCAGTTAGCTTTCGATTACGAGAAATCAAAAATTAATAAAGACGAATTGTTTTTTTCTGGCGAAACTAATTTAATGGATGTCGCAGAACTTTGTGAAGTAGAAAAATTGAAAAAACTGTTTAACACCTTTAATCAAAAAAGAGATATCTTACATTTACTAGAGCAGGCAATAAGCGCTGATGGCATACAAATTTTCATTGGCGAAGAATCTGGGCATGATGTGCTGGATAATTGTAGTGTTGTTACATCTCCCTATGAAGTTGACGGGAAAATACTTGGTGTATTGGGTGTGATTGGTCCTACAAGGATGCATTATGAAAGAGTTATCCCAATTGTTGATGTTACGGCAAAAATGCTTGGTTCGGCCTTGAATCCAAATAATTAATCTCCATATTATTACTACATCCATTGGATGTTGAACTTCTGTTACTTATAAAAAGAGGTTTTGTATGTCAGATCGAAAAAAAAATACCAGTCACAAAAAAGTTAAAAAAAATCAAGAATCTGAAATTGATTATGACGAAAAATTAGATAGCGAATCAGGTTCAGAAGAATTGAAAGAAAATCCTGTAGATGAAGAGAAAAAGGAAGCTAGTATTGAATCTCTTCAGGAGCAACTAGAAAAATTACAGGAACAGTCCAAAGAAAATTTGGATAAGGCTATTAGGGCTCAAGCAGAAATGGAGAACTTGAGGAAACGCACTACTCGTGATGTTGAAAATGCACACAAGTACGCATTGGAAAAATTTACCACTGAGCTATTACCCGTCATGGATAGTTTGGAGTTGGGTTTGTCTGCATCTACAAATGTTGAAAATGTCGATGACCTTCGTAAAGGCATGGAATTAACTTTAGAAATGTTTGGTACTGTAATGGAGAAATTTGGAATAACAACTATAGCACCAGAAGGTGAAAAGTTTAATCCGGAATTACATGAAGCTGTTTCTATGCAGGAAGCTGAAGATGTAGATTCTGGAATCATTGTGACAGTTATACAAAAGGGATATATTTTAAATGAGCGATTAATAAGACCGGCAATGGTTGTTGTGGCCAAATAATTGAATTATATCCTTGAAAAATCAAGTTCGAACCCATACATAACTACGAGAACAATGAATTTAATATATTCATAATAATCAATTATTTAAGTATTATCTGGAGAAATTGAATGGCGAAAATGATAGGAATTGACCTTGGGACAACCAATTCATGTGTTGCAGTACTCGAGGGCGGTAAGGCAAAAGTAATCGAAAATAGCGAAGGCGGGAGAACAACGCCATCGATAGTAGCTTATGCAGATGGCGATGAGATTCTTGTAGGACAATCAGCAAAACGTCAGTCAGTTACGAATCCAGATAACACTCTCTACGCTGTTAAACGACTAATTGGACGTCGCTTTGAAGAAGATGAGGTTCAGAAAGATATTAAGCTTGTCCCATATAAAATTGTAAAAGCGGACAATGGTGATGCCTGGGTAGAAGTGAAAGGCGATAAGATGGCTGCACCCGAGGTATCGGCACGTGTATTAATGAAGATGAAAAAAACTGCTGAGGATTATCTGGGTGAAGAAATTAATGAGGCAGTAATCACGGTCCCCGCATATTTCAATGACTCCCAACGCCAAGCAACAAAAGATGCCGGACGTATTGCCGGTCTTGAAGTCAAACGTATCATCAATGAACCTACAGCTGCAGCCTTAGCCTATGGGATGGATAAACAACGTGGTGATGCCAAGATTGCTGTTTATGATTTAGGCGGTGGTACTTTTGACGTATCAATTATTGAAATTGCTGAAGTTGACGGCGAACATCAATTCGAAGTTTTATCTACAAACGGAGATACTTTTCTTGGTGGGGAAGACTTCGACCTTCGTATTATCGACTTTTTGTGTGATGAATTCAAAAAAGAACAAGGCGTTGATTTGCATAACGATCCCTTAGCTTTGCAACGTTTAAAAGAAGCTGCTGAAAAGGCAAAAATAGAATTATCATCAAGCCAGCAGACTGATGTTAATTTGCCTTATATAACTGCTGATTCAAGCGGACCTAAACACTTAAATTTAAAATTGACTAGAGCAAAGCTTGAGTCATTGGTTGAGGACCTTGTTGACCGCACTATTGGCCCATGCGAAGTTGCATTAAAAGATGCTGGGCTCTCTAGTTCTGATATCACTGATATTATTTTGGTTGGTGGTCAAACACGTATGCCTATGGTTCAGGAAAAGGTTCAGTCACTTTTTAACAAAGAACCTAGGAGAGATGTAAATCCTGATGAAGCCGTCGCAGTTGGTGCTGCACTTCAAGCAGGTGTTTTAGGCGGTGATGTAAAAGATATACTTTTACTGGATGTTACCCCGCTATCTTTAGGTATTGAAACACTAGGCGGTGTCATGACAAAGTTGATTGACAAAAATACAACGATACCAACTAAAGCAAATCAAACTTTTTCGACTGCTGAAGATAATCAAACAGCGGTTACTGTACATGTGTTACAAGGTGAGCGTGAGATGGCTACAGGTAATAAATCATTAGGTCGTTTTGATCTAACTGATATCCCTACGGCCCCACGTGGCGTGCCACAGATTGAAGTAAATTTTGATATTGATGCAAATGGTATTCTTAATGTTTCTGCAAAAGATAAGGCAACAGGAAAAGAGCAGTCCATTGTTATTAAAGCTTCAAGTGGCCTTTCAGATGAAGAAATTGAAAAAATGGTCAAAGATGCAGAGGCTCATGCAGAAGAAGATAGAAAAGCTAAAGAACTAATTGAGGCTCGAAATATGGCCGAAAACATGATTCATGCTACTAAGAAATCTTTAGATGATTTGGGCGACAAAGTTGAAGACAAAGAGAAGACTGATATTGAAGCTGCAATTGGTGAATTAGAAGAAGCACTCAAAGGCGATGACAAAGATGTAATTTCTGAAAAAACAACTAAATTGACAGAAGTTGCCGGTAAACTTGCAGAACGAGCCTATGCTGAACAACAGGCTGCAACTGACGGCGAATCAGCTACCAATACAAATACCAACGACAGTACAAATTCAGCGGATAACGATGCAGTAGATGCTGAGTTTGAAGAAGTTAAAGACGAAAAGAATTAAATTTTTAAGCAGATATCGGTTTTTAATATAGCATGATCAGTTATGAGATGCTTTTTTGTGCATCTTTAACTGCTTCGTGATTTTTTATTTACAAAGTATTTTTTTTAAG
>MDTG01286608.1_pt1 | contig 10347 bp, 11 predicted proteins | sample 811421 | NCBI WGS metagenome assembly MDTG01 (sample SAMN05326645, study PRJNA326480) | marine metagenome | isolation source: seawater | place: Pacific Ocean: South East | collected 2011
AGAATTTCAGAAATAATAGGATTGTTAACGTTTATTATTAAATTATACATTTCTGGCATATTTCCAAACATATTATTACCTCCAGTTTGCTGCATTTCTTTCATTCTTCTCATAAACTCAGGGAAAGTTATAATAAATGGTGCGTTCTGGCTATCCATTGGCTCCATTTGAACTGTATATTTTTCTTTCCCAACACTATCCTCAACTATTTTTTTTAATTTTTCTTTTTCTTTTTCACTTAGTTTTGACACTTCAGCACTTTCTTTTTTGATTAGTTTTTCAATTACATCTGCATCAACCCTTGTGAAAGAGATATTTTCTTCACTTGTTTCTAATTTTTGAATCAAATGACTGATTATTGGAGAATCTAGTAAAATTATCTCATATCCCTTGGTTTTTGCATTTTCTATGTAGGAATGCTGATCATCTTTATTTGATGTATACAAGATTATTGTTTTTCCGTCTTTATCGGTCTGATTAGGAGAGATTTTATCTTTTAACTCTTGAAATGTATAGTAATTGTTATCTACAGTTGGATATAGAGCAAAAGACTTAGACTTATCAAAGAATTTTTCTTCACTGAGCATACCATATTCAATTACAACTTTAATATCATTCCATTTTTTTTCAAACTCTTTACGATCTTTTTTAAATAAAGAGTTCAATTTATCACCGACTTTTCTAGTTATGTAATTGCTGATTTTTTTAACGGCACTATCTGCCTGGAGATAACTCCTAGAAACATTTAGTGGAATGTCAGGAGAATCAATCACACCCCTAAGAAGAGTTAGAAACTCAGGGACAATTCCCTCTACATTGTCAGTTACAAAAACTTGATTTTGGTAGAGTTGGATTTTATCCTTTTGTATATTAATATCATTTGAAATTTTCGGAAAATATAAAATACCAGTTAGGTTAAATGGGTAGTCTACATTTAAATGAATATTAAATAAGGGTTCCTCAAATTGCATTGGATAGAGTTCTCTGTAGAAGTCTTTGTAAGCATTTTCATCTAGATCTATAGGTGCTTTGGTCCAAGCAGGACTTGGATTATTAATTATATCATCAACTATTTCTTTGACATCTTTTTCATTTTTACCTTTTCCAATTTTTTTAGTTATCTCTTTGGTGCCAAATTTAATTGGCACAGGCATAAATTTATTATATTTTAAAAGAAGGTTTTTAATTCTGACATCCTCCAAAAATTCCTTTGAATCTTTATCGATGTGAAGTATAATTTCTGTCCCTCTTTCTTTTTTGTTAGATTTTTTCAAGCTGTATTCGGGGGAACCATCACAAATCCAGTGAACACCCTCAGATTTTTTATATGACTTTGTAATTATTTCTACTTTACTGGAAACCATAAATGCAGAATAAAATCCTAATCCAAAATGACCAATTATTCCAGCATCTTTAGCAGTATCCTTATACTTCTCAAGAAACTCCTCAGCACCTGAAAAAGCAACTTCATTGATATATTTCTTAACCTCCTCGGTGGTCATTCCAATTCCTTGATCAATTACATGTATTTTTTTATTTTTTTTATCAATTTTGACTTCAATTACAGGGTTCCCAAATTTTATTTTATTAGTTGCTATGGAACTCAAGTGTTTTAATTTTGAAGTTGCATCAGTGGCATTAGAAATTAATTCTCTAAGAAAAATTTCGTGGTCACTATACAAAAACTTTTTAATTAGTGGGAAAATATTTTCTACTGCTACATTTATTTTACCTTTAGCCATATCATTTAATTTTTATACATGTAAATAATCAAATCACATACCAACTTTTATTAAGTGACAAATTGACATTTGTTATAAAAACAACTATTTTGTTATTTTTAATTAAATTGCAAATACAACTTCAAAAATGTATAATTCCAAAATTATAGGCATTGGCCATTATGTTCCAGACAATATTGTAACAAATGATGATTTATCTAAGTTCATGGATACAACCGATTCTTGGATTCAGGAAAGAACTGGTGTTAAGCAAAGAAGATGGGCAAAACCAAAATCAGGCAATACTGCATCTCAAATGGGGGTTAAAGCTGCCAAAATTGCCATAAAAAACTCAGGTATAAAAAAAAGTGAAATTGATTTTATCATTTTTGCAACTCTTAGTCCAGATTATTATTTTCCTGGCCCTGGTGTTCTAGTTCAGCAAATGTTAGATTTAGATACAATTGGAGCTCTTGATGTTAGGAACCAATGCTCTGGTTTTATTTATGCAATTTCTGTAGCTGATCAATATATCAAAACTGGAAAATATAAAAATATTTTAGTTATTGGGTCAGAATATCAATCTTATGGGATTGATAAATCAACCAGAGGAAGAACTATTTCTGTCATATTTGGAGACGGGGCAGGTGCTGCAGTTTTGACAAGAGAAAACAATAAGAATAAAGGAGTCCTTTCAACCCACTTACATTCTGAGGGTAAATATGCAAAAGAATTATCCTGTTTGGCACCTGGATTTGGTACTAGATGGGTTAGTGACATTATAAATGAAAATGATCCAAATGATGAGAGTTACCTTCCATACATGAACGGACAACTTGTATTTAAAAATGCTGTTGTTAGATTTCAAGAAGTTATCAAAGAAGGGCTTGATCATAATAAACTTTCAAATGATGATATTGATTTATTTATTCCACATCAAGCAAATCTCAGAATCTCTCAGTTCATACAAAAAAAACTTGGGTTAAATGACAATAAAGTTTACAATAACATAATGAGGTATGGAAATACGACTGCTGCATCTATTCCAATTGCTCTATCAGAAGCAATTGCTGAAGGAAAACTAAAATCAAATGATTTACTAGTTCTCGCTGCTTTTGGAGCTGGTTTTACTTGGGGAAGTGCTATTATAAGATGGTAAAAAAAACACTAATTTTGGGTGCTTCATTAAATATTGAAAGGTACTCAAATAGAGCTGTTAAAGATTTATTATTAAAAGGTTTTAATGTGGTGGCAATAGGCTCCAAAGATGGTGTCTTAAGTGGAATTAAAGTTAGAAAAACACTTAAATTCTATAAAAACATTCACACAATAAGTGTTTACATTAACAAAGATCTTCAGAAACAATATTATGAGTACATTTTAACTCTTAAACCAAGTAGAGTTATTTTTAATCCAGGGACTGAAAATCCAGATTTTTATAAAAAACTAGCTAAACACTCAATTCATTTTGAGGAATCTTGTACTCTCGTTTTACTTTCTACGAATCAATATTAAACCTATAAAAGTTATTAATCCATTTAATGGTAAAAGTTCGTAACCTATTACATAATTAGCTAAATAATGAGGTGGAATTTTCGAAATCATTATTGATAAGATTACAGATATTGATGCTACTATCCAAACATATTTATCTTTCACCTTGAGCTCGGTAAATATTCCAAAAGCAAATAGACCCAAAAGAGGTCCATAAGTATAACCAGCCACTGTTAGCAGTCCATCAATAACATTGGTTGTTAAAAACTTTTCAAAAATTAAAATCACTAACACTAAAACAAAACTCATCATTATATGCGTTATTTTTCTAATCCTTTTTTGTTCTTTATTATTTTTTCTTTCCAAATCCATAAAATCTACACAAAATGATGTTGTTAATGATGTTAAAGCACTATCTGCACTACTATATGCTGCAGCAATTAGGCCTAATAAAAAGGTAACCCCAACTAATACTCCCAGCCCACTATTAAAAGCTATTTCTGGGAATAGTAAATCTGGATTTTCTAATCCATTTAATTTGGGAATTGAAATATTATTTGTCTCTGCATATATAAAAAGTAAAGCTCCTAAAACCAAAAATAAAAATGTTATTACTACTAAAACCAAACTAAATACAACCATATTTTTTTGTGCATCTTTGAGTGACTTACATGTTAAATTTTTTTGCATCATATCCTGGTCTAATCCTGTCATACATATGGTTATAAAAATTCCACCAATAAAAGATTTTAAGAAATGGTTTCTTTCTAGCAAACTGTTATTGACTATTATACTATCAAAGTCTCTAAATTTCTCAGACCTGATAAATTCAGTAAAATTCCAATCTAGAGAATCATTTATGAAATATATTGTTAAAATAACAGACAAAATCATGAAACTAGTTTGTAATGTATCGGTCCATACAATTGTTTTAATTCCTCCTCTGTTGGTATATACCCATATTAAAAGAATTGATAAAACGACAGTAAATTCAAATGGAATTTTAAAAGACTCAAAAACAAATTTTTGAAGTACAATGGCAACAAGAAATAATCTAAATGAAGCGCCAATTACTCTGGATATAAAAAAGAAAAATGCACCTGTCTTGTGACTAACAGGTCCAAATCTTTCTTTCAAATATTCATAAATTGATGTCACGTTTTTATTATAGTAAATAGGCAATAAAGTATATGCTACAACAAAATAACCCACCAGATATCCAATAACAACTTGGAAGTATGAAAACTCGAATTGTCCAACATCACCTGGAACTGAAATAAAAGTTATTCCAGACAGAGAAGCTCCTATCATCCCAAAAGCAACTAGGTACCAGGGAGACTCTTTATTTGCTGAAAAAAAAGTTTTATTATCATCGTTTCCTTTTGTAAAATGAGATATTATGAATAGGCCCAAAAAATATAGGAAAGTAACACTTAAAATTAATGATGAAGACATATTAATTTGGTAAATATCAAATATAGCAATTATGGTTCTTACAAAATCAAATGTTATCTTTGTTGAATGAATTTTTCTTCCAAACTTTTAGAAGACGCTGTTAATGAAATTTCAAGATTGCCAGGGATAGGTAAAAGGACAGGCTTAAGATTAATACTATTTTTACTTCGACAACCCAAAAATCAAACTCATAACCTTTCTAAATCATTAATTAATCTAATTGATAATATTACACATTGCGAGAGTTGTTTCAATATTTGTGAAAATAAATTATGTGAAATATGTCTAAACCCAAAAAGAAATAAAAAAATTATCTGTATTGTGGAGGATATAAGAGATGTCATGGCAATTGAAACCACAGGACAATTTAATGGAATTTATCATGTACTTGGAGGAAAAATCTCTCCCATTGAGGGTGTCGGACCAAATCAATTGAATATAAGTCCATTAATTGAAAAGTTAAAAAAAAATGTAATTATTGACGAGTTAATTTTTGCATTAAGCCCAACAATGGAAGGTGACACCACCAATTTTTATATTTATAAACAACTAAATGGTATGAATATTAAAATTACAACTATTTCCAGAGGGGTTTCAGTTGGAAATGAATTAGAATACACGGATGAGGTTACACTTGGAAGAAGCATAGTTAAAAGAATACCTTTCGAAAACTCATTAAGAAGTACATCTTAGTTTTTATTTGATATTTTTGTAAAATTAATTAAACCTGAATGGCCAAACATGAACTGAGATTACCAGGAATGGGCGAAAGCGTTGAAGAAGCAACAATTATAAACTGGTTGAAAAATGAGGGTGATATAATTCAAATTGATGATTTGGTTGTTGAAATAGCTACTGATAAAGTTGATTCTGAAGTTCCTAGCGACGTAAAAGGTCTTCTTTTAGAAAAGCTTTTCGAGGTAAATGATGTTGTGAAGGTCGGAGAACCCATTGCTATTATTGAAATTGAAAAAGATGATGATGAAACAATAAATATGCAAAAACCAATTCAAAAAGAAACTGATGAATTACTTTTAAAGGCTAATGATTTAATTGAGCCTCAAACCCTTGCGACAAATAATCTAAATTTGTCACCATTAGTAAGGAGCATTTCTAAAAAAGAAAGGATTTCTGATGTCGAGTTAGGTTCAATTAGTGGATCTGGAAAAGATGGAAGAATTACAAAAAATGATTTAATAAAATACATATCTGAAAAAACTATTTCTGATTCAAAGTTTGAAAAAATCGAAAAAACAGGTCCAAAGCTTGATGTGAATAATAAGATCTATGAAATGTCTAGAATGGAGAGGTTGGTTTCAGACCACATGATTCAAAGCAAGAAAGAATCGGCTCATGTCCAGTCATTTATTGAGGCTGATATATCAAGTATTTATGATTGGAAAAAAAATGCTCAAACAATATTATTTAAGTCAGATGGAGAAAAGCTCACCTTTACTCCCATATTCATTATGCTAGTAGCTAAAGCACTAAAAAAATATCCTATTTTGAATGGATCTCTTATGGATTATAGTGTTAAATATAATAAAGACATTAATATTGGAATGGCTACTGCTCTTCCTGATGGGAATCTAATTGTTCCAGTTATAAAAAACGCTGATCAATTAAGCTTAACTGGAATGGTTAAAAAAGTCAATGATTTAGCAAAAAGATCAAGAAATTCACAACTTAAACCTGATGAAATTAAAGAAGGAACTTATACTGTAAGTAATGTTGGTGTTTTTGACACTTTAATGGGTACGCCCATTATTAACCAACCCCAACTCGGTGTTTTAGCCTTCGGTTCAATAAGAAAAGAACCGTCAGTGATTGAAACAAACAAAGGTGATTTCGTTGGTATAAGAAGAAAAATAATATTATCTCACAGTTATGATCATAGAATTATAAATGGTGCAGTGGGTGGGATGTTTATTAAAACCATTAAGGAATTAATCGAAAACTGGGATATTACACAGGAAATTTAAATCATTTAAAAAAATGAATCTTAAAATTAATAAACCAATATGCTTTTTTGATCTTGAGACTACAGGAGTGAACGTTTCAACAGATAGGATTATTGAAATTTCAATCTTAAAAGTACTGCCTAATGGCAATAGACAATCAATGACCTGGTTGGTTAATCCCGGAATTAAAATTCCTAAAGAAGCGACAAATATTCATGGAATTGACAACGAAATGGTAATGAATGAACCTAATTTTAATGACATAGCTCCAGATGTAATGTCAATGATTAATAATTGTGATTTGGCAGGGTATAACTCAGATAAGTTTGATATTCCATTGTTAGCTGAGGAACTATTGAGAGCTGAAATTGATTTTAATCTTGATAATATTATGACAATTGATGTTCAAAATATTTTTCACAAAATGGAACAAAGAACATTAACTGCAGCTTATCAGTTCTATTGTGGGAAAATTTTAGACAACGCTCACTCATCCAAAGTTGATACTTTGGCAACATATGAAGTCTTAGAGTCCCAAATCGATAAATATTCTGAACTGGAGAGTAATGTAAAATTCCTATCTGATTTTTCAAAAAGAGGAAGAAATGTAGATTTGGCGGGGTTTATAAAATTTGATGAAAATGATATACCATGTTTTTCATTTGGAAAACATAGAGGAAAAAGTGTAGAATATGTATTGGAGAAAGAACCAGGTTATTTTGGATGGCTTCTCAATGCTGATTTCCCAAAGTACACTAAGAAAGTTTTGACGAGACTAAGATTAGAAAAATTTAACAAGAAATAATTACCATGAAAATTATTTGTATTGGCAGAAATTTTCTAGGCCATATTAAAGAATTAAATAATAAAAAAAACAGTAGCCCTGTTGTTTTTTTAAAACCAGAAACGTCAATAATCAAAAAAAATCAGCCCTTTTTTATCCCTGACTTTTCTCACGAAATCCATCATGAAGTTGAGTTGATTGTAAAGATTAATAGATTAGGTAAGTCAATATTGCCTAAATTTTCTCATAAATATTATGATGAAATTAGTTTAGGTATTGATTTTACTGCCAGAGATCTACAAAATGATCTGAAATTAAATGGTTTGCCATGGGAAAAATCCAAGTCATTTGATGGCTCAGCACTAATAGGTAAATGGATAAATAAAAATAAGTTTAGTGGTGTAAACGATCTAAATTTCCATTTAATGAAAAATGATAAAATTGTACAAAAGGGTAATTCATCTGAAATGATTTGGAATATTGATGAATTAATTTCTGAAATTTCTAAGTTTTTCACTTTAAAAATTGGTGATGTGATTTTTACAGGCACTCCCAAGGGTGTGGGTAAGGTTAATGTTAACGATCATTTATCTGGACATCTAGAGGATGAAGAACTTTTCAATGTTAAAATTAAATAAATGAAAGCTGTAATTGTGACAATTGGAGATGAAATTTTAATTGGCCAGATTATTGATACGAATTCAGTTTTTATTTCAAAACAGCTAATTAAAATTGGATTTGAAGTTAAAAAAATTGTTTCGATTGGTGACTCAAAAGAAGAAATATTAAAGACCTTACAGGAATCTGCTGGTGTTTATGATTTAGTGATTTTAACAGGAGGCTTGGGTCCAACCAACGATGATATAACAAAAGAAGCTTTTTGTCATTTTTTCAATGATAAACTAGTTCATAATGAAGAAATTCTAAATCATATTGAAAACCTATTTAAAAAATTTACCGATAACAACATAAATGAACTTAACAGAGCTCAATCTTTTTTACCATCAAAAGCTAATTTAATTCCGAATATTTTTGGAACTGCTGCTGGGATGAGTATGAAAAATGGAAAAACTTTATATATTTCATTGCCAGGTGTTCCATTTGAAATGAAACCAATGTTAGAAAATTATATAATTCCTGATTTAAAAAAGGAGTTTAAATGCCCCTACATCATTAATAGAACTTTGTTAACTTACGGAAAAGGTGAAAGTTATATTGCAAAAAAGTTAGTTGATTTTGAATCTGATTTACCTTTAAATTTCAAATTTGCATATCTACCAAATTATGGAAGAGTAAGATTGAGATTATCAGCTAAGGGAGATGATAAACATGAATTAGAAAGTGAAATGGATTTTTTAGTCCGTAAACTATACTCAATTATTGGAAATATAATTATTGGCTATGAAACCCTGAATCCAATAGAGCTTGAAATTTCAAAAAAATTAACAGAATCAAACCATACACTCTCTGTTGCTGAAAGTTTAACTGGAGGATTGTTGTCATCTAGATTAACATCATTTCCAGGAGCGTCAAAATTTTTTAAGGGTTCTGTGACTGCTTACGATACCAATGTTAAAATAAATACTTTAGGTATAAATGTGAAAACAATTAGAAATTATTCTGTTGTAAGTAAAGAGGTTGCAAATGAAATGGCATCCAACATAAAAAATATTTTAAATTCAGACTTTTCCATTTCTACAACTGGCAATGCAGGCCCGTCTAAAGGTGATTCAGATTGTGAAGTTGGTAAAATATTTATTTCTATAGCCTCACCAACAGAAATAAAATCTTTCGAATTCAATTTTGGAAATAATAGAGAAAAGAACATAAATAAAACGGTAAACAAAGCTCTTGAGCTTTTTTTACAAGAGATAAACAACAGATAACAAAATATTTGGCAAAAGCTTAAAAAAGTTGTTTATTTGCAATCGATTTAAATTAAATTATGTCAAAAATATGTGACATTTCTGGAAAAAAAGTTCTTGTTGGAAACAATGTTTCTAAAGCTATGAACAAAACCAAAAGAAGGTTTGAGCCTAACCTTGTTAAAAAGCGTTTTTATATCCCTGAAAACGGCAAGTGGATATCTTTGAAAGTTTCTACGTCTGTTTTGAAAACAATTAATAAAAAAGGTATTTCAGCTGTTTTAAAAGATGCGAACTACAAGATTTAGTAAACATGGCAAAAAAGGGTAATAGAATTCAGGTTATTTTAGAATGCACAGAACATAAAAATTCTGGTCTTCCAGGAACCTCAAGATATATAACCACTAAAAATAAAAAAAACACTCCTGATCGTTTAGAAATTAAAAAATTCAATCCGATTATGAAAAAAAATACGATTCATAAAGAAATTAAATAATCAGACATGGCAAAAAAAGCTGTAGCTTCATTACAAACTGGATCTAAGAGACTTTCCAAAGCAATAAAAATGGTAAAAAGTTCTAAAACAGGCGCCTATATTTTTGTTGAGTCAATTATGCCCCCTGAAAAGGTTAATGATTGGTTGTCTAAGAAATAATTTTTTTAAATTTTATTCAAAGCCACTTTAAGTGGCTTTTTTTGTTTTCATATCTTTGATACAATTACTGCTATGAAATTCTTTAAAAAACTTTTTGGTTTTACAAAAAATAAGAAAAAAGATATAGAAAATAGTGATTCGACCGACAAAGAAATTGACATTAACGAAGATGTCTTATTAGAGCAAGAACCATCTAAAAAAATTACAAAATCAGAACCCAAACCAGAACCAGTACTTAAGCCTAAGTCAGAACCAGTATCTAAGCCCAAGTCAGAACCAGTATTTAAGCCCAAGTCAGAACCAGTATCTAAGCCCAAGCCAGAACCAGTACTTAAGCCTAAGTCAGAACCAGTATCTAAGCCCAAGCCAGAACCAGTACTTAAGCCTAAGTCAGAACCAGTATCTAAGCCCA
>MDTG01440930.1_pt1 | contig 10347 bp, 10 predicted proteins | sample 811421 | NCBI WGS metagenome assembly MDTG01 (sample SAMN05326645, study PRJNA326480) | marine metagenome | isolation source: seawater | place: Pacific Ocean: South East | collected 2011
CAACTCACGGGTTTCCTGCTTAAGCGACTCCACGGAAGAATCCTCGGGTGATGTTTCAGCCAGAGCCGTTCCTGAAAACAGTCCAGCAAAAACGATCGCAAGTGCGTAAGTCCAGTTCTTCATCATTAAGTCCTCCCAACACATCATGGGACTGTAGCAGCGAGGTCTGTCTGGATGCACCTTAACTTGAGCTAATACTGAAGTTCAGTATTGCGGCGAAATAAGGCTCTCGACCACCGCCTCACAGACCTGATCCTGATTGAGACCCTCCCCTTTCACCGTCACGTCCGCATACCGGGAATACAGTTCAAAACGCTCTTCGAACAGGGCGTCCAAAGATTGATCCGGCCTCCGGGAAATGCCCCGCATGCTGTGATCGCCGATTCGCTCGATAACCAGTTCAAGCGGGATGTCGAGAAACACGACGGTGCCGTTGCTTTTGAGATGTTCCATGGCACGTTCACTGTAGACGGCGCTGCCTCCCGTGCTGATAACCTTGTGCCGGACATCCAGTTTGAGAAGCACCTGTTCTTCTATTCGACGCAGGGCTATGTAGCCATCCTGGTCTACAATTGCCTGGAGAGTACGACCGGCTTCTTCCTGAATGAGCAAATCGGTATCGACAAACCCGAAACCCAGACGTTTGGCCAGCAGCACACCCACCGTGCTCTTGCCGCTGCCGGGCATGCCGATGAGAACGAGGTTGCGTGTGTCGGTCGGGTTAACCATGATGCTCTGGAGGGACCTCTCCATAGAATGAGAACTGGCCGGCATTAAACGCAGAACGTAACATTTTTACGACACAGCGCGCGCTTTATTCCGACCCGCAAGCCCGTATAATTCAGCCAACGGCGGTATTCAAAGAATACCTGAAGCCGGCCACAGACGGCATCTTTCGCGAGTGAGTAATGACCAACGGCAGAGCATTTCTGATCCCATCCATCGCAGCGCTTTTGCTCTTTCTGTCGGCACCCGCCATGGCAGACGGCATCAAGCGTATTGTGCATCCGGATGGCACCGTGGAATTCACCAACGTGAAAAACGCCAGCCAGCCCAGGGCCTCCTCCGGCAACGATACCGTCTACCGCTACACCGATAACAACGGCGTGGTGGCGTATAGCAGCGTCCAGCCTGCCGGTGCCGAGTTCGACGTTATCCGCTTCCACTGTTACGCCTGTGACCCGGAATCCAGCGTCGACTGGCGCAAGACGCCACTGTTCACCAAGCCATTCGATTCCGAGATCCAGACGGCGGCACAGGAATTCGGGGTTGATCCCGCGCTTGTTCGCGCTGTGATCCACGCCGAATCTGCCTTCAACGAAAAGGCCCTGTCCCCCGTGGGCGCACAAGGGCTGATGCAACTTATGCCAGGTACTGCCGAAGAACTCGGTGTGCGCAATGCGTTGGCGGCGGCCGAGAACATCCGTGGCGGGGTGCATTATCTGGCCAAGATGCTCAACCGGTTCAATGGGGACATCCGGCTAGCCACCGCCGCCTACAACGCAGGGCCCGGTGCCGTGAGCCGCTACCAGGGCGTACCGCCCTACGCCGAAACAAAGGCCTATGTTGAACGGGTTGGCATCCTTCACGAGCGCTATGCTGCGCTGTAGGCCCCTCTGAGGTCCGGGAATCAATGAACTTCAAGCGTCTGGAGACCTTTATCTGGGTTGCGACGCTGGGTAGCTTTCGCAAGGCTGCCGAGCACCAGCACACCACCCAGCCGGCCATTTCCAACCGTATCGCAGCTCTTGAAGACGAGCTTGGCGTCAGGCTGTTCGAGCGCGAGTCCGGGCACAGCAAACTTACGAGCAAGGGGCAGGAGCTACTGCCCTATGCCGAGAAAATTGTCTTCATGGCCCAGCAACTGCGCAAGCGCGCAGACCGGGGAGCCTCGCTCTCCGGCATTCTCCGGCTCGGGGTTTCCGAAACCATTGTGCACTCCTGGCTGCCGCGTTTTTTCCGGGAACTGCACGAAACGGCCCCCAATCTGGATGTGGAAATCACGGTGGATGTCTCCGGCAACCTCCGATCCGGCTTGCTGGATCGCAGCCTGGATCTGGCCTTCCTGATGGGCCCCGTATCTGAGCCGAAAATTGAGAATCGGTCGCTCTGCAGTTTCCCGCTGATCTGGGTAGCCAGCCCGGAGCTGAATCTTCCAGACAAGCTTCTGGAACTAAAAGAGCTCGCCGAGTGGCCCGTCATTACCTATGCCCGAAATACCAAACCCTTTGCTGAAATCAGCCAGAAATTCAGTGAGTTGGACGACCTTCCAGCGCGCTTCTATTCGTCAAGTTCACTGGCAGCCTGCCGGCAGCTGACCCTTGATGGCATTGGTATTTCAACGCTTCCACTAAGCGTGATCAAGCACGAACTGCAAAGCGGCCGCCTGGTCCAGCTCAATACCTCATGGACGCCCTCAGAACTCGCCTTCACAGCCTCCTATTCCGGGGCACCCTTCAACCCGATTGCAGAGTTGGCAGCGAACCTTGGAGTGATGGTCTCCGACGAATACGACCGGACCACACATCACGAAAAGTTATCGCAAGACCTAAAAAACGATAATTAGACTTTTTCACCAGCCGGTATACCCTGAAATTTAGTTGTAAAAGACAATTTCAATCAGGGGTTACCGTCATGCACACCGGTGCGTATTCCGATTTCAAGAACAACCTGCTTGATCAGGCCTCAGAATTACGCGCTCGCATTCGTTCGGGCGACCACACAGCGCCTACAAGTGGCCAGGCCAACAGCCTGCTTCAGGGGAACGTGGTCATCCTGCCGTCCGAATGGGCCGGCGATTTTCTCCTATACTGTCAGAATAACCCGGTTGCCTGCCCCCTGATCGGCATGTCTCAACCCGGAGATCCGGCCCTTCCCGACCTTGGACACGATCTGGATATCCGGACCGATGTACCTGAATACCAGGTATTCCGGAATGGCGAGCGGGCGGAGAAAGTCACGGATCTCAAAAGCCTCTGGCAGGACGACCTGGTGACCTTTGTCCTGGGTTGCTCGTTCTCGTTTGAAGATGCCCTGATCAGGGCCGGCCTCTCAGTCCGGAACGTGGACGAAGGGCGGAACGTTTCCATGTTCCGCTCGAACATCGCTACCCGGCCCGCGGGCCGGTTCAGCGGCAACATGGTGGTTTCCATGCGCCCGTTCAACGGTGCGGATGCCATCCGCGCGATACAGATCACGACCCGCCTGCCAAAGGCCCACGGTGCACCGGTTCACATCGGCGATCCGGCGCTCATTGGCATCCAGGACGTTAACCAGCCTGATTTTGGAGATCCGGTAACGATCAGGCCGGGCGAGCTTCCGCTGTTCTGGGCCTGCGGGGTTACCCCGCAACTGGCCCTCGAGAACGCGCGCCTGCCTTTCGCAATAACCCACGTACCGGGAAAAATGCTGCTTACCGAGCGGCTGAATGAAGAACTGGCGGTACTCTGAAGCCCCAGTTCCCTTTAAACGATAAAAAACAGAAAAACGGGAGATTCACTATGTTCAAAAAACTCGCCACAGCCACCCTGGTTACCGGGGCGCTGCTTACCTCAGCCGTTCAGGCCGATCAATGGCACATGCCAACGCCCTACGGCGACGCCAACCTGCCTACCCAGATCGCCTACGGTTTTGCCGAGGACATCAAGAACGGCACCGATGGTGACATCACCATCACCGTTCACTCCGGTGCATCCCTGGTAAAACACCCGGAAATTCCCCGGGCCGTAAGAACCGGCCAGGTGCAGCTGGGTGAAATCTTCATCGGCATCATGGGCAACACCCATCCGGTGTTCAAACACGACAATATTCCGTTCCTGGCAACCAGCTTCGAAGATGCCAAAAGACTCTGGGAAGCCGCCAAGCCCCAGATCGAGAAGCAGCTGGACAAGGAAGGCATGACCCTGCTGTATACCGTGCCCTGGCCGGCACAGAGCCTGTATACCAAAGCCCCGGTTAACACGCTGGAAGATCTGGAAGGTCTGAAGATGCGGGCTTACAGCCCTTCTACGTCGCGTCTGGCTGACCTGATGAACACCACCCCGACAACGGTTCAGGTACCTGAGATTCCCCAGGCGTTCAGCACGGGCATCATCGACGCCATGATCACCTCGCCGTCCACGGGCGCGAACGGGCAGGCCTGGGATTACCTTTCCCACTACACCGACATCAAGGCCTGGATTCCCAAGAACGTCGTAGTCGTCAACAAGCGCGCCTTCCGTCGCCTGAGCGATGAGCAGCAGCAGGTTATCCTGGATGCGGCCGCCGCTGCCGAGGCCAAAGGCTGGGAAGGCGTTCGCAAGACCGCGGCAGAGGACACTGCCACCCTGGCGGAAAATGGCATCACGGTTTCCGAGCCGTCTGAGGAACTGATGGCCGAGCTCCAGAAGATCGGCGACATCATGGTGAAAGAGTGGGAACAGGAAGCACCGGAGGAAGTCGGCGCTATCCTGTCCAACTACCGCTAAAAGTTCACTCAACGGAAGCCTCCTGAGTGTTCAGGAGGCTGTTCCGGGAGGCATCCGTTATGAACTCTCTTCGAGAGAAATTTTATCTGGCATCCGGTTACGCTGCTGGTTTCTGCATCGCCCTGATCATGGTCGTCATCCTGGCGCAGATCGTGGGCCGCCTGTTCGGCTTTATCATTCCCTCAGCGGAAGACGTGTCCGGCTGGGCTCTTGCCGCCTCCACCTTCTTCGGTCTTGCCTACACCTTTCATAACGGCGGCCATATCCGGGTGACCCTGGTTATCCAGAAGTGGTCGGCACGGCCAAGGTTCTGGCAGGAGCTTGTCGTCCTCATTTTCGGGTTCGGGCTCGCCTGCTACATGACGTTCTATGGCTGGCACATGGTGTGGGAATCCTACATCTTCGAGGAGGTGTCCCACGGCTATATCCCGATCCCCATCTGGATACCGCAGGTTCCGGTTGCACTGGGAATGACGGCACTCAACATTGCCATCCTGGACGACCTGGTTGCCGTGATTCGCAAGCGCACTCCTTCCTACCAGCAGCATGAAGACGAGATCAATCTGGAGGAAGTGTAATGGATATCGCATTTCTCTCGATTGTCCTGGCAGTTGCGATGATCCTGATGCTCGCCGTAGGCGTGTGGGTCTCCCTGACCCTGGTTGGGGTCGGCATTCTGGGCCTGCTGCTCTCCGGAAACGATCAGATCGGCCTGCTGTTCGCCACGTCCAGTTGGGGCGCCAGTACCAGTTGGTCTCTGACGGCCCTGCCCATGTTCATCTGGATGGGGGAGGTTCTGTTCCGTACACGACTGTCCGAGGATTTGTTCAAAGGGCTGGCCCCCTGGATGGGCGGGCTGCCGGGCAAGCTTCTCCATGTAAACATTCTGAGTTGTGGCATTTTTGCGGCGGTTTCCGGCTCTTCCGCAGCCACTGCCGCAACAATTGGCCGCATGACTCTGCCAGAACTGAAAGCCCAGGGTTACAGCGACAAGATGGCGGTAGGTACTCTGGCTGGCTCCGGCACGCTGGGGCTGTTGATTCCGCCCTCCATTATTCTGATTGTTTATGGCGTGGCCGCGGAAGTTTCCATTGGCCGCCTGTTTATTGCCGGTGCTCTGCCCGGACTGATGCTGGTTGCCATGTTCATGGGTTACACCATGATCTGGGCCAAGCTCAACAAAGATCAACTCCCAACCACCAAAAAGGAAAACCTGGCGTTCTCGGTCAAGATCAAGGCCCTGAAGATGCTGCTTCCGATCGTTGGCCTGATCATTTTCGTACTCGGTTCTATCTACACCGGTTTTGCCACGCCAACCGAAGCCGCTGCACTGGGCGTGTTCGGCGCGCTGATCATCGCGGCCGCAACCGGTTCACTCAGCATCCAGAGTTTCAAGGACAGCCTGTTGGGCGCTGTGAAAAGCTCCTGCATGATCGGCCTGATTCTCGTCGGTGCCCACTTTCTGACCCTGGCCATGGGCTTCCTGGGTATTCCGCGGGAACTGGCCGCCTGGATCGGCAGCATGTCCCTGTCACCGTTCGAACTTCTGGTTGGCCTGACAGTGCTGTTCGTCCTCCTCGGCTGTTTCCTGGACGGGATTTCGGTTGTGGTTCTGACCGTGGCGGTTGTCATGCCGATGGTTCAGCAGGCCGGCATCGACTTGCTCTGGTTCGGGATCTTTATTGTGCTGGTGGTAGAGATGGCACAGATTACGCCCCCGGTGGGCTTCAACCTGTTTGTCATCCAGGCTCTGACAGGTAAAGACATACTGTACGTGGCCCGGGCAGCCCTGCCGTTCTTCCTGCTGATCATGGCAGCACTTTTCCTGATCGGCTGGTTCCCTGAGATTGTCACCTACCTGCCCCAGACCATGAGCCAGGGATAATGCAGGACACAACGTTTTTCGGAGGTACACAATGAAACTCAACTGCGACATGGGCGAGAGCTTCGGCACCTGGACCAAGGGCATGGATGCCGAAGTCATGCCCTACATTGATATGGCCAGTATTGCCTGCGGGTTTCACGCATCCGACCCGCTGACCATGGATCACACGGTCAAGCTGGCTCTGGCCCAGAACGTGACCATTGGCGCCCACCCGGGCTACCCGGACCTGCTGGGGTTTGGCCGTCGGGACATGGACTGCCGCCCGGACGAGCTCAAGGCTATCCTGGTTTACCAGATGGCGGCGCTCAACGGCATCTGCCAGGTACATGGCACTTCCATCTCCTACGTGAAGCCCCACGGCGCCCTGTATAACCGGATGATGGTCGATAACACCACCTTGTCCATGGTTATGTCCGCTGTTCGCTCCTACGCACCAAAGTGCCCCCTGGTGGTCATGGCAACGCCGGACTGGCAACAGGTCAAGGATCGCGCGGACGAATATGGCATCGAGGTCTGGTTCGAGGCGTTCTCTGATCGCGCCTACAGCGACGAGGGCAGACTGGTAAAACGGTCGGTTCGTGGTGCCGTCCACGAGACAACCGAAGCCATTGAGGCGCAGGTCACCCAGATTATCCGCGAAGGAACGGTCACCTCGATCTCGGGCAAACATATTCCGATCAAGGCCGATACCATCTGTATTCACGGCGACAGCTACCATGCCGTCGACGCTGCACGGCATATGCGACAGGTCGTGGAAGCGCTATGAGGATCGAGTCGGTCAACGAAAACACCTGCATGGTGTATTTTGGCGACCAGATCGGTGCGGAATCCGCAGGCCTGGTCAAGCGGGCCACAGACCGGCTGCGGCGCGACATGTCCGACCTCATTGTTGACCTGGTTCCCTCATACACCTCAATTCTGGTGACCTGGGATCTGGAACAGGCTGACCGGTTTGCCATCGTTCGCAGAGTACGCGCAGCGATCGACTCCGAGGATGATGGTTCCACCGAGGGCGACTCTGCCCGCATCGTCGAGCTGCCCGTCTACTATGATCGCGAAGTGGGTCTGGACCTGGAGGATGTCTGCGAGCATGCCGGCCTGTCCCGGGACGAGGTCGTTCGCATTCACAGTGAACAGCTTTATCAGGTCTACGCCATCGGCTTCGCTCCGGGGTTTGCCTACCTGGGAAGTACCGACGAACGGATTGCCATTCCGCGGAAATCCACGCCCCGACTGAAAGTCCCTACCGGCAGCGTCGGTATCGCAGGCACCCAAACCGCAATCTACCCGAGCTGCACACCGGGTGGCTGGCAAATCATTGGCCGCACGCCGCAGAAAATGGTGGATTGGGACAGCGACTCTCTGGCCCTGGTACAGGTCGGCGATCAGGTGCGCTTTCGCGCCATAAGCCGGGACGAATTCCTGGAGCTGGGAGGCAACCTCGATGAGCTTTGAAGTCCTCGAACCCGGAATGCTGGCCCTTGTTCAGGATGCCGGCCGCCACGGCTACCAGCATATGGGCGTGACCACCGGCGGCCCCATGGACGAGTTTGCATTTTTCTGGGCGAACCGCCTGCTGGGCAATGATCTCGATGCCCCACAGATCGAAATCACCTTTGGCAGGTTCAGCCTGAAGGCGAACCATGAGGCCTGCATTGCCATTACCGGCGGCGATCTGGGCGCCCGTATCAACGATCAGGCCATTGCGCCCTGGCGCACCCATCACATCAATAAGGGCGACAGACTGGACTTCACCACGCCTGTGAGCGGCTTGCGGGCCTACCTGGCGGTCAGCGGCGGATTCAAGCCAGCCATGAAGCTTGGCAGTTGCGCCACCGTGGCACGCGAGGGCCTGGGCGGCCTGGATGGCAAAGGCGCGAAACTGGCCAAGGGCGATACGCTGGAGTTTGAGAAAAACGCATCGTTTGTTGAAGCTTTTCTTCCCGAGCCGGAAGTCCCCGATTATCAACAACACCTGCGCCTGGGGGTTATTCCCGGCTATCAGTATCGGAGCTTCTCTATAGTTCAGCGGGAGAAGTTTTTCTCGTGCGATTACGAAATCAGCCAGAATATTGATCGCATGGGCTATCGCCTGAAGGGCGATGCGATTCATTCGGATCTGGACGGGATTATTTCGGAAGGGATTGCCTACGGAGCTATTCAGGTGCCCAAAGATGGCCAGCCAATCGTTCTGATGAAAGACCGGCAAACCATCGGCGGCTACCCGAAAATCGGCTGCCTGAGCGCGCTGGATGCAGGCCTTCTGGCCCAGCGTGGGCCGGGATCATCGGTGAGCTTCTTCCTCTCGGACGTTGCCGAGGCCGAAGGCCGCCGAATGCTGTTTAACCAGAGACTGAAAACAGGCGCGCCCGGCGTCAGGTAGACCTGACGCCGGGCGCGTTTTGCACCGATTGTCGCCGCTTATTCCGAGGCGGCAATCAAACTGGCGTTACCGCCCGCGGCCGTTGTGTCGACACATAGGTGGCGTTCGATCACAAATCGCTGATCCAGCGTGTGCTCAGTGATCAGCGGTAGCAAGGCACCATCACGCTTGGCCAGTGCCTCGCGATAGGCTTTCAGCAGGGGCTGATCGCCACAGCTGACTACCGCCTCGAAGCCATCGATGGTTGCCAGTGCTTCCGGCTCCAACAGACCCTCGGCGCCAACAATCGGCAGCCCGGCCTTATTCGCTTGATCGACCACATCCTGGGTGCCCGGTGCAATCGCCACCACCTTGTTGCCCTGTGACAACGCGGTACCCGCCTGCTCCAGAGCGGTTTCCTTGTCCGGTCCCAGACACAGCACCACGCCACGGGCATGGTTGGACAGGCGGTTGGTCTCACCCGTTGGCCCGGGTAGCGCTTCCACGTGAGCGTCCAGTGGCTCCGGAACATTGCCAAAGATGGGCCGGATTGCGTCCATACGAGCTTCAGGCCTGGACGTCTTCAGTTTGTCCAGCTGCCCGATGAGCTTCTGCAACTGCTTGGCATCCACCTTCCTGGCGTTCGAATCCGCCTCGCGCTCGACCGTTTCACCTTTCAGGAAACGACGGACGTACTGCGGACCACCGGCCTTTGGACCGGTGCCAGACAGGCCTTCACCACCGAATGGCTGGGAGCCCACGATGGCACCGATCTGGTTGCGGTTCACATAGGTGTTACCCACCTTGATCCGGCTGGTAATACGCTCGACGCGGCGATCAACACGGCTGTGGATGCCAAACGTCAGGCCGTAGCCCTTGGCGTTGATGTCGTCCACCACCTTGTCGATGTTCTTCGCCTCGAACGTGGCCACGTGCAGGACTGGCCCGAAGATTTCTTCTTCCAGCTCCTCAATACCACTGACGCTGAGAACTGCCGGCGAAACGAACAGGCCTTTCTCGGGGACTGTCATTTTCTTCAGCAACTTGCCGTTGCGCTCGAACTTCTCGCAGTGGTCCACGATCTTCTTGCGGGCGTTCTCGTCGATCACCGGGCCCACATCCGTGGACAGCAGCCAGGGATCGCCGATGCCGAGCTCTTCCATTGCACCGTAGAGCATTTCCAGAAGGCCATCGGCAATGTCTCTCTGCACATAGAGCATACGCAGGGCGGAACACCGCTGACCGGCACTCTGGAACGAAGACGCCAGCACGTCACGGACAACCTGCTCCGGCAATGCCGTGGAGTCCACGATCATCGCGTTCAGGCCGCCGGTCTCTGCCACCAGCGGCGCGTCCGGCGCCATGTTCTCGGTCATGACCTTGTTAATGCGCTGGGCAGTAGCGGTAGAACCGGTAAAGCACACGCCGCTCACCCGCGAATCGGAGGTCAGGGCTGCACCCACGGTTGCGCCGGTACCCGGGACCAACTGGATGGCATCCTTCGGGATACCCGCCTGATGCATCAGTTCCACGGCGCGAATAGCCAGCAGGGATGTCTGCTCAGCCGGCTTCGCCACCACGGTGTTACCTGCCGCGAGGTTGGCCAGAATCTGCCCGGTGAAGATCGCCAGCGG
>MDTG01046655.1_pt1 | contig 10346 bp, 8 predicted proteins | sample 811421 | NCBI WGS metagenome assembly MDTG01 (sample SAMN05326645, study PRJNA326480) | marine metagenome | isolation source: seawater | place: Pacific Ocean: South East | collected 2011
ACGCGTTCTCAAATGGATCGTGATTGTCAATGCCGGCCTAGCCGCAATAGGGATTGTGATCGGTCGTAACGGTGATTTCGTAGCTCAGATACATGGAACTAGCCTTTTGTTAGTTCTCACTGCAGCCAGTTTGGTTGCTATAGAGCAAGGAGGATTTAGGTCAGAACTCAGATACGTTTGGCCGGTCGGATCAGCTTGCTCGACTGTTGTTGGCCTAGTCGTTGTAACCCTTGTGTGGGGCTTCCAGCCGCCTGACGTTTTTGCTCGACCTGTTGGTTCGATGGCCGTCGTTGCCGTGGCTGTCACCTATTGCGCCGTGATTTCGGTGATAGCGGATCGTGTTCGTTTGCGGTTGGTTTGTTGGGTTGGAGCGCTTGGTCATAGCTGTTATGTGCTGGTCCTCATATGGTTTGAAGTCGGCTTAATGCCGGGAACAGTTCTTGCCCTGATGGGGGTAGGTCAAACAGCATGTTCGTTGCTTGTGGTAATTGATTTCATGGGTTCTCGCCGGGCCGCAAGTGTCAGTTCGCGCTCATTGGATCGAAAAGCAAAATTCTGCCCTTATTGCGGGGATAAAGAACTTGTGGGGTCCGATGGGAAGATTGGATGCAAGAATTGTGGTGGAGAATTTCAGATCCCGAATAGCTGATTGGGCTAGTCGGCGCTGAGGTCCAGGTCTGGGATGAGTGGAGCTGCTTGGTGGCCGACCATATTCCAGACACCCTGATGATTTTTAAATACGTTTACCGCGGCAACTGCGGAGAGAGAAGAGCCTAAAAGGTTCTCTTCGACGAAGACCCATGCGGTTTGTTCATCACCATGAAATCGAATATTCGAGGTCAGAAATTGTGGCAATTCGGGTCCCGAAAAAATCTGTTCAAACGAGACACGAATCTTTTCCCATCCAAAGATTGTGGGCCAACCGGGGTGAGTGCACCAGGCCTCGTCTGTATTAGCCCAAAGGGCGCTCATTCCGTCGATGTCCGCAGTTTCGAACAGTTTGTAAAAAGAGTCATTGGCTTGTTCGAGGGTGTGCAAATCATTCCTCTATCGTCAGTGATTTACATCACATTGGTGGACAACAACGAAATTTGAAGCTTGAGCTTCCCAATGACCGCGATAAGACGCGGCCATTGGGAAGGTCAAAGTCTTTAGGAATAAAGTGCTGTTAATTGAAGTACAGCCATGATGATGATCACCAAGGCGTTAAATCCGCGGAACACAGCAAATGGTGCTTTCGCGAAGTTTTGACCCATGTTGCTGTCGGCAACCTCGCCGTCCATATCTTTCATTCCTGCGGATAAATCTCCGATTACTCCGTCGAACCATAGAAGGGTCCACAATGACCCCAACACGACCCACGCGGCAATGGCCAACTGAACTGCGCCGGTTTCGAGCGCGTCACCGCCCCAAATGATGAATGCAAATGTTCCGAGTACTGAAAAGACATAAGGCAAGATGACTGCATGAGAGTCTCTAGCGCGCATGTCCATTAACTGAACCCAAGTGTTTTGTTGCATCAGTGGTTTACTCCTTATGTTTCAGTCACTTAGCGACTGTTCCCAACCGAATAAGAACAACATAGAACCATTAACCAGTGATGCATAGGTTGACTCCTTAGGTTTCTTCGGATTGGATTATCGGCCAAGTGAATGATCGATTGAACGAGATGTGTACTCAACAGGCTGGGATGAAGAGGTGAGTGTTCCTTCTGTTTCAAGTGATGTGGTCAGGACTGAATCTGATCCGGAGTACATAGTTGTTGGGGCCGGGCTGGCTGGCTTGTCCGCTGCTGTCTCTCTTCATCGGGCTGGGAAGGAGGTCCTTCTCATTGATCGTGGTGATTCAGTGGGTGGAAGAGTGCGAACTGATTTTGAAGCCGGTTTTACCCTTGATCGCGGTTTCCAGGTTTTGTTGACGTCGTATCCCGAATTGCAGCGTCATCTAGATCTTTCCTCACTAGATCTTCGGCCGTTTATTCGTGGGGCGAACGTGTGGGATGCTGATCGTTTCATCGAGGTGTCAGATCCTCGAAGTTCATTGCGTGGTGCTGTCAATGCGCTAACCACAACAGCCTTAACCGCAGGTGATCGAATTCGCTTTGTGAAACTCGCTCTCCGGTTGCAACGATCAAAATCTCTTTTTGCGAAAAGAAGTGATGATTGTTCTACAGGTGAGCTGCTAGAGAGACTCGGGTTTTCTCAGCGGTCAATAGCCACCCTATGGGAACCACTTTTGTCGGGGATCCAACTGACTTCGTCGCTTGAGGGCTCAGCCAGACTGGCGTCGCTCATCTTACGCTGCCTTATCCGTGGCCCGGCAGCGGTGCCAGCCGGTGGAATGCAAGAAATCCCTCGTCAAATGGCCTCTAATCTCCCTGAGAGTGCCATACGGCTGGGCAGTGAGATCGAAGGCGTCCACAATTCGCAGGTGTTTCTTGCCCACGGTGAAAAATTGTCGGCGCGACGGATAGTTGTCGCTACTGAACAAAAGACTGCAGCACGTCTGCTGGGAGAAGAACCGGTCGCGACGAGATCTCAATGGCATGCCTATTTTGTTGCAGATGAGCCTCCTAACGACAGTCGAGCGATCCATCTGATGTCAGTTGCGCAAGGCCCATGCAGAAACCTGGCAATTATGAGCAATGTTGTTCCGGAGTATGCGCCGCAAGGGAAGTCGTTGATAGTTGTAGCTGGACCAACGTCGGGCTTAGAAGCCCCTGTGTATGACGCTCAGCAGCAGCTCAAAAATGTCTTCGGCAACCAGGTGAGCACGTGGCAGGTACTGAAGGCGGGGATTGTGGCTGGCGCACAACCGGTATTTTCGCCGGGAAGTCCGCTAACAAAAAAGAAGCAAAAACGAACGGGAATTCTTGTTGCAGGTGACCATCGAACCACTCCTTCGATACAGGGTGCTTTGGTTTCGGGTCGGATCACTGCTGAGGCCGCAATTAACGACTATTAACTGTTTCTCCCAAGGTGATTTTTGTCTATTTAGCGCTAAACTTTGCTCACCTAGTGAAGGGTAAATGAGTGAGCGGTACAAACGAAGCTGCAGCCCTAGTTGATGTCACAGCTCCAGGCTCTTTGCCGTTCGTTGATTTTGCGATATCAGATTTCACTGAATTAGTAGCTGCAACAGAACAACTTCAAGGTTCCGAACATTGGGCAGTCAGAACTCCAGCTGGACCGTTGGTTGTCGGCTATGAACAGACTCGCCAGATCCTCCGTGACCCAGCCTGGATAACAGTGCTTTCTGGCGTTAGCGCTCTCCAAGCAGAAGGCCACAACGACATCGACTTTGAGGCACTTGTCAGTAAAGCTCGTGACATGTTGCCAGGCGCAGGTGACCAGGTCGAAATGCGACCCAACTTGTTATCGGTGGAAGGCGAAGATCATCGGCGATTACGACGTCTGGTTAGTTCATCGTTCACTCCTGCTAGTAGCGAATCGTTGCGGCCTTTTATGCGTGAACATGCTGACCGGTTACTTAAGCCGTTGGTACAAAGGGGAGAGGGTGATCTGGTAGCGGAATTTTGCCGGCCATACCCGATACCTGTGATCTGTCGACTATTAGGTATTGATGACGATGACCACGAACAATTTGGTCGGTGGGCGGACATAATTTTCTCTGGTTTAGATGCTGATGCTGAAGCCGTGCTGGGGCGCTTGGAACAAATCACTTCTGCGCAAAAGGAACTTGATCAATACGCGACTGGTTTGGTGGCTGACAGGAAGGGCTGCCCGCACGCGGATTTAGTCAGCGACCTAGTTCAAGCAAGCTACGAAGAAGATCGGTTAAGCCCTGACGAGCTTGTCGCGATGATCGAAGCGATTCTGCTAGCTGGAACCGACACCACCAGAAACCAGTTGGGTTCCCTCCTAGCTGTTTTGGCAAGTCAACCAGATCAATATGAACGTCTTAGAAACGATAGGGCCCTCGTTCCAGCAGCTATCGAAGAGTCCTTGAGGTACATAGGGGCGGTTCGTACTACAGCTCGAGTTGCTAGCGAAGACTTAATAGTAGATGGTCTGTTTTTCCCGTCGGGAACAACGGTATTACTGGGATTACATGCTGCAGGGCTAGCTCAGCCAGAGGATGGGTTTCGCTTCAACATAGATAGAGCGGATCGGGCGCCACATTTAGCATTTGGTCTTGGAGCCCACCATTGTCTGGGCGCAGCATTAGCTAGAGCCGAACTACAAGAAGCACTCAATGCATTTCTAGATGTTGTGCCTGCCTACCAACTCGCCGCACCAGTCTCTTGGAAACCTCTGTCTATGGGGATATGGGGCCCCGACGAACTTCACTTTCGAGTGCTTAGTGAGTCGGCTGGAAACGTTGAAAAAGAAACCCCGGGAGTCATTAAAGAAGAGTCAACGATCCGCGTTGTGGATTCCGCAGCACCTGACTCAGAGAACCAATGGATTAAAGACGCTCATGCTGTCCGCAGAGTCATCGTTGCAGGAGTACCACGTTTGGTAAATGCTCCGTCGTTTCCTCCAGCAATTCGGCTTTCCCACACCACACTTCGATTTGGTTGGGCCCTATTAGCTTGGAAGTTTTTAGATCGCCGCTTGCCTGATGAACAAAGGATTGCTTCGCTCTATCGAAGACTTCGGATTGCAGCTGAACGGCTCGGACCGACATACGTAAAACTTGCTCAACTTATCTCCGCGGCAGAAGGTGTTTTCCCGCAGGCGTTAGTCGACGAATGTTCTCGCTGTCGAGATCAAGCTAAGCCTTCGAAGTGGAGAAAAATTAAACGAATATTGAAGAAAGATTTAGGACCTGTATCGGAGTCTTTCCATCTATTTGAAAAAGAACCTTTCGCTGCTGCTTCAATTGCTCAAGTCCACAGTGCAGTGCTGAAAGATGGATCTGAGGTTGTCGTCAAAATCCAACGCCCCTCAATTCACAAGACAGTTGTGCGAGATCTGCGGGTCTTGGCCTGGGTGGCCCCTCGGTTAGTTGGAAAAATACCGGTCTCTGCGCTGGCAAACCCGCCAGCGCTAGTTCAGCTCTTCGCTGAAACTATTTCTGAAGAGTTGGACTTTCGACTTGAGGTTGCCAATCTCTTTGAAATCCGTCGAGCATTGGCGACCGGAGAACGCGGTCGTTGGGCAACGCCTGAACCCAATTTAGATATGACAACTACAAGGGTCATTGTGATGTCGCGTGTACCAGGCACACCGCTGACTCGTCTTGATTCAGAACAACTCAGTGATGAAGCAGCCCGAAACCTTTTTAGACACATGGTTGATGGATTAATCGAAGGGGCGGCCCTTCATGGCATCTTCCATGGCGATTTCCACGCCGGGAACCTGTTCGTCAGTGAAGAGGGGGTAATTGGTCTTGTTGATTATGGAATGGTCGGACGACTCGAACATGAGCGCCGCATTTCGTTTCTTCGATATGTAACTGGACTGATGTCCGGTGATGTCCGCACTCAAGTTTCGGCAGTCAGAGACTTAGGTGCTTTCCCCCCAGATGCAGACATAGAGGAACTTATTCAGAAACTCCAGCTAGACCGCGTCGATTTCGACCCGCTTCAGTTGACAGAAGAGCAGTTTGTATCCGAATTTCAGACGTTGCTTAAAGAATTGCTTGCTAGCGGCGCCCGAATCCCGAAAGAGCTGATGCTCTTCGTCAAGAACTTTGCTTACCTGGCTTCCTTTATCCAAAAAATGGATCCCGAAATGGATCTGCTTGGAGAATTCTCGGCCATAAGTGCTGGATTTCTAACGAAACATGGCTTCCGAGTTTCCGCTGAATTAGGACTATCGGTTCAGGACTTGGAAGTTTCTGAATCCTCTTTCCGTCGTGCGGCTGGGATCAGAGACGATGTCGAAGTATTGACCTGGCGAGACCTGTCAAACCGTAGAGACGAGATGCAAGACAGATTGATGAACAGCGAAGCCAACCCCCGTGTTGCGCTTCGAAAGAGTGGGAAACAATGAATAGCCCCACCAAAATGTTGAGCCTGAATGAGGCAGCGGAACACCTTGGCCTCCATTACATGACGGTCTACAAGTATGTTCGTTCTGGCAAGTTAGTAGGCCATAAAAATGGTGGTAGCTGGGAGGTTTCCCTCGCGGACTTAGATTCTCTTTCTCAGATTGAACCGGCGCCAGCGGGGCGAGGACATCGCTCGCTAGGGAAAAAATCTGGCTTGTTTCTGCAAGCTTTGCTGACCGGAGACCAACCGGGTTCCTGGTCCATAGTTCAGGGAGCATTCGATGTGGGTGCCAGTGTTGAGGACGTTATATGTGAAGTGGTCGTTCCGGCGTTGCGGGCTGTTGGTGATCAATGGGCTCATGGGCGCTTAGAGGTTTACGAAGAACATCGAGCTTCCAGCATCGTCCTGTCGATTCTTGGGCGCATGCAGGGTTTACCTCAACGTCGTGGACGCAAACGAGGAAGCGTTCTTATCGCATGTCCACCGCTTGAAACACATGGTTTGCCGGCAGCTATGTGCGCCGAATTAGTGCGAAGTCGTGGTTTTAGCCCTATCAACCTGGGAGCGGACACGCCGGTTGACACGATTGTCAAAGCAGCTTTATCGACTAATGAGCTTGTAGCCATCGTGTTGAGCACCGTTAGCTCTACATCGGAGAAAACTCTGATAGAGGTGGTCAAAGCGGTCCATGGGTCCCTTCCAACGACTCCCGTGATGATTGGCGGAGTTTGGCCAGACTTGCCAGACAATGTCGTGTCCATCAATGGTTTCCCATCGATGTTGAACCAATTGGAACTGCTCGGTGAGTCCCAATAATTCTCTTGTAGTCGTTACTGGAGCCACGGGATATGTGGGAGGACGGCTTGTTCCCCAGCTGTTAGCTGAGGGCCTCTCGGTTCGTTGCGTGGCTCGACGTCCCGAAGAGTTATCTGATCGCTGGTGGAAAGATCAGGTCGAGATTGTGCAGGCCGACTTGTCGCGAGTTGATGACATTTCAGTTGCTTTAGCTGGAGCACAAACTGCTTACTATTTGTTGCACTCGATGTCGTCCTCGGAAGATTTTGCAAAAGTCGAATCAAGCATGGCTGAACAATTTTCTCGTGTCGCTGAGAAAGAAGGTCTCCAGCAAATCGTTTATTTAGGGGGATTGGGCCATGACGGGATTGACGAATCAGACCACCTTTCCAGCCGCCATCGAGTAGGCCGGCTTTTAGCTTCAGGTGCTACTCCCGTGACTGAACTCAGAGCGGCCGTCATTATTGGCTCTGGTAGCGCTTCGTTTGAGATGCTTCGGTCGCTAGTTGAAGTTCTTCCGTTCATGGTTGTACCTAAGTGGGTCTCTCAGACTCAGTGTCAGCCAGTAGCTATAACTGATGTTCTCGAAGATCTTGTTCACGTATTGAACCGGCCAGAGTTCTATAACAAGACAATTGATATAGGCGGCCCTGATGTCGTCACATATCAGGACATGATGCAGTCATATGCCCAAGTGGCTGGCTTGCCTCGACGGCTGATCCTCCCGGTGCCTGTATTGACACCCCGACTTTCGTCGCATTGGGTGAACTTGGTTAGCCCATTACCAATCCGCCTGGCCCGTCCTTTGATTGATTCGCTCACCAGCGATGTGGTTGTAGCAGATCAAGGTGGTGGCTGTGCCCGGGGTCGTTCCAATCAAAGTCTCGAAGAGTCGATTGGATACGCCATGTCCAACGTACGAGGACAAGAACTACCAACCCGGTGGAGCAATGATCGCCGAAGCAACGACGAGTTTGGAGCCGCTGCCCCCGATCCGAGCGACCCAGCCTGGGCAGGTGGCCGTATCTTTGTTGATCGTCGACAAGAAAAATGTGACTGCGACTCAGTATCAGCGATGGCTGTTCTCCGATCGCTTGGCGGTGACACCGGGTGGCTAACGTTCAATTGGCTGTGGGCGTTACGGGGGTTTGTAGACAAATTGCTCGGTGGTGTGGGGCTTCGTCGTGGGAGAAGACATCCAACAGAGCTGAGGGTTGGAGATCCGGTGGATTTTTTTGAAGCTGTCGAAGTTCAACCCGGACTGCTGCGTCTGCGTGCTGAAATGAAAGTGCCTGGCCATGCATGGCTTGAATGGTCAGTTGATGACGAGGGCCCCGGCTGTGTTATTGAACAAAAAGCGGTTTTTGTTCCACGAGGTTTGTGGGGGCGGATCTATTGGCTTTCCCTAGTCCCGGCCCATGCAGTGATATTTAGACGAATGTTGAAGGCAATAGCGAAAAGAGCTGAAACCGTTTCAGTTTCTGACACTTAACCATGAGATTTAAATGAAGAAATCAATTTCACTGACCGGTGTGATCTTCGGACTCCTGCTTATCGCAGTCGTTTCTTGGAGCGGGTCTGCTGGTGTATGGCAAGCATTTACGGTTCCGCCGGTAGTCGTGGGTGCAATAGTTGCTCTGCTGGTTCAATGGGGTGGTTTCGTTGTTGCGTGGCGTTACCAGACTGAACGATTTTTCGATCTACTAGGGTCGGGTTCTTTTATTGTGGTTGTGTTGATCGCAGTTTTTGTTTCGCGGTCGAATTTAGGATTACTCGACGTATTTCTTGCTGGCGCCGTATGCCTATGGGCGGTCAGGTTGGGGTCGTTTTTAGTCACGCGTATTCGTTTGACTGGCGAAGATAAACGTTTTGAGAAGATGAAATTAGATTTTCTTTGGTTTTTGATGACTTGGACTCTCCAAGGGGCTTGGGTAGTAGTTACTTCTGCTGCCGCTCTAAGTGTCATTGGCGATGGCGATGCTCAGCAGATCGGTTTTGTTGAAGCGACTGGACTCGCAATATGGCTTCTCGGTATGACGCTTGAAGTGGTCGCTGATGAGCAGAAGAAAAAGTTCCGTAGCGCAGGCAACGACTCATTTATTAGCACTGGTTTGTGGAGTCGTTCGAGGCATCCGAATTATTTTGGAGAAGTGCTCCTCTGGAGTGGGCTTTCGATAGCCGCTTTACCGGTTCTTACTGGATGGCAGTTAGCTACTTTGGTGTCGCCTATTTTTGTATGGACTCTTTTGACCAAAATCTCAGGCGTCCCCATGTTGGAAGCTAAAGCTGATCGTCGATGGAAAGATGATGCTTCATATGTCGAATACAAAAAGAACACGCCGTTGCTAATTCCACGTCTTTGGTAAAGAGGCATTCTCGTTTTTGGTGACCCACTCATCTACCTCGATCCACCGGTCGTCTAGCCATTGCGTTACTGCGACTTCGTCGCTGACCTCCGGCATTTCCTTCCGTGGCACTCGTGAAAGTTTGAAGCGGAGTGGGTTTCTTAGCGGTACTTCGTCGCGGAGTTCTTGAAGAGAGGAAATATCGCTAATGCCTACGTGATTGCAAATCACAATGTCGGCCTTTGAAGCTGACAGAACAGCCAAGGTGCCCGCTGTTCGAACCGGAAGAACCGAGCGTAGATTCGCGACGGTAGCGGTTCTAAGTGGGCTTGTTTCATGCAAATTTAGGAGAGCTGCAGCCAATTTTTCTTGAGAGAATCGCGTTCCTTCCGGAAAGATGATTAGGGCTTCATCTTGATCTAAATCTTCTGCAAGTAAGTTGATGTTTTGGAGTTCTTCTTGATTGTTTACTGAATCGCGATTGACGAAGTAGTTAGGTATTCGATGACCGACGACATCTAGGCAGGGGTCTGTTAAGAGTTGTTGTTTGAGCACGAAACGGAGTCTGCGGCCCTCACCGGAGAGGAGCGCTGCAGCTAAGAGTGCGTCACCCTGACTGCCATGCCTCGCCAAAACAACTATTGGGCCTGAGCGGTGCAGGCAGTCGAGTCCTTCGGTGCTCCATCTAAGCCTGATTGTAAATCTGGCTCCCCAAGCGAGACTTCGGGCCCAGGTTCGTTGTAACCGACTGTGCCATCTCTGCGATCGGTCACTCTGTAATTTTTTGGGGGGAGCGAAGATCAACCAGAAAAAAAATGCCGTCAACACTCCTAGGAGTTCCATAGAAAGCCACCAGGCGCCGAATACGGTCAGTCTCACGGTTGGAAGAGTTCTGTCTCTGATGAGATCTCGAAGAAATGTGACTATTAATAGAGCGGGCAAGAGCAGCCAGGTCAGGGCGAAGGCAAGAACTAAAGCTGGAATAGTTCTGCTGCGACGGCGCCACTTGGCAGCAGGGCTTGAATGGTTTGATGAGAACTTGAAAGTTGATGGTGAGATGTTTTCAAGCTCCCGATTCATGCTTGCAATGAATATCAGTTAGGACGCGTCGTTGGGAAAGTAGAAGCTCTTTTGCTCGTTATTTTTGGTCGCGTTTTGTTTGAACGCCTTGACACTCTGGTGGTGATCAACAATTGGTTCGGGATAACCGACCTTGCGACGTATCGAGTTTGATGGATCGATCGCAT
>MDTG01130782.1_pt1 | contig 10346 bp, 9 predicted proteins | sample 811421 | NCBI WGS metagenome assembly MDTG01 (sample SAMN05326645, study PRJNA326480) | marine metagenome | isolation source: seawater | place: Pacific Ocean: South East | collected 2011
GGGCACGGTGGAATTTTTGATCGTATTGATGGTTTAATGTTTGTAGTTATAGTAGCTACTATTTATTATCATTTGAATATATGAAAAAAAAAATTGCAATTCTTGGATCTACAGGATCAATTGGAAAATCAACAATTGAAGTTATAAAAAAAAATAAAAAAAATTTTGATGTGATATTATTGACTGCCAATAAAAACTATAAAAAACTAGTTCAACAGGCAAAAGAAGTTAACGCCAAAAATGTTTTAATAAAAAATAAAACTTTTTATGAAAAAGTTAAAAAAGGTTTAAGAAATAGGTCTACTAAAGTTTACTCGGGCGATTTTTCAATCAAAAAAATTACTAAAAAAAAAATAGATTGTACAATGGCAGCTATTGTAGGTATTGCAGGATTACAACCAACACTAGATGCAATTAAAAACAGCAGATCTGTAGCGATAGCAAATAAAGAATCAATTATATGTGCTTGGAACATTTTATTTAGAGAAATTAAAAAAAATAAAACAAAAATATTTCCAGTTGATTCCGAACATTTTTCAATTATGGAACTTACTCAAAATGTAGATGATGATGAAGTAGAAGAAATTATAATTACTGCATCAGGAGGACCATTTCTTAATTATTCAAAAAATAAATTAAAAAATGTTAGTCCAGCACAAGCCTTGCTTCATCCAAATTGGAAAATGGGTAAAAAAATATCTATAGATTCAGCCAATTTGATGAATAAAGTTTTTGAAGTTATTGAGGCATGTAAACTTTTTAAGTTTGATAAAAAAAAATATAAAATAGTTATACATCCGCAATCATATGTTCACTCTATTATACGTTTCAGAAGCGGTTTAATAAAAATGGTTTTATATAATTCTGACATGAAAATACCTATATCAAATATTTTAAATGGAAAAAAAAGTAATATAAAAAATGTGAAAAATATTGATATTGAAAAATTAAACAAATTAAGTTTCCAAAAAGTTAATTTCATTAGTTTTCCATCAGTAAAGTTAATTGAAAAAAGTTCAAAGTATGGTTTATTGACACCAACAATAATCAATGCTTCAAACGAGGTTCTGGTTGATCTATTTTTAAGCAAAAAAATAGGTTTTTTGGATATAGTAAATACCATAAATAAAATTTTTAAAGATAAAGATTTCAGAAAATATGCTAGAAGGGTACCAACAACAATAAAGGATATAAAAATTGCAGATAATTGGGCTAGATTGAAAACAAAATCTATCTGTGTAAGATAAGGAAGTATGCAAAATTTTACAAAATTTTTTTTAGTTACAATTTTTTCTATTTTATTTTTTATATCAAATTCATTTTCTGAAATGGTAAATAAAGTAAAAGTTGTAGGAAATGATAGAATTTCATTAGAATCAATTTTGGTCTTTGGCGATATTAAAATGGGAGACGATTATAATGCTGAAGATGTAAATTTATTAATTAAAAAATTATATGAAACAAACTTTTTTTCAAATATACAAGTTAAAATAGCTGAAGGTGAATTAGTTATTAATGTTACTGAAAACCCAATCGTAAACTCAATCGTTTTTGAAGGTGAAAAAGCGGATAAATATATAGAAGCATTAACACCTATGTTAAGCTTAAGGGAAAAAACTTCTTTCGTTGGTACTTTTGTAAAATCCGATATTAATATTGTTAAAGAGTTTTATAGACATTTGGGATTTTACTTTTCAAAAATAGATCTTAATGTTGAGGAGTTAAACAACAATCGTGTAAATTTAATTTATAAGATTGACAAAGGCGAAAAAGCAAAAATTGCTAAAATTTATTTCTTAGGAGATAAAAAAATTAAAGGAAGAAGATTGGCAAACATTATTACCTCCCAAGAAAATAAATTTTGGAAATTTCTTTCACAAACGGTTTATTTAAACAAATCAAGAATTGAATTAGATAAAAGATTATTAAAAAATTATTATAAGAATAAAGGTTATTACGAAGTTGATATTAAATCAAGTAATGTAGAATATTCTGAAGGAGAGGGATTTGTATTAACTTTTAATATTGATGCCGGAACTAGATATAAATTTGGAAAAATTTCATTAGATATAGACGAAGCTTTAGATGAAAATGTTTTTATGAGTTTAGAAAAAGATTTCGACAAGATTATTGGAAAGTATTATTCGCAATCAAAATTAACTAAGCTTATAGAAAGAGTTGATGAATTAAGTGAGTTAAAAGAATTGCAATTTATAAATCATGGAATTACGGAAACTTTAAATAATGATGTTGTAGAAGTTGAGTTAAAAATTTATGAAGGCAAAAAGTTTACAATAGAGAGAATTAATATATCTGGAAATAGCGTTACAAACGATTCTGTTATTAGAAGCGAAATGATAGTTGATGAAGGCGATGCTTTTAGTGAAGTTTTAATAAATAAATCTATTAACAATTTAAAGGCAAGAGGTATATTTGGAAATGTTGAACATTCAATTAGTGCAGGTTCTTCACAAGATTTAAAAGTTCTTAATATTAAAGTTGAAGAACAAGCTACTGGCGAGCTTTCAGCTGGCGCTGGTGTTGGAACAGATGGCACATCTTTTATGTTTACGGTAAGTGAAAATAATTGGCTAGGAAAAGGAATAAATTTAAGTTCAGCATTAAATGTATCTGAAGAAACTCTTAGTGGAAATATTTATGTTTCTGATCCAAATTATAAATTTACTGGAAACAGAGTTTTTGGATCATTTAATCTCGCTTCATCGGATTATACTGAAACTTCAGGTTATGAGAGTTCCAAAACAGGCTTTGGTTTGGGTACTGAATTTGAACAATACAAAGATATATATATAGCGCCATCTTTAACAACCTCTTATGAAGAAATAGAAGTTGAATCTGGAGCTTCAAATGCAATTAAAAAAATGGATGGTAGTTATTCAAATATAGATTTTCTTTATGGAATAACTGTTGATAGAAGAAACCAAGCTTTTCAAACTACATCTGGCTATAGAGCAAAGTTTTTGCAATCTCTTCCTTTGATTATGGATTCATCTTCTTTACTTAACGGGTTTGATTTAAGCACATATTATCCAGTTTCTGAAGATTTCATTGCTAGTGTAAAATTATATACTAGATCAATTCATGGCATGTCAGATGACGATGTAAGATTAACAAGTAGATTGCATATACCGGCAAAAAGAATAAGAGGTTTCCAAACTAGAAGAATAGGCCCTAAGGATGGCGAAGATTATATAGGAGGTAATTATGCCACAGCATTAAGTTTTGAAGGACAGCTTCCAAACTTATTACCAGAAGATACTAAAACCGATATAAGTTTATTTATGGATACCGCAAATTTATGGCATGTTGACTATAGCAATGATATAGATGATTCAAATACAATCAGAACTTCAATAGGAATTAGCGCGAATATGTTTACAACAATAGGGCCGTTAAGTTTAACAATTGCAGAAAGTTTATCCAAGGCCGAAACAGACAAAACTGAAACTTTTAACTTTAGACTGGGTACCTCATTTTAATGAAATATTTAGTAAAATTTGTTGTAGTTACATTTTTTGTATTACTTTGTACAAGTTCATTTGCCGAACAAAAAATAGTTTTTATTGATATGACATATGTTTTAAATAACAGCAAAGCTGGAAAAGGTGCGCAAGACTATTTGAAAAAGGCTATTTCTGATAATCAAAAAAAATTCGCTGATACAGAAAAAAAACTAAAAAATGAAGAAGCTGACTTAATAGGAAAGAAAAATGATATGACTAAAGAAGAATATAGCAAATATTCTGATGCGTTAAGAGCTAAGGTTATAGAATATCAAAAACAGAGAAAAGAAGTTTTTGATAAAATTACAAAACAAAGAGCTGACGCGAGAAAAAAGCTGCTAGATAAAGTTACACCAATTCTTGAAAATTACGTAAATGAGAATAATATATCTTTAGTATTAGATAAAAAATCATTAATTATATCTACTCCTACAACAGATATTACAAAAATAATTGTTGAAAAATTAAATACAGAACTTCCTTCATTAAGCTTAAAATAAAATGAAAAAAAATGAGTTTTTTTTCAAAAAAGGGCCATTTGCCCTTGATGAATTAATCAAGTCCATAGATACTGTTAAGGTATTTGATGGAGATAACGGGGGTAGTGAAAAAATTCATGGAGTCGAGTCTTTAGATAAAGCAACTAGCTCCAATATAACTTTTTTAAATTCTTCCAGATATAAAGAATATTCTCTTAAAACAAAGGCACTAGCTTGTATTACATCATCAAATCTTTCTACTTTTTTACCAAAAAAATGTAAAAAAATTATTGTAAAAAACGTTTTATTAGAAATGAATAAAATTATGAAACAATTCTATCCAAATGCGGATATTGATTATCCAGATTCTAATCTCGTTAATTCTAAAGATTTAAAAAAATTATATGCAGATGTATTTTTTGGAACAAATGTTTTAATTGGTAAGAATGTCAAAATTGGCAAAAATACCTTTATTGGTAATAATACTATAATTGAAAGCAATGTTAATATTGGTGATAATTGTAACATAGGTTCTTTCGTTCTTATAAGAAATTCATTAATTAAAAATTTTGTTCATATCAAGGATGGATCAAAAATTGGGATTAAGGGTTTTGGTTTTATCCCTATTAAAAATAAAAATTTTAGATCACCACAGATTGGAAAAGTTATTTTAGAAGAGGGTGTTGAAATTGGAGCTAATTGTACTATAGATAGGGGATCAGTGAGTGATACTGTGATAGGCAGAAATACATTTTTAGATAACTTAATACACATAGCTCATAATGTTAAGATTGGAGAGAACTGCATGTTTGCTGCTCAAGTGGGTGTTGCTGGAAGTACAAATATTGGAAACAATGTTGTTGTTGGTGGGCAAGGAGGTATTTCTGGTCATTTAAAAATAGGAGATAATGTTCAGGTTGTAGGGGGTAGCGCAGTTTTAAACGATGTATTGAAAGGTCAAGTGGGCGGGGTTCCAGCTGTACCACTAAGAGAATTTGTAAAATTAAGGAGAAAAAAATGAAAAATAATTCTATTGATAAAAAACAGATAGAAGCACTACTTCCACACAGAGAACCCATGCTACTTGTTGAAAAATTAATAAATATAGTTCCCTCAAAATCTGCAACCGCTGTTGTAAATGTTAAAAAATCATCCTTTTTTGTTCAAGGTCATTTCCCTGGTCAACCTGTTATGCCGGGAGTTATGATAGTAGAGGCATTCGGACAAGCTGCTGCAGCTTTAACCGCTCATAGTTTAGATCCAGAAATTACAAAAAATAAACTTGTTTATTTAATGAGCGTAGACAAGGCAAGATTTAGAAATCCTGTAATACCAGATTGTGAACTTTTACTGGAAATAGAAGCAATAAGAACACACGGAAGGGTCTGGAAGTATAGGGGAGTTGCTAAAATGGGTGATCAAAAAATGGCTGATGCAGAATGGTCAGCTACAATAGTAGAAAAATCTAAGTAAAAAATATGATAGATAAAACTGCAATTATTGATAAAAAAGCTAAAATTTCAAAAAATACTAAAGTAGGACCCTTTTGTTATGTTGGGCCTAATGTTGAGCTTTCTGAAAATGTAGAATTGGTCTCCAATGTTCATATTGAAGGAGATACAAAAATTGACGAGGGAACTAAAATATTTCCTTTTGCTTCTATTGGTACAGAACCGCAAGATCTTAAATATAAGGGCGAAAAAACAAAACTAATAATAGGAAAAAATAATAAGATTAGAGAATATGTAACTATAAATCCAGGAACTGAAAGCGGAGGCGGGGTAACTAGAATAGGAGATAACTGTTTATTAATGATATCATCACATATAGCTCACGACTGCAATGTAGGGAATAACGTTGTTATAGCAAACAATGTTCCACTAGGAGGACATGTAACCATAGAAGATTCAGTCGTAATCGGAGGAAACTCAGCAGTGCAACAATTTACAAGAATAGGTAGATTGGCAATGATCGGAGGAATGACAGGAGTTCTAAAAGATGTAATTCCATTCGGCTTATCATTTGGAAATAGAAATTATTTGAGAGGAATTAACCTTATAGGATTAAAAAGACAAAAATATGAAAATAAAAAAATAATGGAATTAGATGCTGCATTCAAAAAGATATTTTCTTCAAAAAATCTTCATGAGAACTTAAGTAAAATTAATGGCGAATATAAAGGAAATGATTTGGTAGCAGAGGTCATAAGTTTTATTTCAAAAGATAAAAAGAGACCTATCTGTACACCTAATTCTGAATAATGATTGGTTTAATATTTGGAGAAACTGATTTTCCAGTTAAAATTTTAAAAAGTATTAAAAAGAAAAATATAAAGTATTTAATAATTGATCTAACAAAAGGTAAATTTAAAAAAGATAAATATTCATATAGTGCTTCCATAGGTCAATTTGGAAAGATTATTCAAATACTAAAAGATAACAAATGTAAAAAAGTTTTATTTGCAGGAAAAGTTAAAAGACCAAACTTTTCTAAATTTCGCCTTGATATAAAAGGCATTTATTATTTACCAAGAATAATTAAGAGTTCAAAATTTGGAGATGCAGCTGTATTAAAGGAAATAATTAAAATACTTAAACAAGCTAAAATTAAAACAATAAGTTCATTAAGTTTTAATCCAGAATTAACTTTAAAAAAAGGAAATTATTCAGATAAAAAACCTAATAGAGAAGATAGAGCAGATATCAGTAAGGGAGTCGCATTATTGAAAAAATCTAATAAATATAAATTTACCCAAGGAGTAGTTGTTAGGAATAGAAAAATAATTGCTATTGAAGGTAGGGGCGGCACTCAAAAAATGTTAGCAAGAAGTAAAAGCAAAAAATTTAAAAACAAAGGAGTATTAGTTAAATTTCCAATGAAAAAACAAGACCTTAGAATAGATTTGCCTGCCATTGGAATAAAAACTTTAAGCCAATGCAAAATAGCTGGTCTTAAAGGAGTTCTATTAAAAAGTAAGCAACATATTTTTTTAGAGAAAAAAAAATGTATTAGTTTTGCTAATAAAAATAAAATGTTTATTAAAGTACAATGAAAAAAATATTTATTTTTGTATTATTTTATTTTTTATTTATACACGTACATGCTTCAGAAATAAAATTTGAAAAAATTGTTAAAGGATTAAATGATCCATGGAGTTTATCTTTTATTGATAATGAAAAAATTTTATTTACAGAAAAATCAGGCAAGCTATATACTTTGAATTTAAAAAATAAAAAAATCTCAGAAATAAATCACAATCTTAACGTAAGGGAATATGGCCAAGGAGGTTTGTTAGATGTCTTGTATAAAGATCAAAGTGTTTATATATCTTATACAGAGGACAGAGAAAATTGGACCACTAGTACTTCAGTAGCAAAGGGTATATTTAATCCAAATAGCATTAAATTTAACAATATCTTTAGAGCAGAACCTCCTATTGATTCTATGTATCATTTTGGTTCACGATTAGTAATTAAAAATAAACATCTTTTTATAACAGCTGGTGAAAGAGGAAAAGGAATGATCGCGCAAGACGGATCAAAACACCCTGGTAGTATAATAAGAATTAATCTTGATGGATCTATTCCAAAAGATAATCCTAAATTTAAAAAAAATAATGACTGGTTGCCAGAAATTTTTCAAATTGGCGTCAGAAACCCACAGGGAATGGCTTTATCTCCTTTTGATGGCAAAATTTATTTAAGTAACCATGGAGCTAAGGGCGGTGACTGGTTTGGCACAGCTAATTATGGTGAAAATTATGGTTGGAAAATTTTAGGATGGGGAGGAACAAACTATAGTGGAACAAAAATCGGGCCTAAATGGAAGTCTGGTTTTACTAAGGCAATTAAATATTGGGTACCGTCGATAGCTGTAAGTGCAATAGCAATTTACAAAGGTAAAACATTTAAAGAATGGAATGGAGATGCTCTAATCACATCTTTAAAAGATCAGTCTCTAAGAAAAATTAAATTTAAAGATAATAAATTTATTAGTGAAGAAATTATTTTTAAAGGTAAAATTGGAAGAATCAGAGATATAAAGATACAAGAAGAAACAGGTGAGCTTTATTTGTTATCGGACAAAGGTGAACTGTGGAGAATGTATAAATGAAAAAAATATTTATTTTAACCGGTGAGCCGTCTGGAGATAAATTAGCCTCCAAAGTTATAAGTCAACTTAAAAATTCAAAATCTGATATAGAATATTTATCTGTAGGTGGTGAAAATTTAAAAGCATTAGGTATTAAATCTATTTACGATATAAATGAAGTCACTTATCTTGGATTTACAAAAGTTTTATTAAATATTTTTAAAATTAAAAGTAAAATAAATGAGACTGTAAAAGAAATTCTCAAATTTAAACCTGATATTCTTTTTTCAGTTGATAGCCCTGATTTTACCTTACGTGTTGCAAAAGAAGTTAAAATAAAGGATCCAAGTATAAAAATAATTCATTTTGTTGCGCCGCAGGTATGGGTATGGAGAGAACATAGAGTTAAGCAATTAAAACCATTCTTAGATCACATTTTGTTATTATTTCCTTTTGAGAAGAAATATTTTGATAAAGAAGGAATTCAATCTACTTTTACAGGGCATCCTTTATTAGAAAACGAAATTAAAAGTAAGGTAGATATAAATCAAGTTGTGAAAGAAAAAAAAAGAATTATTTCAATTTACCCTGGAAGTAGATTATCTGAAATTAATGTACTTACTGAAATTTTATTTAAATTTGTTAAAAAAATGAATGAAAAATATGAAGATTTGTTCTTTGTTTTTCATTCAACAAATCAACATATTCAATTTATCCGGGATCTAATGGTTAAGGTGGGTTTTAAAAATTGTGGAGTTATATCTGATGAAAAAATTAAATCTCAAATACTTAGATCATCTATTTTTGCTGTTGCAAAATCAGGAACTGTTTCCCTAGAAATTTGTAATGCAAAAGTGCCATCAGTAATTATTTATAAAATGGGTTTAATTAATTTTTTCATTGTTAAAATGTTAGTTAAAATTAAATTTGCTAATATTATAAATATAGCTGCTAACGAAGAAGTAATACCTGAATTATTACAATCTAAATGTAATCCACAAAAAATATTTGATACAGTAGATGGCTTATTAAGTAATAATGAAAATCTAGCACTTCAAATTGAAAAGTCTCAGGATGTTATAAAATTATTTAAGACTGAAAACCCATCTCGTATAGCAAGTTCAATCTTACTTAAGCATCTTTAGTCTTTTAATAATTTCATTTTTATCAAGAGATAAAAGAATATTATATATACCAGGACCAAATCGAGAACCCGTTAAAGCTATCCTCAATGGTTGACCAACTCCTTTAAAGTTTGTTTTATGTTTGTTTATTAGATCGTTTATTATTTTTTCCAAACTTTCTTTATCAATTTTTAATGTTTTTTCGTATTTATTTATAAAATCACTAATAATATTTTTTGATGCATTGTCCAGAAGCTTGATATCTTCTTCTGAAATTTTTATTGTATCATTCAAAATATATTGAGCATTTTGATATATACCTTCAAGCGTTTTTGCTTTATTTTTTAAAAAAGTCATTGATTTTAAAAGAGTATTTTCTTTAGATGGATTAATCTTTTTTTTAAATTTATCACAGTAAATTTTAAAAAAATTAAACAATTCTTTCTCATTAATATGTTTTATATAATGTTCGTTTATGGAAAGAATTCTTGACATGTCGAGTTTAGAAGGCGATTTGCCAATTCCATTAATATTAAAAAGTTTAATACTTTCGTCCAAAGTGAATATTTCTTTATCTTTGTGAGACCAACCTAATCTCAACAAATAATTTCTCAATGCATCCGATAAAATTCCAATTTTTATATAATCATCAATTGTAGAAGCTTTATCTCTTTTAGATAACTTTGAACCGCTCTCGCTATGTATTAATGGGATATGAGCAAATTCTGGCAATTTCCAATTCATTGCTTCGTAAATTTGCTTTTGTTTAAAAGTATTTATCTTATGATCATCACCTCTAATTACATGAGTAATATTCATTAGGTGATCATCAACGACAGCGGATAGTTGATATGTTGGAGAGCCATCTTTTCTCAAGATTACAAAATCTTCAATTATAGAGTTGGAAATATTAATTTCTCCTTGAACTAAATCTTTAACAACACTATTTCCACTAATTTTACTTTTGAATCTTATTACAGGTTTAATATCTTTTGGAATTACTAAATTTTTTGGATCTCTCCATTTACGATTATAGACAAAAGGTATTCCTTTTTTTTTAGCTTTATCTTTTTGTTCTTTTAACTCATCCTCAGAACAATAACATTTGTATGCAAAACCTTTTTTTA
>MDTG01388099.1_pt1 | contig 10346 bp, 6 predicted proteins | sample 811421 | NCBI WGS metagenome assembly MDTG01 (sample SAMN05326645, study PRJNA326480) | marine metagenome | isolation source: seawater | place: Pacific Ocean: South East | collected 2011
CATTGTAGTCGAACGACACAAGCCAATCGTTTGTGGGCTTGACGATGGAACGCAATCTTGACTTCATCGTGAGGACAGGAAAACTATCTTTATTGGTTGTAAGACGCCCCGTGACGGTTCCAAAAAGATTATAGTCAACATAGTGTGACTTCTTTTTTATAAGCTTCTGTATGTCCTGCCTGTCCGTCGTAGAGGTCATAAGACTGCGACAACCATCAACATTGACGTTCAACTTCCGATAACCGATCTTATGGATCAGCTTGTAAGCCCGATCAAGGTGGTCGTAATTCTGTGGCTTGCTGTGATTAGCAAACACATACTCTGTGATCTTGTTTCGCATCTCGCAAAACTCTAGCAAGAAGTCACTTGGCACGAGATCAAAGAAGCAATTCTGGCGCAAATCAATCTTGGCAATCTGAAACGACTTCAGATAAGCCCTAAAAGTCTTTTGTAGTTCTGTGAAATCCTCCTTAAAACTCGCTGGGCACACATCTTGTAGTTTTTGACCACTACATCGCAACCAAGCATATTCAATATCTGGATCTCGAACAGAACCTGTATATTTCCAAGTTTTTGAGAGTCCAGTTGGTATACTATCGAAATGCAACTTACCTTCGGTATATACACCAACACACTCTGACTTGTCGTCAAGGGTTTGGAAGATCATCTGTCCTCACGTTTTGTTCGTTCTCTTGTAAGATAACTCAAGGATCCTCTGTAGTCAAATGGTTGAGACACAAATCTTTCAAAGTGTCCGAGAGCAGTGGAAAGATCTTTTACTCTTGACAAATTGATAGTATCGATTATGATCAATTCCTGTCTTGCTTCTGAATGTTTTGTCTCTTCTTCAGTAAATCTTAACATACAATATAATCTTATAAAATATTCTTGATCATATAAATTATTAATCTTTTCTAGATTATATACTTCTGGCTGAACAATAAATGTTTTAGTTTTTCCATTACACAATTCTGACTCTGTAAAAACTTCAGATATATTATTATAAATTTGTAACATTTGTTGCGGCATCTGTCTAAGTGCGGAATGGTGTGACTTTTTATAGGCTGTTAGTAAAATGGCATCTGTATTTCTGTAGCCATATCTACTTGCATAACCTTGCATCGCAACTGAATCTATATCTGCAATCATTCTCCAAGGTGCCGCCCTATCAACCATAAATCCATAGCTATTGCAAGCATTTAGGTAATATTCAAAGTTGGGGCTGTTTACAAAGCTTTCAATCTTTTCGTTATCATTTTCATAAACGATATCAGTTATTTCAATTGAGAAGCCACTATTCATTAATGAATTAAACCTACTCCTTATAAATCCAGTCTTTGTGACAGGAAACCTTTTACCAACTGATTTTGAGAAGTCAAGATAAAAATGCACAAAGTCTTCAAAATTTCTAATTTTAACTTGTTTTTGTTCTTTGACTTGTGACATAGCTGAACTTAAAGTTCTAAAATATTCGTCATATGCTGTCTGCGGCTTGACATATCCACTGAATGCTTTTATACTAGATAGGTAAGGATCATTTTTTCTAATTGCTCCTATCTGGGTAGATCTCTCAAAGTGTCTTGATAAACCAGCAAAAGCATCTGCTACAAAATTTAAAACTTCAACACCGCCAGCAATTCCTTCTGAGTTTGGTATTCTTTTAAATCTGGTAATTACGTTGGGCTCTATTGAGATAAAATCTCTATCAACTTTTCCATACAGAGCTTTTTCTGCGAAAGTAAAATCTACAACTGATGCATATTTTTCAGCGTATCGTTGCATTTCAGAAATATAAATAATTGTTTTATCGTATAAATCTTCTGTGCTCTCGCCATTACCTTCTTTGTAAAATGTTGCCATTTAATTATCTCCCAGTCTCACTACTATTAATTTTGCATTTTTTAACTTTTTCTGTACCTTCGCCTTCGCCTCTTTTTTCAGTATCTCCAGTATCTACTTTGCCATATTTTCCGTCTTTGCTGGCAACCCAGGAGGCTTCAATAGATGTATCCCCCACGCCGGGTGCTATTTGGTGAGTTGTTTTTGTAATCATATAGTAACCACCTATCCCAAATTTTGTTAAGTCCATTTTATTTCCGTTATCATCTAACAATAGATCAAAAACGGAGCTTGGTGAAAAGCCTTCTGGTGGAATATAAATATAAGTGCCGGGGAAGGTTTGTGGGTTTAAATAGCAATCAATCGCCACATTATAAACTTCTCTAAGCTGTTCTAAACCAGCATATCCCTCTTGCTCAAACCTTACTTCTTTTAACCCAGGTGTGTTTGTCTTTTGTAATTTTATGTTTTTTACTATTCCGCGATCTTGTCCAAGTATGTAATGAAAAATACCAGCAGAAGCATCAATAGCACGATTGCCAACATACTTATCTGTAGGGTAGGTGCGACCGGCTGAAAAAACATAAAAATTTGTCATCATTTCAATACCTTTGTTGGTATTTGGATTACTTCTATCTCCTGATATTTTTACTAGTGGAAAAACATCTCCTTGTAATTGATCTAAAATTAATACACCTTTTTGAAAATATTCACCATTAACTTTTGCGACTTCATTTGTATATCTAGAGCACAATTCAGTAATTGTATCTAGTCCGCCCTCTTGCGTATTGTATCCTACTACTGTTGTGCTGTTTACTGAAACTCTTTGAGATGTATTTGCACCCGAACAATCCTCAGAATTAATAAACTCTTTTAATAATTGATTAATTATATCTTTTACAAACTTTGATATTGGATAATGTGATATATCACGAGCGATAACTTTATCTGACAAAAAGTCAATGAAGTAATTTAAAGATATTGGTATATCTCCTACTGTGCAAATTTCATTTGTTGTTTTTTCATTTGAAATTTTTGAAATCTCTAATGGACCGAGAACAATTCTCATTTTTTTAAATTGTTGTATATTTCCGAACTTTTTCTCTGGCATCTCTTCTTTATATTTTTTGCTGATATATTGTTTTAATTTAGAATTTTGACCAAAATCTTTAAGTTGGTCTAGATAAGCATCCATAAAAATATCTTTTTCATCAAAAATCAAAAGTTGATCTTCAATCATATTCATAACAACTGAAACTAAATCTGATAAGTAAAAGAAGGGTATGTTTTGATTTTCTTGGGAGTTTGCAACTAGAGATGCCCTAATTGCTTCCACAGCTTCTTCTAAATCATCTGGATCAAAATCACCAATACCAGCAGCAACAGCAGCATCAACCATCTTAGCAGCATCACCAGTTGCAGAATCAGAAATTGGTATTTTTTTTAGCTTGAAACTAGATGGATTCTTCTTCCACTCAGCGATTTCATCATACGACATATTTAAATAATGAATATTTTTTCTTGCATGAAGATTTGAAATAATAGAATTTAATGCTTTTCTATTTTGATTTAAAATAAAAGCAGAGTCAAACTTTTGAAATTCTTTGAATTCTTTGGCCAATAAATCACAGCCTTTTTCATCTTTGAAAAAATCTAGAACATATTTTCTACCTTCTTTAATCATGTTTAATTGTGAAAAAACATTAAAGTTTTCATTTGTAAAAAAGTCTTCAATATATGCTTGATAACTTATGTTAAACACCACGGAGCCCTGGTCGTCAAAGTCAAATGTGTGAATTACGGGTGTTAAGTAAAGAGTAATCGCTGAATCATAAAGAGCATCTTTAATTTCTGGTCTTTTTATGCTTCTCATTCCTTCTTTTGATGCTGACCACTGGACAATAACTTTTAACCTAAAGTTGAGTTTGTCTAAATTTTCTCTTTCTAAGTCGGTCAAAGTCGATTCATCTTTTTTAGTGCCAGTTTTTAAAGCTAAATCTGTATATCGATACTGGTTTGGTCCTTCGTTTCTGATTCTTAATAGATCATTAAAAGACGATGCAAAAATGCTCAAATCTGCACTAATTGCTTTTTTAGCTGAGAACGGGTCTGTACCGTCGTATGAAAATTTAAAACTTTTTAAACCAACTCCTGTTCCACGTTGAGAAAAATATAACCCCTCTTCCAATCTTGGAGAAATTGTTGATATTTCAAAAGTTATTGGAATTTCTTTTTCTTTATTATTTTTTTTATCTGTTACAACTTTAAACAATCTTATATTAGGAGTCAAAGACGATAATTCATGAGGCATTATGTCAAATAGTGCTTGCTGTGTTGGTTCAACTGCCAGCTTATTCATAAAAGAAAACGGCTGACCCTGTATCAGCAGAGGATTGTTTTTATTTGACTGCTCTGCGGCTTTGCTGACGCCGCATAAATCTTGATTTTTATCTGCTTTTAGAGCGGAATACGGCAAAGGAAAAGATAATGGCAATTTTTTCTTGTATTTGATTAAGTGAGATAAATTTGTCAGCATAAAGCATTGCTCAGAAAAGATTAGATTATCGGCAAATGCTTCTTCGACTTCTTGTTTAAGCGCATCCAGAATCTTTTTTCTAATTTTACTAGCATCTTCTGCAAACGATTCAAGTCCCAATAAGCCAAGAGTAAGATCATCTCCTATGCCTAGCAAAATATTTTTTAAAAGTGCTCCATTTTCTTCAGAAATTATTTTTTGCAAAGCAAGCGCCTGTACAGCACGAATGTAAGAATCTTTAAAATCGCTATCTGTTTGCTTTGAGAGACTCCACCCTTGCAGGGCGTCTAATTCTTGATTAATTTCAGGTAAAATTTTAGCAAAGCGTGGCGCTTTCTGGAGGTAAGCGGCTGCTTCCCCCGCTATTCTATCAACTAAAATGTTTTCTTCAATATCTTCTGTGTCGGCGCTAAGAAAAATTGCATCGTAGGCTTGCTCAAGCAGTGGGCCCAATACTCTAAAATCCGAAACTTTAAAAATATAGAAAATATTTGAACCTTTTTGAATGTTCAGTGTGGTCTCGCTAACAAAATTCCATTCGGCGACGGCTCTCTCTCCTTCGTCGTCGTGGTACAAATCACCGGCATAATAACCCATGCCATGATAGAACTTTATAAATTCATTGATTTGTGTCCACATGGAATCCATTAAACTTTTCAAGTCTTTGAAAAGGAAAGCAAGATTTTTTAGCTTGTCTACTGCAAATCTTCTTTCATGATCCCAAGAATCAATTTCGGCCCGGTCACCGAAGTCGTCACCGGTCGCGGTGGGGAGGTCTTTGAGTGCTTCAAGCCCATCAACATCGGCTTCTAGTTCCCACCATGCGCCCGATGTCGCGGCATTTGGCCTTTCTTTGAACTGCACTAGTTCATCGTTTGTCTCTAAATTTAAATCAGCAACAAAATCTGCCCACTCTTCTGCTGTGACTTGACTATGTTGCTTTTCTAACTCATCTAAATAAGCAGGAATTACCTCCTCATAAAGTTGTTCTATAGTAGTCTCTTCTGTGACTATCCAAGGCTTATCTTCCGCCATTCTAAACTCCTAAAGCATCAAGCGCTTTGTTGATGTCAAGCGGGATATCTAAAAAGTCGCCTGTTTGGATTGTGGCCTCTGTTGGCTGCCCATTCCACCAAGCAATAACCCACCAAAAATTTGCATCACCATAATATTTGTGTGCTAATTTATAGAATCTATCGCCATAAGCCCATATATGTCCAGTGGTTGCAATGTTAGCTCTTTCTAAAATTGTTGGATGCCTAAGTGTGGGGGTGCCGTAGTGAGATAGATTTTTAACTCCACGACGCTCTAATATTTTTTTATAATGTCCTGAACTATTCTGGACAATTTTAGTCTTTTTGTCTCTCAAACCCATTTGTTATTCTCACTTTATGTAATCTTGGTAGTCTTGTTCGGCGGCGTCGGCTGCTTGTTCTGCCGCGTGCATTGTTCGATAAGCATCTGTTGCTTGCGCCACCTGCACAGCATCCATGCTTTTTGCAGCCCGCCTTGTCCTGTTTGCAGCCCGCCGAAATTGTCCAGTGCCTTCTTCTGCGTTCAAAAGCTGATTGGATGCCTTAAGATATCTAGCTATTTTTTTATCTTCGTTTTGCTGTGCTTTGGCTGCATCTCGTCTTGCTTCTTCGGCAGTTCTTTTAAGTTCTTCTGCCTTGGTGCGTGATGCGCCTGCTTCTTTGATATTTGATGGATTTGTCGGACCAAGATCTACGCCATATGGAAAAGTTTTTGATATTGAAGAGGCATTTTTTAATTGCTCTGCGTTGTTTTCTTTCTTAACCACTGTTTCCATTCTTCGTCCAACTGTTTTCTCGTGAAATGGTGTGAAGGAAACACTAACCGAAATTGTTTTTGGCAACACAGTATTGGTTCCTTTCGCAAAAACACCATGCTGCGGATTTTCTAAGTTGTGTTGAAAAGTGCAACTTTTTATAACGCCAAGGGTTCCTTTGCTTGGCTCGTGTGAAGACCTATATTTCGTAAAATATTGTGAAAAAGATTCAGCTTCTCCTTCCGGGGCATCGGCGTTGTTAGAATCTTCATGCTTGCTTAGCAAATTCATCACTTTTAATCTAACAAGAGGGGCTTCTGCTAAAGTTAATGCATTAGAGCCGTCTCCACTAATATCCAAATAGCCTGGATATAACATGTGTATTAATTTTTGAACTCTTCCGAGATTCTCAAATGCTTCGCTTTCTGACGCTGCTGGAATATCAAACGCTAAACTTATGTCTCTTGAGGTATTTTGATATATATGTATTGGATCAGTTCTGCCAAATACTTGCGATGTGTTATAATTTGGGGTGTATGTGTCTGAAAAGGTTGTAATAAAAGCCTTGAAGTAAACATGCTCCCCAGTCGGCTCAAAGAAAAAAGAAATTACTTGCTGCCTAACATTGGCAAGATACTCAGTTCCATCTACTAAATTGTTGCCTTCATTTTGATATTTTCTTAAATTAAACTCTGATATGAGAGGTGGTAATTCTTGAGGCATTATATTATACTAATCCTTTTTGGCCAAAGCCAGCTACTGATTTGACAACTTTTGCTGAGAACATGTCGGAGAAGCCATCCGCCAGAGATATTTCAACCTTAGAACTTTCTGTATTGCCATTAACATTCGTGGTATTATTGTTTTGCACGGCGGTGTTCATTGCATTTGAGTTAGCAACGATTGGTGACGCTTTCTGCATGATGGCGGCTTTGACCATGTCTGCTGTATTCGCCATAGCTGCTGCGGTATTTGCGGCAGCAAGAGCAGTCATCGATGCAGTGAACTCTATATTTTTCAGTGTTGGTATTGAAATTATGGCTGCTGCAATTTTTTCAATATTTCCAGCAGCGCCCGGATCTGAAAGAACTCTGAAGAACTCAGTTGCGTTTCCAAGCACGCCGCTTAGCGCATTACCAAAGGCATCAAACATCGTTGCCATTGAATGAAAAGGATTTAACACTTCAAGGATATTTACCGCGACACTTCCAAATGCTACTGCAAGCTTTTCGATGCCTTGAAGAAAGTTTGAAGCATATTGTTTTTCGAACAAGTAATAAGCGACACCAGACACGGCTGCTATAAGAGCCAAAACAGCCGCAGAAGTTGCTGTAATCGGCAATGACGCCAAAGCAATACCAGCACCAAGCACTGTGAAGGCTACACCAAAAGCCTTAACAATTTCAGTGTTTTCGCTCATAAATTCAACCATACCTTCAAGCATTTCGACCAATGGCTCTACAATTGGAATCATTTCAGCAAAGACAACATTTAGTCTTTCTTGGAAGTTTTGAACAGTTTCTGTTCTCTTGGCCATTTCTTCGTAATCAGCAGAAGTCATTCTTGCTTCTTTGCCAAGTGCAGCAGTATTGCCGGAAAGAGCAAGAGCAAGTTCGCTAACATCTTGAAGACCCATCGCATCAGCAAAGAACTTTCTCTGGAAGTAGGACATATCATCAAATGACAACCCTGCATCTTTGATAGCCCCTGACATCATTTCAAAACGAGCAGCAGGATCTGTCTCGGTCAGCATCTCCATCGCGTTGATAAAGTTACCACCTAGTGCAGCGTTTAGTTTTCCAGCTTGCTCAGCAGCACCTTCAAATGTATCAAATTTTTCTGTAATTTGCATCAGCCTGCCCATCTCAATACCAGTGGTCTTGGCTGTTATTGCAAGTCTTTTAAATGTTTGTTCTCCTGCTTTACCGAACTTAGCAAGAGCCGGTGCTGCCGATGCAAAATCAGCAGCCATCTGACTAGGTGCAACACCAATTGAAGATGCAAATGCTGCCAAGTTTAGCTGGGTTTGTTTTGCTTCTTCGGTTGTAGCACCGAGAGCCTTTGTTGATAGTTGTATGCCTTTTGCAAAATCAGCGTTTGATACACCAAGCTTGCTCAACATTGTTCCAGTTACTGCGAGTGATTTAGCAGATTGATCGTTTATTAAAGTAAAATCGGTAAATGTCTTTGATAACTCAATAGCAGTGCCAGTAAGCTCCTTCAATGATCCGCCAAACTTACGAGTTTCAGCAAATCCAGAAGTAATAGACTTTGCAAAACTATCAGAAACACCAGTTGTTTTTTGTATTTCTTTGGAAGCATCTGACATGGCTATAGCAAGCTTTAGAATTGCTGCGCCTGCCGTTACTGCCAACCCTACAAGACCAGCTAACCCTGGTCCCGCAGCACCTAGAGATTTCACTAGTTTCTTTTGAATCGCTTCAGTTGCGCTCTTTCCAATTCCGCCTATGGCTGACATAAATTGTTTACCAGCGTCTTCGCCAGCAAACATGGCTTCGCCGACTTTACCCAACTCTTTAGCCACAGATCTTAAAGTTTCTTCAAGCTCTTTAGCTTTTTCTTTATTTTCTTTTAATTCTTTTTTGTTTTTTTCTAACGCTTTGGTGTTATCTTCAATGGCTTGTTCTGCCCGCTCGATGGCATCCAAAGCAGCTTGCCGGTCGGCAGCAGTAGGCGCTGCTTGCGCTTGGGCTTTTAATAACTCTATATTGGCTTCTAAAGCTTTATTGTTAGCTTTTATGGCTTTTGCATCATCGTTAGAAGCGCTCGCACTGCGCGCGCGTTGGTCAGCCAAGTCTTTTTGTGCTTCGGCAGAACGAACAACAAATTCCAATTCTGTTTTTCTAGCATCGGCAAGTGTTTTAATTTTATCCGTAGCAGTGGAAGCGTTTTTTACTTGTTCAGCTTGCTCGGCGTTTAATATACGTAATTTGTTTGATAGTTCATCAAATGAAACTCCTGCCTTCCGCAGGGCTTCTAACTGAGTCGCAAACGCTTCTGCATCAAAAATTGCCATACAAAGTTACCTCTCCCTATAAATAGGCTTGCTACAAAAAAGCAAAGACTCCCACAAGGGAGCCTTTTTAGAATGTTTTGGGCATTTTAGGTTGATTATGGGCTGTTAGGGTTTGTGACTTGCCACCGCCCCTTGAGGCTCGGTCCATTGCTTCCGCTTCTGCCTCAATTTGTTTGATTGTTCTCTTTATAAACCACTTTCGAAGCCCTATGGGAAGGCTGTAAGCCTCTGAAAAACTCCAGCCACCATTATACTTGAGGAAGAAAATCTCTTCATAAACTCCCTCATTGTATTCATCGGTCAGGCCAAAAAAAGTTCGCCGTAAGCGGCACCTCCATTTCTTGCGTATGACCACAATTGGTGCAAGAAAACTCTTGAGTTAAGTCAACATTTGGGGTAGCCATTCTTATTACCATCCTTAGATGTCTTGAATCAAAAGAGGGCAAATTGTTGGCAACATAATCCAATGCTTGTCTTGAGGAATCGCCATTGGCGCTAAGAATTATTGAAGATAATTGCTTTGAAATAAGACCCTCATCGGGGTTTGAATTTATCAGAGACTTTTCTTCTGCACCTGTTAACAGCTTGGCAATAACGGTAATTTGTGTCTTAGGTAACACACAGGTAATTGTGCCATCGCCATTATCTGTCACACTTAAATCTTCTCGGATATTGCCGCTTTCAATGTTTGCCGAATTCAAATTAAAGTTATAATCTTGTTTTGTTCCACATGAAGGGCATGCAACATTTGTGTTATAATCGCTTCCATATCCAGAAACTCTAGCAGCAATAATTATCGCATTACGATCACCAACCAATAGTGTGGATGGATTTATTGATTTATCTACAATAAGGCTTTCGATTAACTTGTCGAGTGCCAAGCCTTTCTTAAGAAGAGTTCTGGATGTAAGAATATCTTCTTCTTTGGCAGTCATCTGCTTTATTTCTAACGAGTGTTGCCCATGAAGTGGGTGTCCCTGTGGATAGAAGCGTCCCTGTGAAGGGAGATCCACAAACTCTGTTGGGACTACAAACGAGAAACCCCCGCCACCCTGTTGTGGTGGAGGGCTCGTATCAGGCTGTTGAACGCCGCCTAGGCGATCCTGATTTCTTGACAATTTACACCTCGCGTTTTATATTGTCTA
>MDTG01020545.1_pt1 | contig 10345 bp, 7 predicted proteins | sample 811421 | NCBI WGS metagenome assembly MDTG01 (sample SAMN05326645, study PRJNA326480) | marine metagenome | isolation source: seawater | place: Pacific Ocean: South East | collected 2011
AAAATTGTTAAAGGACATTGCTGATTTAGGCATGCCAACTGGGACAGAATTTTTAGATTTAATTTCACCTCAATATGTCTCTGACCTTGTTTGCTGGGGAGCAATTGGAGCGAGAACTGCGGAAAGTCAAGTTCACAGAGAATTAACATCTGGGCTTTCATGTCCCATGGGCATCAAAAACTCTACGAAAGGAGACATCCAAATTGCAATTGATGCAATAAAATCTGCACAGTATCAACATGTCTTTCTAGGGACGACCAAAAAAGGAAAAGTGGCAATATTTAAAACATCAGGAAACGACGATACCCACATTATTTTACGAGGAGGCCTTGAACCAAATTATCATCCAACAGACATTGAAAATTGTCGCGCTGACTTAGAAAAAAATGAAGTCAATACCAATATTATGGTCGATTTTAGCCATGGAAATAGTCAAAAAAATCATGAAAATCAAAAAAAAGTATCTGCTTCTGTATGTGATCAGATTGCAAGTGGTAACGAAGACATCATAGGTGTAATGATTGAAAGTCATTTAAAAGAAGGTAATCAGAAAATTTCTGAAAATATGGAATATGGTAAAAGCATTACTGATGCTTGTGTACACTGGGGAGAAACTAAGAAATTACTTAATGATTTAGCACAAGCAGTTAAAGCCCGAAGGTAAAAATATATGGAATTTAAATTCAAGCGTGAGATAGCAGAAACATTAGGTCTAAATAATGCAGTTCTGTTGGAGTTCATAACAAATTCTGATTTGCAAAAATGTAAAATTGAATTTCTCCTGAAAGAGCTAAATTTTTGGGATGAGAATGAGTTAATGAGTTTACTTATTGACTTAAATGTAAGGGGTCTAGTTGAACTGAATACAGAAAAAAAGTTAGTTTCACTTGCAAAAGGCCAACCAAAAATAAAACTTCAAACTCCAAAGAAAATAAAAAGATCAAATATGGCTTCAGATTGGAGCCCTTCAGATGAGGTGCTTGAAATATTAGTGCGGTCTGGCATGGAAGAATCATTTATAAAAGAACTTATTCCTGAATTTGTTATTTATTGGTCAGAAAGACCTGATGTTCTAATTTCTTATAATTCAAAATTTATCGAACATGCAAGATTAAAGTGGGCGCAATACAATGCTGAAGTAGGTACTAAAAGATCTCCAACTGTTATTGAAAATTCCTGGATACCATCTGATGATTGTATGGACATAATAAAAATGACAGGTATAGATATAGAATTTGCAGAAAAATATTTACCTGAATTCATACTTTATTGGAAAGAAGATGGTAGAGCTTTTACATCTTGGGACATAAAATTTCTCGATTTCATAAAGAAAAAATGGAGTTTTAATGTTGAAGATTCATCCAATGGACATAAAGAAGGATTTGACTTTTTTGATCCTTATAAGGAGACTGTAGAGTCTCCAGACAAAAGTAATAGCGATACTTTAGCTAATTTGAGAGAAAAATATAAAATTTAAATGAATAAGAAAAATTTAAGAGCTTCAGGTGTAATACTTTTTTTCACACTGATATGGATGATTTCTGGTTATTTTGCGCAAACAGAGCCGGAAGAATACGTAGCACCAGTAACCAAGGAAGTTGTTTTAGTTAATAACTCAAAAGCAGTTGACTATAGACTGCCAGTCACTGTGAAAGCAGAATCCCAAGCTTTTTCAAAAGTTGATGTTAGATCTCAAACATCAGAAAAAGTTGTTAAAGTTGGTTTTGCTGATGGGGATTATGCCGAAAAGAATGATGTTATTTGCAAACTTGACTCAGGTCAAAGAGAGGCTAACTTCAAGAAAAGTAAAATTGATTACGATTCTTCTGTTGAGTTAAAGAAAAAAGGGTTAATTTCAGAATCAGCTTTAGTAACAGCTGAAACAGTTTTTGAGAGTGCAAAAATAGAATTAGAAAGAACTGAAATCAAAGCGCCCTTTGATGGCTTTGTAGAAAACCTAGCTAAACAAGGACAACTTCTTCAAAATGGACAAAGCTGTGCTTCAATAATTTCTCTGACACCATTGAAAATAGTTGGAAATGTGTCTGAAATGATGGTGGCAAAAATTAAACCTGGGCTAGATGCAGAGATTAGTTTTATATCAGGTGAAAAATTTAATACTGAAGTTTCATTTATAAGTTCTGCTGCCGACACAGGAACTAGGACATTTAGGGTTGAGGCTGAGTTAGATAACACAGATTTGAATATTAAGGATGGGTTGACCGGAGAGTTAATAATTTACACTGAGCCAGTTAAAGCACATTTTATCCCTACATCGGCCTTCTTGCTTGGGGACCAAGGTAATGTAGCACTTGCTACTGTTTTAAACGACGTGGTGCAGATTATGGATGTACAGATACTGATCGATACTGTCCAAGGTGCCTGGATAACCGGCATCCCTGATGAAACTAATGTTATCGTTGGTGGTCAGGGCTTTGTCAAAAATGGTGATGAAGTAATTTCAAAATATAGATAATGGGAATTGTTAAAACAGCGGTAAGCAGGTTTAGAACCACTCTTCTTGTAATGATTTTCTTAATTATTATGGGTATGTTTGGAAGAGCAGCAATGCCTATTGCTTCCAACCCTAATATTCAATTTCCTTTTGTGAATGTTTCAGTTTTTTTAGAGGGTGCTTCACCCGAAGATATGGCCCGAATTGTTGCAAAACCATTAGAAAACAGGTTTTTGCGCTTAGAGGGTCAAGAACAAGTTAGATCAACAAATACGCAAAGCTTTACAAATCTAACCATCCAATATGACGTTGATTATGATATGGATCAAGCTATTTTAGACGTTGAAAGAGCTATTGGAGAAGTAAGAAACCAACTACCACCGGAAGCTAATGATCCAATTGTAAGAGAGAGGGCTGATAATGACTGGCCAATTTTAGTTTATAGCATATATGGATTTTCTAATCTTAGGTCTGGTTATGCTATTGCGCAGGAGATACAAGACAGATTTGAAAAAGTTCCAGGGGTTTTGGGTGTAGAGATTGGTGGTGTTCCTGAAGAGCTCCTAGAGGTTGAAGTATCACAAGCAAGATTAGAAAGCTTAGGTGTAAGCCTTACAGAAATATATAGTGCTGTAAGAAATAATAACGTATTAATTCCGGCAGGCTTTCAAGATACAGGTTCAGGAAAATTTGCTGTAGAAATTCCAAGCATATTTGAGACAAGACAGGATGTCTTTGATCTTCCGATCAAATCCGATGGAAATAAAGTTGTAAAAATGGGAGATGTTGCAGATATTAAAAGGACATTTAAGGACCCAAGTAGTTTTTCAAGAATAAATGGGTTTGATGCCATATCTTTATCTGTTTCTAAAAGAGTTGGGTTCAATGAATTAGACATTGCTGAAGCTGTTCATGCAGAAGTAGAAAAAATCAGAGAAGATTTTCCCGATGACTTAATCGTACAACCCGGATTAGATACAACAAAATTTGCTGGTGATATGGTTTCTGAACTCGAAGGAAATATAATCACAGCTGTAATACTTGTTATGGTCTTAGTTGTGGCAACACTTGGTCTGAGAAATGGGCTTATTGTTGGTATTGCCATTCCATTCTCTTTTCTAGTCGGTTTCGGAATTCTGCACTTTTTTATAGGATACGAATTTAATTTTCTGGTGATGTTTGGGATGTTGCTTGGTTTGGGTATGCTTATTGATGGTGGGATTGTAATTGTTGAGTATGCTGACAAATTAATCGACAAAGGTCTGTCTCGAAAAGAAGCATATACAAACGCTGCTGAAAGAATGTTTACACCAGTTTTTGCTTCAGTTCTTACAACACTAGCAGCCTTTTCACCACTTATGATTTGGCCAGGAATATCAGGTAAATTTATGCGTTACTTACCAGTAACAGTTTTTGTTATCTTGGCGGCCTCATTAGCATACGCATTAATCTTTGCACCAGTTATTGGATCTTTATTAGGTAGAAGAAAAAAAGCTAATGATACGAATAATGATAGTGATGATACAGCTTTAAAAAAATCTTATAGGAAAGCGATTAATTTTGCAGTAAAAAATCCAGTTGAATCAATCGCTTACACTTTTTTAACTATGTTTTTAATTTTAGGGAATATCGTTCCAAATTATGGTAAACAGTTTGTATATTTCCCTTCAGTTGAACCTTGGTTGATTGAAGCTGATATTCAAGCTAGAGGAAACTTATCACCGTATGAAGCAAGGGACTTTGCAATAGATGCTGAGCAAAAATTAATTGCAGTAAAGGGAGTTGATGACCTCAATATTAGCGTATCCGGTGGTGGAGGAAGTGGTGATGGAGTTGGTAGAGGTTATATAGTCTTAGAAGACCCAAAAGAACTAGACATCACAGGTTTTGAGGTGTTAGGCCTATTAAGAGAAGCAGTTTCTGATATATCAGGTTATAGACTAAACATAAGAGAAGTTAAAGAAGGACCTGGTCAATTCAACGCACCCGTAGAGATACAGTTAATGAGTGAAGATTTAGGTCTTATTGAAAGAAAAACTCGAGAACTCAGAAATTATATTGATCAAAATATTGAAGGTCTTACTGGAGTCAATGACACATTGCCTAAGTATAAAATTGAATGGAAAATTGATGTAGATAAGGAAAGAGCCTTTCAATCAGGCATAAGCCTATATGATATAGGATCAACCATCCAAATGGTCACAACAGGCATAATGCTGGGAGAATATAGGCCAGATGATTCTAAAGAAGAGATCGATATAAGAGCAAGATTTGCCAAAGATAAAAGAACATTATCAAATCTTGAAAATATTACTGTTAATTCCAGAAATGGAGCAGTGCCAGTATCAAGTTTTGTTGATGTCGAAGCTCGTCCAAACGCAGCAAGTCTTGTAAGAAAAGATGGTCAGTTTTTTTATGAAATAAATGCTACTAATGTGCCAGGTTTTAACTTAAATGGTGAAATTAATAAGATTCAACAGTGGATTAATGAAACTGGTTTTGATGATCCTAGAATGGATGTAACATTCGGTGGACTAACCGAAAGGGGTGCAGAAGCAACTGATTTTCTGATTCAAGCATTTTACGGCGCTCTATTTTTAATGTTCATAATTTTAGTTACCCAGTTCAATAGTATTTCTCAACCAATAGTTATCCTTTTGTCTGTTTTGTTCTCGACAGCAGGAGTGTTTTTGGGGTTAACTGTCACTGGATCAGAGCCGTCAACTATTATGACTGGAACTGCCTTAGTTGGTTTGGCCGGAATAGTTGTAAATAATAATATTGTATTGATTGATACCTTCAATAAATTAAGATTCGATTTTCCAGATAAACCGGCAACTGAGCTAATAGCAGAGACTTGTATGAGTAGACTTCGACCTGTGCTTTTAACAACTGTTACTACTATCTTTGGACTGATGTTTTTATCATTCGGTTATAGTATCGATGTAATAAATAGAGCTATTTATGAGGGAACATCGACAGTTAAATGGTATCAAGTGTTTGGAATAAGTATTTGTTGGGGCTTAGGTTTTAGCACTATTATTACATTGTTAGTAACCCCATCATTCTTGATGATTCTTGAAAATCTTAAAGAGTACAGAATGAGTGCGAGAAATTTTGTTACATCATTACCTAATAAAATAGGCGCTCTTTTTAAAAGTTAAAAACTTGAGTAAAATTTTATAATGGCAAAATTTGAAGCATCTATAAAAGAACTTGAAAAAATTGTTAAGGCTCTTGAAGAAGGTGAGCCTAGCCTAGATGAATCATTAAAGAGTTTTGAAAAAGGCATATCATTAATTAAGATTTGTCAGAAAGAGCTTGAATCAGCTGAAAACAAAATAAAAGAGTTAACTGAAGACGGCGAAACAAAAACTTTTGAAAGTGGCGAATCTTAGTTTAGATAACTTTGAAGTAGAACTTCAAAAAAGAGTAAATGTTCACCTAAATTCTTATTTAAATTCAAATAATCAGATTGAAGAAGCGATTAGGTTTGCCCTTTCAGCTCCTGGGAAACGTGTAAGACCAACTTTGATATATTTGGTAGGTGATTTCTATAATGTAGCGTTAGAAGATTTAGATTCACTTGCTTTGGCAGCAGAAGTCATTCACACCTATTCTCTAGTTCATGATGATCTGCCCTGCATGGATGACGACGATCTTCGGAGAGGACAGCCAACTCTTCATAAAAAATATTCAGAGGCAACTGCTGTGCTAGCTGGTGATGCTATGCAATCGTTAGCAATTCAAATCATTCTTGAAGACAACAAACTATCAAACGAACTTAAAGTTTCAATAATAAAGCTTTTGATGGAAAAAATTGGCTATCAGGGCATGATACTCGGACAAGCATTAGATATAAGTTTTGAGCAAGAATCTGCAAATAAAGACGAGATAATTCAAATGAATTATTTGAAAACAGGTCTACTTATTGAATTCTGTATATTAGCACCCTTAATGATTGCTAGACAGGCAAAGAATCAGTGGACTGGAATTGCAAGAAATATTGGTATAGCTTTTCAACTAATTGATGACTTGCTTGATTTAGAGGAGTCAGAAGAAAGCTTGGGTAAAGCAACTAATAAAGATCTTTCTAAAAACAAAAAAAATCTTCCTTTATTAGTGGGTCGATCAGAAACCATGAATGAAATTAAAAAATTTCATCATGAAACATTGGAATCATTATCAAAATTAAGTTTAAATAACCATCCATTTAAGATTTATGTTGAAAACTTATTTAATAGAAGAAATTAATGAAAATTTTTAAAGAGTTTCCCAAGAATAAACCAAAGAGTATTCTACTTGAGAACGTAAATTTTCCTGCTGATTTAAAACAACTAGATTTAAGTGAGCTAGAGGTTTTAGCTGATGAATTAAGAGAATTCTTGCTTTATTCTGTGAGCCAGTCTGGAGGTCATTTTGGTGCAGGATTGGGCGCTATCGAACTAACTATTGCATTGCATTATGTTTTGGATCTGCCGAAAGATAAAATCGTATGGGATACTGGGCATCAAGCTTACCCTCATAAAATTCTTACAGGCAGAAAGGATAAGATGCATAAAATAAGACAGTTAGACGGTTTAGCTGCATTTCCATCAATTACAGAATCTGAGTACGATGCTATGAGTGTTGGACATTCCAGTACATCCATAAGTGCATCTTTAGGCATGAATGAAGCTAATCAATTATTGAAAGGCAACAAAACTATATTTTCCGTTATTGGGGACGGCGCTATGACAGCTGGCCTTGCTTTTGAGGGCCTTATGCATGCCGGCCATCTTGGAAGAGATTTAAATATCATTTTGAATGACAACGATATGTCTATTTCAAAAAATAAGGGGGGCTTATCAGATTATTTAGCCAAAGTATGGGCATCAAAAAGTTATAAAAAACTTAAATCAAGTGGGAAAAAAGTTCTTAAAAATTTACCTTTTGGATTGCATGTTTCTCGATCACTCAAAGATGGTTTGAAATCAGCTGTAATGCCTGGAAATTTATTTGAAGATCTTGGTTTGCATTACATAGGACCAATTGATGGTCATGATGTGAAATTACTAGTAAAGACCCTTGAAAGAATGAAAGAAAAGTCAGAGCCTTATTTACTTCACATTATTACAAAAAAAGGTGCAGGGTTTGAACCTGCGGAGAATGAAAGAATAAAATTCCATGCTATTTCAAAAATTGAGAAAAGTCCTTCTAAGGCACAAATAAAATTTCAAGATATTTTTGGTGAGTGGCTTTGCGATAAAGCAAAAGTAGAAAAAAAATTAGTTGCGATTACTCCTGCCATGACAGAAGGATCTGGTATGGTAAACTTTGAAAAGCAGTATCCTGATAGATTTTATGATGTTGCAATTGCAGAGCAACATGCAGTGACATTTGGGGCCGGTTTAGCCTTAGGTGGCATGAAGCCAGTGGTTGCAATTTACTCAACTTTTTTACAAAGGGCTTATGATCAACTTATCCATGATGTTTGTTTAGAAAATATTGATGTTACATTTGCTTTGGATAGAGCTGGTATTGTAGGTGAAGACGGCCCTACTCATTCTGGTAGTTTCGATATAAGTTTTATGCGTTGTATCCCCAATTTAGTAATTGCAACACCTTCTGATGAAGATGAAACAAGAATCCTGCTCAATTCATGTTTCGAATACGAAGGTCCAGCTGCAATAAGGTATCCAAGAGGTAATGGTTGTGGTGCGCAAGTGAATAAAGAGTTATCAACAGTGGAAATTGGTAAAGGAAAGAGGATAAAAGAGGGTAATGATATATGCATTTTAAACTTCGGGGTGTTGATAGATCGAGCGTTAGAAATCGCTCAGGAAGAGAATTATGGTTTATGCGATATGCGATTTGTAAAACCGCTAGACGAAGGATTAATCGATGTAATCTGTAAAAAATATTCAAAAATAGTTACGCTTGAAGATCACACCACTAAAGGTGGCTGTGGAAGTGCAGTAAATGAATACCTTTTGAGCAAAAAAATTACTATACCTGTGTTAAATCTTGGTCTAGACGATGTTTTTCCTGAACATGGAAGCAGAAATGAAATTCTAAAACTCAATGGCTTAGATATTGATTCCATTCAAGAACAGATTTCTAATTTTTAGAAAGAATCCCAGCCTAGCTTTTCAAAATTCATGTTTTTGCCTTCCTTATCTGTCACTAAAATTTCTTTTTCTTCAGTGATTGTTCCTAACTTTACTGCATTGGGTAAAATTTCCTTAACGGCTTCGCTGTGTTTCACAGCACTGGTGAAAAGTAAAACATAATCATCTCCTGCAAATACATCATCGATGGAATTAATGCATACATCTTCATAAATTGTAAGAATTGCACCTTTTTGAGATTGAGCACAAATTCTACTTAAATCTAAAAGTAAACCATCAGAAACATCAATAGCAGAATTAAGAAATGGATTTAGTGCTTGAATAGATTCTTTTGAAAGTAATTTTGGTTTGAGATATTGGTTTGGTAAATCTATTATTTGCTTGTTATAGAGCTCATAGCCCTGTTTTCCCAGCCCTAACTTATTTGATATATAAATATTGTCATCAACTTCGGCACCACCGCGTTTGATAATTTTTTTGAATTTTTTACCAAAAACTGTGACAGAAATATTTAATTGTCCTTTTGTTAAATCCCCACCAATTAAACTAGTGCCATAGTCATCATTGAAATCATTAATACCATTTGAAAATAGCTTGAACCATTCATCTGAAGGTTCTGGAATTGTTATATTGAGTAAATAGCCGTCTGGGTAAGCCCCCATTGCAATAATATCTGATGCTGCAACTGCTAATGCTCGATAAGCAATAAAATAAGCATCAAGCGTACCGGGAAAATGAACGTCTATGACGGAATTATCAGAAGATACTAACAGATCCTCAGATGAAGAAATAATGGCACAATCATCGCCAATTTCTAGAGGAAATTGTTCATTTACACTAGTACAAGGTTTTAAATACTTTTCAAGAAAATATTTTTCTTTATTCACTAAGAGGGATATCGCTCAAATAGACCTGCTGCTCCCATACCACCACCAACACACATAGTCACAACTCCAAATTGTTGTTCTCTATTTTGGAGTTCTCGCATAATGTGTCCAGTAAGTCTTGATCCTGTCATACCAAACGGGTGACCAATTGCTATTGAACCACCATCAACATTCAGTTTATCCATTGGAATTCCTAATTCGTCTCTGCAATAGACTACTTGGACAGCAAAAGCTTCATTTAGCTCCCAAAGACCAATGTCTTCTATAGTTAAATTGTTTTGAGCCAATAATTTTGGAATAGCAAAGACAGGTCCTATTCCCATTTCATCTGGATTGCAGCCTACAGTTGTGAAACCTCGAAAATAAGCTTTAGGTTTCAAGCCTAATTCTAGAGCTTTATCTTCAGACATTACTAATGTAATTGATGCTCCATCTGACATTTGTGAGGAATTCCCAGCTGTAACAGTACCATTCTCATCAAAAACAGGTTTCAGAGCAGATAAACCTTCCATCGTTGTTGTTGGTCTATTACATTCATCTTTGACGCATTCAGCATCAACCACTTTTTGCTCTCCAGTTTCTTTGTTGGTTAAAAGCATTTGGGTTTTCATTGGAACAATTTCATCGTCGTACCTGCCAGCTTCTTGTGCTTCAGCTGTTCTTAATTGGCTTTGAAGAGAATATTCATCCTGTAATTCTCTGGAGACGTTATATCTTTTAGCTACAACTTCAGCTGTTGTGCCCATGGGAAAATATATGCCGGGATTTTCTGCGTTAATCTTGTCATTAACAAATCCATTCATATTGATGTTCGGTTGAGTCATTGAGATAGATTCAACACCGCCAGCAATCACAGTATCATACCCACCTGCCATAATTTGGCCGGCAGCCAT
>MDTG01072938.1_pt1 | contig 10345 bp, 9 predicted proteins | sample 811421 | NCBI WGS metagenome assembly MDTG01 (sample SAMN05326645, study PRJNA326480) | marine metagenome | isolation source: seawater | place: Pacific Ocean: South East | collected 2011
CCATTTTCTAGTATTCCTGAATTATATCCTATTGTAGTTCGCATTTTACCAAATGACCCTATTTCTTGTTTAATAGTACCTCCCTTTCTATTTCCTGTTCCTTTAGTTAGAATATTCATTGTTCCTCCAACTGAAGGTATAGCAATCTTTGATGCTCCTAAACCTCTTTGTACCTGTATATTTGAGGTTACAGCATCTAACCCAAACCAATTACTCCAATAAACCCATCCATTTTCCATATCATTAACTGGTATCCCGTCAATCATCACAGCAACATTTCTTTGATTAAATCCTCTAATTGTAATACGAGCGTCGCCATCTCCTCCTCCAGTTTGTGTTGCGTATACGCCTGGTGTAGAATTTAAAACCATCGGGATATCCTGCGATGCTAATTCTTCATTTATTTTTTTAATAGGTATTGTAGAAAATGCAACTGGTGTTTCTCTATCTCTAGCTATATCTGAAACAACTTGTATTTCATTTAGCAAAATAGTTTTTAGACTAAAATCTAAAACTTGTTTATTTTTTCCAATTTCCACTATCTCTTCAATAGGTTCATAACCAACATACGATACTCTAATATTTTGTTTTCCTTGTGGTAATGAAATTGAGTAATTACCATCAAAATCAGTAGCTGTACCCTTGCCTTTACCGTAAATAATTGTAGCGCCAATTAAGATATCTCCTGTATTACCATCAATCACTTTTCCCTCTAAAATAGTTTGCGCTGAACTACTAAAACAAAAAAATAAAATTATTATCAAACAAATCAGGTTTTTCATAAAATAAAAATAGAAATCTGAAATAAATTATCTTGTTTTTTATTCAACAATTAACTTATTTGTAACACTTCTACCGTCTTGAAATGTTATGTCAATTAGGTATTTACCTGAGCTTAACTCATTAGTAGATATTATATTATTACTTGTAGATATAACTCTCTCTGCTAGCAAATTAAAAACATCGACTTTCCTTATAGCAAGTTTAGACCCTATTGTAATTACCTCTCCCTTTTTAGCAGGGTTAGGATATAAAACATATGTGATGTTTTTATTTGATTCTTTTACATCTGAACTTACATTGCAATCACAAGTATGTGATCCTAAATTAGACCAATCTGTAGGAGGTAGAGTGTCCCATTCTAAACTTGGATTGAATAAATCTATACCATTATTATCACCATATTTTACATTTGATTTTCTTATTAATGTCTGACCCGTAGTATACCAAGTTCCAGGATTAAATCCAGCAGCTGAAGTTCCAGAAACAAAACCAGAAGCAGCATTATCTGTCCAGCAAACACCTGGATCCTCACCAACTCTACCAATAACATCAACGATAACACTTCCATTTGTTAACACCATAGCATCGTTACCATTCATATGTAAAGGTGTAGGATAGGAGCCATTTGGTTCAGCAAAATCTCCCAAAGCATATAAAATAGGGTCACAATAGCCAAAAGTAGCTGCAGTATCTGTTTCTCCATTAGTTATAACAAATACTTCTTTTGGCGCAATCATTCCTGATAAAGACGTAATACCTCCAAGTGCACTAGTAACATTACCATTAGAATATCTTTCTATCTGATATGTGCTTAAATCAATTGTATTGTTAGTGGGATTGTAAATCTCAAGAGCTTTGTTTTGACTATACCCTTCAAGGTATTCAGAAAAGAATAATTCTGAACAATCTACTATTTGAGCTTGAGCAGTCAAGCTAAAACATAGAGTTATAAGTAGTAATGTTTTTTTCATAATTAATTGTTTTGTATTTGCTAAACTACAAAAATGAAAGGATATTTTTTGTATCTATTGTGAAATATATATTAAATTTGAATCTATTAGTAAAAGTCCTATTATTATGAAAAACATCTCTAGTTTTAAAGATTATCAAACTGAATATCAAAAAAGTATTGATAATCCTGAATCTTTTTGGGAAGAAAAAGCAATAGAATATATATGGAAAAAAAAATGGGATAATGTTTTACATTGGGATTTTAAAAAAGCCGAAGTCAAATGGTTTGAAGGAGGAAAATTAAACATTACTGAAAATTGTTTAGAAAGGCATTTAAATAATAAAAATAAAATTGCTATAAAATGGATATCAAATAATCCTAAAGAAAAAAGTAAATCCTTAACTTACTATCAGTTATATAAACAAGTGTGTAAATTCTCAAATGTGTTAAAAAAACATGGGGTAAGTAAAGGAGATAGAATATGTCTTTACATGCCTATGATTCCAGAACTTGTTGTGTCTATGTTGGCATGTGCTCGTATTGGAGCAATCCATTCTGTAGTTTTTGCAGGGTTTTCTGCTAAATCATTATCTGACAGAATAAACGATGCTAATTGTAAAATGTTAATTACAGCTGATGGCAGCTTTAGAGGTGATAAAATTATTGATTTAAAAAATATTGCTGATAAAGCTATGCAACATTCTACTTCAATCAAAAAGTGTATTGTTGTCAAGAGGGTAAAAAACAAGATACCTATAATAGAAAAAAGAGATGTTTGGTGGCATAAAGAAATGAAAAATGCTTCTGATAATTTTGATGCTGTAAGTATGCAATCAGAAGATCCTTTGTTCATATTATATACATCTGGATCAACAGGAAAGCCAAAAGGAATTCAACATACTACGGCAGGATACATGATTTACACAGAATATTCTTTTAAAAATGTATTTCAATACAAAAATGGAGATGTTTATTGGTGTACTGCAGATATTGGGTGGATTACAGGTCATTCTTATATTGTGTATGGTCCATTACTTTCTGGAGCTACAACAATAATGTTTGAAGGAACACCTTTTTATCCTGATGCTGGCAGGTTCTGGAAAATCATAGAACAAAATAAGGTTAATATTTTTTATACTGCTCCAACAGCTATTAGAGCATTACAGGCAAAAGGAAATGATTTTGTTCGTCCTTATAATCTGTCTTCATTAAAAGTTTTAGGAACTGTTGGTGAGCCTATCAATGAAGATGCTTGGAATTGGTATGACAAAGAAATTGGGAAAAAAAATAATGCTATTGTAGACACGTGGTGGCAAACAGAAACAGGAGGAATTATGATTTCAAATTTAGCAGGAGTGACACCTAGTAAGCCTACTTTTGCAACATTACCACTTCCTGGCATACAGCCTTGCATAATGGATATAAATGGTAAAGAAATAAAAGAAAACAATATCGAAGGAAGATTATGCATTAAATTTCCCTGGCCTTCTATGGCTCGAACAATACACAATGACCATGATAGATTTAAATCTGTATATTTTTCGTCAGTTGATAATAAATACTTTACTGGAGATGGATGCATAAGAGATGAAAATGGTATGTATAAAATTACAGGAAGGGTAGATGATGTTTTAATTGTTTCTGGACACAACTTAGGAACTGCTGAAATAGAAAGCGCAATAGACAAACATCAAAATGTATGTGAAACAGCAATAGTCGGGTATTCCCATGTTATTAAAGGAAACGGGATTTATGCATATGTTATTTATCATGAGAAGCCTAAAGATGAAATAAAGTTGAAAAAAGAAATAAATGATATAGTTGTAAAAGAGGTGGGTCCAATTGCTAAAGTAGATAAAATTCAATTTGTAAAAGATCTTCCTAAAACCCGTTCTGGGAAAATAATGAGACGGATTCTAAGAAAAATAGCAGAAAATAAATCTAAAAATATAGGAGACATAAGCACATTGCTTAACCCTTCAATAGTAGATGAAATTAAAAAAGATGCTCTATGCTAATTTATAAATCAGTTTATATATTTTTGCTACATGTCAGATAGCCTAATTATTATACCAACTTTTAATGAAAAAGAAAATATTGAAAAAATAATTAGAAAAGTTTTTTCTCTAAAAAAAACTTTCCATGTATTAATTATTGATGATGGATCTCCGGATGGAACTGCAGATATTGTGAAAAAAATAATGTCAGATTTTCCTAATAAATTACATATTGAAGAAAGAAGTGGGAAATTAGGCCTTGGAACAGCATACATACATGGTTTTAAATGGGCATTACAGAAAGATTATCAGTTTATATTTGAAATGGATGCCGACTTTTCACATAATCCTGATGATCTTATAAGGCTTTATAATGCAAATATGAAAGAGAAAGGAGATGTAGCAATTGGCTCTCGATATGTTAAAGGGGTAAATATTGTGAACTGGCCAATGTCAAGATTATTAATGTCCTTCTTTGCGTCAAAATATGTGAAATTTATAACAGGTATGCCTATACATGATTCAACAGCTGGTTTTAAATGTTATAAAAGGAAAGTGTTAGAGACTATTAAATTAGATAGGATTGCTTTTGTTGGATATGCATTTCAAATTGAAATGAAATTTAAAGCATGGAAATATGGATTTAATGTTGTTGAAGTTCCTGTTATTTTTACTGATAGAACGGAGGGTAATTCTAAAATGAGTGGTGGAATATTTTTTGAAGCGTTTATTGGAGTAATACAAATGAAAATTAAAAGTTACTTTGCTAATTGGAGCAAATAGTCAAAAATGAAAATCCTAATCAAAAACGGTAAAATTGTAAATAATAACTCTATTTATAAATCAGATGTCTTAATTGAAGATGAATTTATTAAAAAAATCGAACCTGAGATAAATGAGGAGGTTGATAGGATTATAGACGCTAAATCATTATACCTATTACCAGGCGTTATTGATGATCAAGTACACTTTAGAGAGCCAGGACTTACGTATAAAGCAAACATATATTCAGAAAGCAAAGCAGCTGTAGCTGGAGGAATAACTTCTTTTATGGAAATGCCAAATACTAAACCTGCTGCCACAACTAAAAAATTATTGGAAGAAAAGTTTGATATTGCAAAAAACAACTCTATCTCCAATTATAGTTTTTTTATAGGAGCAACAAATAATAATATAGAAGAAATATTAAGTGTAGATCCGAATAATGTTGGGGCGGTAAAAATATTTATGGGTTCTTCAACTGGTAATATGTTAGTAGATGATAAAAATACTCTTGAAGAAATATTTTCGAAATCCCCAATGTTAATCGCTGTTCATTGTGAAGATGAAGAAACAATAAAAACAAACCTAAAAAAAGCAAAGGAACAATACGGAAAAGATATTCCTATTGAAGAACACCCAAACATTAGAAGTGAAGATTCCTGTTATAAATCTTCTTCAATGGCTGTTAAATTAGCAAAAAAATACAATACTAGATTACATGTTTTTCATCTTTCAACAGAAAAAGAAATCAACCTTTTTAGCAACAAAACCCCTCTTGAAGAAAAAAAAATAACATGCGAAGTATGCGTTCATCATCTCTGGTTTGATAAAAAAGATTACAAAAAAAAGGGCAGTCTAATAAAGTGGAATCCAGCTATTAAAAATAAAACTGATAAAGATGCTCTTTTAAAAGCCTTATTAGAAGATAAAATAGATGTTATTGCAACAGACCATGCCCCACATACATTAGAAGAAAAAAACAGAAAATACCTTGAAGCACCATCTGGTGGTCCTTTAGTTCAGCATGCTCTGCCCGCAATGTTAGAATTTGTAAAAGCTAAAAAGATGTCGCTTGAAAAAGTAGTAGAGAAGATGTCTCATCATCCCGCTATTTGTTTTCAAATAGAAAAAAGAGGTTTTATTAAAGAAGGTTACTTTGCTGACCTAGTTCTAGTAGATTTAAATAATCCTTGGGAAGTAAATAAGGAAAATATTCTATACAAATGTGGATGGTCTCCTTTTGAAGGTGAAGTTTTCAACGCTAAAATTACACATACAATAATTAACGGTCATATTGCTTATGCAAACGGTGTGTTTGATGAGTCAAAAAAAGGTATGAGGCTAACTTTTAACAGAACATAAAAAGACAACCTAAGTTGTCTTTTTATCCTCCTATTACTCTGCAGATTCTTCCGTGCTTTCAGTAGCTTCAACCTCTTCTGTAGCAGCAGTATCTACAACAGCTTCTTCAACAACTACTTCTTCAGCAGCTGGCTCTTCAACAGCTTTTTCAGTTGACGCTCCACCACCACAAGAAGTGAAGGCAAATAAACCTAATCCTGCAAATAAATAACTTAATTTTTTCATAACAAATTTGTTTGATTAATATTTCTAGGCAAATATACATATTTACTTTTTTTTAATTACAATATATTTACCTTTGTTTTATGAAATACTTTTTTGTTGCACTTATATACATATTTATGTCTTGTAATTCTGAATCAAAAAATAATTCTATCGATTCAATTATAAGTAAAAAGAAATTTACAACTATTCTCAAAGAGGTGCAATTGGCAGAATCATCATTTGAGTTAAACAAAAGAAAAGATATAGACTATGCCGAGAAAAAATTAAATAATGACTATATAGAAATCTATAACAAATATAATATTACAAAAAAGGATTTCGAAAAAACACTAAATTATTATATAAAAAATTCAGAAGAAGAATTATTATTAATATATACGGAAATTATAAATCAGTTAGAAAAAGAAAAATCTAATCTAAATCATTAATAAACCATTGAGAATACTTCTTGATTGTTTTATCAATATCTGTAAATTCAAAATCTATCTTTTCTTTTACTTTTTCATTAGAATATTGGTGACTCCTTCCTGATGATGCTGCTGTTTCTTTAGTTATTAATGGATTACCTCCAAAAATAAAGCATTTTATCCATTCGAAACGCCATGCTAATCCTTTTAGTAATTGATTTGCTCTTAGATATGGTTTTGGTTTTCCAAACGACTTGGCCAGTTTATCAAAAAATTCCCTATATGATAAGTTAACACTATTAATTATAAATCTTTCATTTTTAATATCTGAAAAAAATAAGCTTACAAAAGATTCTGCAACATCTAAAACATCAACAAATCCTGTGCTTCCTTCTGTATAAAAAATCAACCCATTATACATTTTTTTAAACATTTGAGAACTACCTTTATTCCAATTTCCTGGACCTAAAATAACTGATGGATTTATTATTAACACGTCTAATCCTTCTGCAGCTCCTCTCCACACTTCTTGTTCAGCATAATACTTGCTTACTGAATAAGAACTCTCGTTTTTTGTAAATTTAAAATTACTCTCCTCATTCACTATATCTTTTGTGGAATTACGTCCCAAGGCTGCTATAGAACTAACATATCCTAACTTCTTTATTTTCGAATCTAAGGCAACATTAATTACATTAGCTGTTCCTTCAATATTTATTTTTCTCATTTTTGCAAAATCTGTTGCATTAAAAGAAACTAATGCTGCAGCATGTAAAATATAATCGCAACCTTCTATAGCCTTTTCTAGGCTAACAATGTCATTAATATCTCCATCTATCCATTCTATTTTAGAAAATAATTCTCCTAATAAATAATAATTAAAAACTGATTTACAAATGTCTAAAGAAGAAGACTCTCTCTTAAGAGCTCTAAATTTTCTTTTCTGTTTAGATAAAGTTAATAAAATATGTGACCCTAAAAGCCCTGTTCCACCCGTAACAAATATCATAATGCAAAGATAACATTAGTTATTAGTTTGTTGTTTCTAGACCAAAAAAAGAGAATATTTATATATTTTTGAAGAAATTAATAAAAATGAATTTTATAAAAGAATTAAATTGGCGCGGCATGATACATGATATAATGCCTGGAACAGAAGAACAATTCTTACAAGAAATAACAACTGCATATATTGGTTTTGACCCTACAGCTGATTCGCTACATATAGGAAGTCTAGTTCAAATAATGATATTAGTACACTTACAAAAAGCAGGTCATAAGCCAATTATATTAATTGGTGGTGCAACAGGAATGGTAGGAGATCCTTCTGGGAAAAGCTCAGAAAGAAATCTACTAGAAAAAGAAAAGGTAGTGCATAATCTTACTTGTATAAAGAAACAACTAGAAAAATTATTGGATTTTAACTGTGGAGAAAACTCAGCAGAAGTGGTAAATAATGATGATTGGTTTAATAAATATTCATTTTTAGAATTTATTCGAGATATAGGAAAGCATATATCAATAAATTATATGTTAGCTAAAGATTCTGTAAAATCTAGATTAGAATCAGGGATGAGTTTTACTGAATTCTCATACCAATTAGTTCAGGGATTTGACTTTTACTGGTTGTGGAAAAATAAAAACTGTAAAGTGTAATTAGGTGGGTCTGATCAGTGGGGGAATATAGTCACAGGAACTGAGCTTATAAGAAGAAAAGGAAATGGTAAAGCATTTGCAGTGACAACACCACTTCTTCAAAAATCTGATGGAGGTAAATTCGGAAAAACAGAAGATGGAAATGTATGGTTAGATAAAGAAAGAACATCCGTATATAAATTTTATCAATTTTGGCTTAACTCATCTGATGAAGATGCGGAAAAATATATTAAAATATTTACCCTTTTATCTAAAAAAGAGATTGAAAAAACAATAAAAGAACACCTAGAAAAACCACATCTAAGATTATTACAAAAGACAGTAGCAAACGACATAACTAAACGAGTTCATGGCGAAAAAAATCTTGCTGTGGCTATAAAAGCTTCTGAAATATTATTTGGTAAATCTACTTTCAAAGATTTAAAATCATTGGATGAAGACACCTTCCTTTCTATATTTAAAGGAGTTCCTCAATTTGATCTAAAAAATGAAGATATGAAACATAATATTTTAAATATATTATGTGAAAAAAGCAAGGTGTTTAATAGTAAAGGGGAGGCAAGAAGAATGTTACAGGCCAATGCCGTAAGTATTAATAAAGAAAAAATAGATGAACATTTTAAATATTCAAAAGATAAACTAATAAACGGCAAGTATCTTTTAATTCAAAAAGGTAAAAAGAATTATTTTATTTTAATTGTCAATTAATTCTAGGCTTGTTTCACATAGTTATTAAAGAAATGAGGAATCGTTTCAATACCTTTTAAATAATTAAATATTCCATAATGCTCATTTGGAGAATGAATAGCGTCTGAGTCTAATCCAAATCCAAGTAAAATAGATTTTACTCCTAATTCTTTTTCAAAAAGAGCAACAATTGGAATACTGCCTCCACTTCTTACTGGAACTGGTTTCTTTCCATAGGTTATCTCCATTGCTTTACTAGCTGCAATATATGCTGGAATATCTGTTGGAGAAACATATGGCTCTCCTCCATGATGTGGCATAACTTTTACTTTTACTGATTCTGGAGCTATACTATTAAAATAATTAGTGAATTTTTCTGTTATTTCTTTATCTGTTTGATTAGGAACTAATCGCATAGAAATCTTAGCATAAGCCTTAGATGCAATTACTGTTTTAGCTCCTTCACCTATATATCCTCCCCAAATCCCATTAACATCTAATGTGGGTCTAATTCCTGTTCGCTCCATTGTTGAGTAACCTTTTTCTCCGTGGACATCTGATAGATTAAGTGCTTCTTTATATTTATTTAAACAAAATGGAGCTCTTGCAATATCATCTCGCTCTTGAGAAGAAAGTTCAATAACATTGTCATAAAATCCAGGAATAATAATATGATTGTTTTGATCTTTCATCTTTGAAATCATCTCACATAATATATTAATAGGATTTGCTACTGCTCCTCCATATAAGCCTGAATGTAAATCTCTATTTGGGCCTGTAACTTCAACCTGAATATAACTTAAACCTTTAAGGCCTGTTGTAATAGAAGGGGTATCGTTTGATATTATTCCTGTATCTGAAATCAAAATAGCATCACAATTTAATCTGTCTTTATTTTCTTTTACAAAAACACCCAAATTCTCTGAACCAACTTCTTCCTCTCCTTCAATCATAAATTTAATATTACATGGCAATGTATCGGTATTCATCATTAATTCAAAAGCTTTTACATGCATATAAAATTGTCCTTTATCATCACAAGAACCTCTTGCAAAAATTGCTCCTTCAGGATGAATATCTGTCCTTTTTATTACCGGATCAAATGGTCCTGAATGCCATAATTCTAAGGGGTCTGCTGGTTGCACATCATAATGTCCATAAACTAAAACCGTAGGCAAATCTTTATCAATAATTTTTTCTGCATAAACAATAGGATAACCAGCTGTTTTACAAATTTCAATGTTTTCTGCTCCAGCATTCTTCATGGCTTTAGCAACTGCTTCAGCACAATCTAGGACATCTTTTTTATAATTAGGGTCTGCTGAAATTGAAGGTATTTTTAAAAGCTCAATTAATTCATTAATGAACCTTTCTTTATTATTATTTATATATTGTTTTATGTGTTCCATTAGTGTATTAAAATTTTTCCAGTCATTTCTTCTGGGATTTCTAGTTTCATTATTTTCAAAATAGTTGGAGCAATATCTGCTAATATTCCATTATTAATCTTATCA
>MDTG01092759.1_pt1 | contig 10345 bp, 7 predicted proteins | sample 811421 | NCBI WGS metagenome assembly MDTG01 (sample SAMN05326645, study PRJNA326480) | marine metagenome | isolation source: seawater | place: Pacific Ocean: South East | collected 2011
AAAAAGACTATAAATATTTTCGTATGAGCATAAAGAATATTTTGACTGTGATTGTAATTTATTTAAATTTTTTTGTTTAATATATCCCAAGTTTTTTACCCCTTTTATCAATAATTTATCTCCAACAACTAGAACTTTTAAATTTGATTTAATCAATTTTTTTACATAATTATGGTCGAATGAAGCCAACTTATTTTTATGTAATCTATAATAAATTAAAAAATCAATATCTTTCCTCTTTTTTTTTAAAAACTTAAAATTCGCAATTACAAAATTAAATTTAGAGTTTTTTAATGTTTTTTTTGATAAATGTTTTTTTAAAAGATCTGTTGAAAAAATTATATTTTTTTGGCGCCTAACATTTAAAAAAAACTCGCTTATTTTATAAAAAATTGGAAATATAAATTTTCTAAATATATTATTAAAGTTTATTCTATCGTTATATTTAGCTCCCCCAGTTATCGGACCTAAAATTGTTTTAGGTGGTAAAAAAATAAAAATAAAAAAATTCCAAAGAGGTAAATAATTTATATAACCAACCTTATTACCTTTAACAAAATTCTTCCAACAATATAAAATTCCAATGAATGGGACTAGATATTTTCTATTTAAAAAATTTTGATCTCTTAAATTTTCAATATGAATATTTTGATTTTTAAAAAACTTTTCAATAAATTTTCTCGCAAGATTTCCCTCTCCTGTCATTTTGGAGTAGTCACAAGCCCAGAAAACTATCTTTTTTTTAGTCAATTATAAAATGATATATTATTGATATTGTTATAAAATCATATTAATAACTTATTTTATATCATGAATAAAAAAAAAGCACTAATTACTGGTATCACAGGTCAAGATGGATCATACCTAGCTGAGTTTTTACTAAAAAAAAATTATATAGTTCATGGTATTAAAAGAAAATCCTCATCATACAATACAGATAGAATTGATCATATTTACAATAATACTAAATTTAAATCTAATTTTTTTCTTCACTACGGTGATCTTGTCGATGCTACATCTATTTTTCAAATTGTGTCTCAAATAAAACCAGATGAAATTTATAATTTAGCAGCCCAAAGCCATGTTGGTGTTAGTTTTAATTTGCCAAACTACACAACTCAAGTTAATGCTCTAGGTACATTAAATTTGTTAGATGCAATTCGAAAATCTAAATTAGAAAAAAAAACAAAATTTTACCAAGCATCAACATCTGAATTGTTTGGAGAAATACAGGATAAAAAACAATCTGAGAAAACAAAATTTTATCCAAAAAGCCCTTATGCATCCTCAAAATTATTTGCTTATTGGATAACAAAAAATTATCGAGAATCTTATAAGATTTTTGCATCTAATGGCATATTATTTAATCACGAGTCCCCAAGAAGAGGAGAAACGTTCGTTACAAGAAAAATTACCATTGGATTAAGTAAAATAGTCAATGGGTTAGAAAAAAGCTTATCTTTAGGAAATTTATATGCATTAAGAGACTGGGGTCATGCAAAAGATTATGTTGAAATGTGTTGGAAAGTTCTACAACATAAAAAAAGTGATGATTTTATTATTGCCACTGAAAAGCAATATTCAGTAAAATATTTTGTTGAGCAATGTTTTAAATACCTTGGAATTAAGATATTTTGGAAAGGCAAAGGTTTAAATGAGAAAGGCATTATTAAAAGTTTTAATCCAAAAAAATATCCTAATTTAAAAAAAAATTCTATTGTTATCAATGTTGATAAAAAATATTTTCGGCCAAATGAAGTTGACAATTTAATTGGAGACTCTTCAAAAGCAAAAAAAATCTTAAATTGGAAACCAAAAACTTCTATTCTAAATTTAATAGAAGAAATGATGGAAAGTGATCTGAAAATTTATAAAAAAAAAAACTTAAATTTCATGAAAATAAAAACATTAATTGCTGGTCAGGAGGGCATGGTAGGTAGTTCAATATATAAACTTCTAAAAAAAAAAAAATTTAATTTAATTGAATGTAAGAGAAAAGATTTAGATTTCACCTGTCAAAAATCAGTTGATAGGTGGTTTAAAAAATATAAACCAAAAATTGTTATAAATGCAGCTGGAAAAGTGGGTGGAATTTTAGATAATTCAAAATTTCAAGATGATTTTTTGTATATAAATGGAATGATTGGTCTAAATATCATTAATGCATCTTTCAAGTATGGTGTAAAAAAACTGATTAATTTGGGCTCAGCATGTATATATCCGAAACAAGTAAGTCAACCAATCAACGAAAATTCATTATTATCATCAAAATTAGAGGAAACTAATGAAGGTTATGCTTTGTCTAAAATACTATCACTTAAATATTGTCAATATTTAAAAAAAAAATATAAAAAAAATTTTATATCTATCCAGCCAACAAACCTTTATGGAATAGGAGATAATTTTGATTTGAAATCAAGTCATGTTTTACCAGCACTAGTTAAAAAATTTCATATAGCAAAATATAAAAAAAAAAAATTTATTGAAGTGTGGGGATCTGGAAATGTTAAGAGGGAATTTTTAAATGTAGAAGATTTAGCTGATGCAATTTATTTTTTATTGCAAAAAAGAGTAAGCTATGATTATTTAAATATTGGAACAGGCGAGGATATTTCCGTTAAAGATTTAGCTTTTATGATTAAAAAAAGTATTAATTATTCTGGTAAAATTATTTTTAATAAAAAATACCCTGATGGTGTAAAAAAAAGAAAAGTAAATTCTACAAAGATACGTAAAATGGGATGGAGACCAAAAATAAAATTAAAAAATGGTGTCAAAGAATTTTGCCAATATTATTCAACAAAAATTTTTCCCTTTGAAAAGAATTTATAATTTTTTTGTAACATTACTAATAATTATAAAATAAACTGAAGTTGATATAATTAGAATGAGTAATTTATTTATATTTAATTGAATAAATATTATTGGAATTAAAATTAAAAAGACCATAATCAATAATGTTTTTAAATGTGAATATTTCTCTATTAAAAGGTGATGTAAGTGGTATCTATCTGGACTAAGTGGATTCTTTTTTTGTAAAATTCTTTTAAAAAAAAGTCTTATTAAATCTAAACCAGGTATTAACATATATATGACTATTTCATCACAAAAATTAATTAAATTTATATTATATAATTTTATAAAGATGTAACCTATTACAAATGGTAATAGTAATGATCCACTGTCTCCTAAAAATGATTTATTTTTGTAATTTAGATAACCGTAACCCATTAAACAAATTAAGAATACTTTAAAAATTAACATATCGATATAAAATAACAAAAGGGAAGAAAAAATTATTAATGAGTAAAAACAAGATTGTAAGTCAATTCCATCAAACATGTTAAATGCATTTAAAAAAACTAAAAAACAAAAACATGTAAAGAGAATTGAAAATCCTGACAAACTAAAATTTCTTTCAAAAAAAGATAAATTAACAATGTTTATTGTCAGGCTTTTATCAAAAAAAAGAATTAATAATATAAGAATTGATGTAATTAGAAATTTTTTGGATGCCGAAATATTTAGTTTATCATCTAAAAAACCTAAAAAAAATATTGTAGAACATGCTAAAAAAAAAGTTATTAAAATATATCTGTCCAAAAATATAATTTCTTTTGAAAGTAAGTTTTCATTAAAAAATACAAATAGAATATAAAATAAAATATTTACAAAAATAATTATACCTCCTGCTAATGGTATAGGTTTCTTATGGAGTTTTCTTTTCAAATCAGGTTGATCAATATTTGTATGAAAAATTTTAATATTTCGGAAAAAAAATATGAAAAAAAAGTTTAAGAGTATAAAAAAAGTTATGATTAAATAATTAAAATCCATGATTTTTATTTAAATTTTTTTTTGAAATGTAATTATAAAAAGTACACAAAATTATAAAATCAACTCCAAATACTGAAAATGAAGTTTCTAAAATAGACCTTAAAAGAATTAATAGCAGAATTATTGCACAATATTTGTCTTCATAACTTGATAACCTAAATTTGAGTATTAGCACTTCAAAAATTTTAAAAAGTATAGCAAAAACAAAAATCAAATAAAATATTACTCCTAATATACCCGATGAAGTAAAAGCGTAAATTAAACCGTTAGAAGCTGTTTGATTAATTAAATATCTATCACTTTGAGACCCAAAACCAAAATATAACGAATCTTTTGATTTTTTAATCAAATTTTTCCAGTCGTTCATTCTACCTGATGAGAACGTACTTGGGTCTATAGGGCGTTTAATATTTTTTTCTATCATAAAAATACTCGCTTCAATTTCACTCATATATTGATGATCCATAGCACCAAGTGCAATTTGATATTTAATCCATTCATTATTTTTTAAATATATTGACGAATACAAGAAAATGATTGGTATTACAAAATAAGCAATTAAGTATTTAAAAAAATTTTTATTTTTTTCAATAAAAAAATAGAAGATTAAAAAAACAATAAGTAATACAATAACGGTTCTACTTTGAAATAAAAGTATCAAAGTAGAAACTAGGATATAAAAAATATATTTCGTTTTTTTATTTTTATTAAAAAAATTTTTAAAAAGTATTAATGAAATAATAAAAAGTAAAAGAAGTGACCTCGATGTTCCTGTTGATCTTGGACTTGCCTTACCAAAAAAATAATCACTACTTGCAAAAAAAGAGGTATATAGAGTACTAGCTTTAGTTGATAAGAAAAAATTTATATAAACATCTTTGTTTAGAATATTTATTAAAATAAGAAAACAAAAGGTTAAAATAATAAAAATTTTAGAAATATTGTTGTTAGCTAATCTATTTGTAATATTTAAAATTAATAAGATGTTTAGTGCTGAGATTATAAAACCTACATTAAGATAAGTGTTTTCAGTTAATATTAAACCAATGAATTGAGTCAAGAAGTAAATAAAAAAGCAAAATAAAGGGAAATCGTACTTTATATTTGTGAAATTAAATTTAAAAAAATTAATAATAAGTAATATTGGGAAAATTATAAACATTATAAGCTGTCTAAAACAATTAATTATTTCATTTAAAGACGGAAAAATTTTTTCAGCATCTGCACCCAGGATAAAATAATTAAGCTTGTAAATATAAAAAACTTTATATACATCCAAAGTAGTTGTAGAAATAGAAATCCAACAAGAAAAAAAACTCAAAATTAAAAATAATTTAATATAATTATTGTTATAATATGTTTCTTTATTCATCTTTTTTTATTTTGTGACTCATATATAACCATAAACCGATTGGATAAAATAAGATAATTGATAACCAGTTATTATAAAAATTACCTGACGGAATTAGTGGAAACAAGTTTAAAATAATTCCAACATTTAAAAAATAAAAACAATAGTCAATGTGATATGATGTTTTTTTAAAAATTATTCGAATATTATTTCTTAAAACATACATAAAAAATGTTAAAACAAAGATAAAAGAAAAAATTCCTGTGTCTGATAAAATTTGAGCATAGGTACTGTGTGGATGAGTAGAACATTTTAAATTATTAGATCTATTTAAAAAACTTGTCGTAGGATTGATCTTTAGTCTTTCTACATCTCTAGTATCATTTCCTTTTACAACAGGAACCATTCCTTTTTCTTTTTGCATATTATTACAGGCAATATAGAATGTTTTCATACCTGATCCTGTCAGAATGTTTTTTTTAAATATTTGAAGAGCAGTATAAGAGAGATCTTCATGTTCCTTAGAATAATATCTTAGAATATCGCCATCCACTTTATTCCAGTGAGTTTGAATAACTCCTAATTGCATCAATGTGTAGTCAAAATATTTATATTTAAAAGGTTTATTAAATGTGAAAAGACCACCAAGGATTAAAAGTGAAAGAATTATAAATTGTATTTTTTTTTTAATTATCAAAAAGTAAAAAAAAGAAAATATTATAAATAAAAATAAAGCTGTTCTTTCTGAGGTAAAAAAAATTATTGCACCAGTTAGAATTAAGAAAAAATAATTTAGTTTTTTGAATTTAAAATAATAAAGAAGAGAGACCAATAAAGGTAATAATCTTACTAAATAACTACCTAGTTTCTTTTCATCATTAAAAAAACCTGTTAAAATTTTCATATCCATTGCCTCAGGAAGGTCTTTTTTATTTATTGAATAACCCAAAAAATTTTCAAAGAAAAAATATTGAAAAGTTGCATCAGATAATACTAATAAGAAAGTAAAACATATTGAATACAAGAGAATTTTACAAAAAAAGTCATATTTTTTTAATAAATAATAAATCGCCAAGACTAATAAAAAATATCTGAAATAAAAGAAAGACGGCAAAAATGACTGTTCGAATGATATTGAAAAGATTAAACTTATTATTAATAAAAAATAAAAAGTTGAAAAAAAATAAATTTCTTTTTTAATTTCAGAAAATAGAGAATTATACTTTTTTTGAAATAACAAAAATAAAACAACAATTCCTGCTAAAGAAATAAATAAATCTGCCAAAAATATAGAAATACTCAATAAGAATGGTGAAAAAAAAATTAAGACAATCAGTAATTTGTCTAACTTATCTGTTTTAAGAATAAATTGATCTAAAATTAATTTCATTTATATAATATGTATATATCTTATTTAATATAAATAAATAAAAGCTATATAAAAAAAAAACTAATATACAAGATATGTTTTATTTTAAAGTTGAAACAGTATAAATATATATATTTTAAATTATGAAAGCATTATGGCTAGTATCTTTTAGGCCAATTGGGAAATCAAAGATAAATGATTATTATCAGAATATGTTTGTAGACTCAGTCAAAAGTTTAGATTTTGATATCACATTTAGTTTAACACAATTTGATGAATTGAATGTTAAAAAATTTATTGAAGAAAAAAAAATTAAAAATCATTATATAAATATTTCTAAAAAAGATTTACCAAACGGAAAAAAATATTCTAATAAATTAATGTTAGATAATGCTTTAGATCAATTTATAGATGGGGATTTCAATTTTTTAATTTATTCAACAGCGGATATAATTGTTCCAAACAAATTGTTTTCAATTCTATCGACGATTAAAGAAGAGAATTTCTGTTCATTTGTTTTTCCAAATACACACATTACCAATGGGTTATTAAAAAATAATTTTTGGCCTTACTATGGGATAGACTTAATTGTTTTCAAGATTTCGAGAGAAAAAGCAATCAAATTTAAAAAGATTATAAAAAGTTATAATCAATATGATTGGGGAATAAACGAAAATTTTTACATCGCAGCAAGTGAAGCTTTAGAGTTGAAAATATTTAATTTATTTAAATATTGTAATGTAATAAAATATGAAAATGATTTTGAGTCTTTTACCGAAGATAGAACTTGGCAAATAAAATCTTGGAGGGAAAATCAGGGTTATTTACTTAATTTTCTTAAAGAAAACAAACTTAGTAAATTATATGCATATGGATCTTACTACTATCTTTTATATAAAGTTTTTAGTTTAAAAGATTTGAATTTTAATTTACTACTTTCGTATCTAATATTTTACCCATTTAATCTTATGAAAAAGTTAATTAGTATTTTCAAAAAGTGAAATAAATTTATATTTATGAAAAAAAAAATTTTAATATTAGGTTCAGAGGGTCAAATAGGTGGACACTTAGTTGAATTTTTTAAGAATAAAAAAAATTTTAAAGTAACTAAATTTGACATTGTGTTGGGAAAAAAATTTGATCTAAGAAATTTTAATAATATTTTACTTGAGAAGTGTATAAAAAATAGTGATTTTGTTTTTTTTTTAGCATTTGATGTGGGTGGATCAAGATATTTAAAGAAATATCAGAAAACTTTTAATTTTATGAGTAATAATCTTTCAATAATGACAAATGTTTTTCTTTTATTAAAGAAACATAAAAAAAAATTTATTTTTGCAAGTAGTCAAATGTCGAACATGGATTTTTCACCATACGGAACACTTAAAAGATTAGGAGAAGATATAACAAACTCTCTAAATTGCTTATATGTCAAATTTTGGAATGTTTATGGCGTTGAAAAAGATATTGAAAAATCTCATGTAATCACAGATTTTGTTTTAATGGCTTTAAAAAAAAAGAGAATTGATATGTTAACAAATGGGAATGAAAGTAGAGAGTTTTTGTATGCTGATGATTGTTCTGAAGGTTTGTTTAAGATAATGAAAAATTTCAAATTATTTATTAGAAAAAAAAAAGAACTTCATCTCACTACATCAAAAAAAATAAAAATAATTAAGATTGCAAAGATTATTAAAAAGATTTTAGCTCGAGAGAATATTCAAATTCAGATATTTCCCTCAAAAAAAAAAGACGATTTACAAAAAAATGTAAATAATCCATCTAATAATTTTTTATTAAAATATTGGAAACCACAATTTAAAATTGAGCAGGGCATTGGACAAGTTATAAATTATTATAAAAAAAAATATTAAAAAACTTAATTTTTATTTAATTTTTTCCCAAGAAAAAAAAAATGTTTTTGTTTGAACATCGCATTACCAGTATAAAATTGATTTTCAATAATTTTTATCTCAAATTTTTTTGATAATTTCTTTTTTAATGTTTCAAAATATCTAAGATTATTTATGTTTTCAAAATTTTCTTGAAAACAAATTAAAATATACCGACTATTATTAATCAACAAATTAAGATTTTTTCTAAACTTTAAAGGAGTTTCAGATAATGACCAATTTGCTATAAATAGGTAATCTTTGTTTTTCTTAAATATGTCATTTATTTTTCCCACATCAGACATAAGAAAGATTTTATTTTTTTTATTGAAGCCTACATTTAAATTATTGTGCTTTAAATAATAAAATTGCAATAAATTAACATAAAATGTATCAAAACATAAATAATTAATATTTTTATTTATTTTAGAAAAAATTCTTGCCATACAACCATAACCTGCTCCAAACTCAAAAATATTTCTTATTTTTTTCAATTTAATTCCCATTTCATTTTCAAAAACACTTAGATGAAAAACATGATTTATCTTATTTCCGGAACTCTTAGGATACAAAAAATATCTAACCGGATTACCTATAGAATCCTCATTGATTAATTTTTTATAAAGTGGCCAATTCTTATTTAATTTTAAAACTTTCAATTCTTTTTGTATAAAAAATCGATTATGAACAAAAAACATTTTTTGAATAAAATTTTTTCTAAGAAAATTCTTAAGATCGGTCGATCTTAGTAAATTATATACTTTAATATTAAAAACTTTATGTGTTTCTTTTAGAGATTTTTGATTGTATCTATTAGAACGGAGTAAAAAATTTATTTCTTTTAAAATTTTATTATTTTTTTTAGAATCTATATCATTGTTTAAAAAAAATATACTCAAAAAGGATAATAATTTTCTTATAAGATTTGAAATCATTTTTTAAGTAGAATATTGATAATTAAAAATGTTAGTAAAACAAAAAATAATTCACTAAAATTAATTGACAAATATAAAGCCAGAACAGTTATAGATGAAATAGCATAATAATTTTTACAGTTCTGAATTTCCTTTTTAAGGAGACTTAACCTAAAGAAAAGTAAAAACCATTCTTTAAAAAGAATTAAAATGCTAATATTTATTAATGAAAAATTATTACTTGTTAGATAAAATAAAGAGATTAAAAAAAAAGGCATAAATATAAACTCAATTTTAAGATTTCTATGCAAAGTTTTTGATGCTTCAAATTTTGTAACAAGTAAATGAGACGCACAAGCAAATAATGCAGATATAGAAAAAATTTTTGTTAATACTAAAATTGTATTATTAAAGTTTTCTCCTAACCAAAAATTTAAAAATAATTCAAAAAATGGGAAAAATAAAAGTACAATCAATGGAATTATTTTAAGAAAAATCCTTAGGGTGTAATCAAAATATTGAGTGTTAATTTTTTTTTTTGAGAGATTGGGAAGTAAAAATGCACTAAAGCCTTTAGAAAAGATACTTAATTTTCCTGTCAATTGTTGAGGTATTGAGTAAGTAGCTATTGCTACTGGGCCTAAAAATATTTTTATCAGATATTTATCAAATAAATCATAAAAATGTATTAGGATGCTATTTAAAGTTAACCACTTTGAGTTTTTTTTTAAATTTAGAAATAATATTTTACTTTTAGATTTTTTTATCAATTCATTTTTATAAATTATCAGAAACATCAAGACTATTGAAACCAATTTAATAAGTAATGAAAAAACAATTAAATCTTTTAAAATTAGATCATTAAAATAAATAAGCGATATTGATGGAAGTGAAATAGAAAGACTAAAGAATATGAAGTTATAGAAACTTAAAGATTTAAATTTGTAATTACCTTGTAATATTCCTTCAAGACTAGAATAAA
>MDTG01093941.1_pt1 | contig 10345 bp, 3 predicted proteins | sample 811421 | NCBI WGS metagenome assembly MDTG01 (sample SAMN05326645, study PRJNA326480) | marine metagenome | isolation source: seawater | place: Pacific Ocean: South East | collected 2011
CGGGGGTAGCACCAGGTCAAGGCATGGGAGTATCACCCGCTAGTAATACATCGGAAGCCTTAGATGCTGAAAAAGAAAGAAAGATTCAAGATATTTTAAAAGAAATGAGTCCCAGTGATAGTGAACTTGGGACTGGTTCCGATCTTCAAGACGATACAGCATTTAGTAAATTATAATTTATCGGATAGTATTTTTATTATTATTTTTATAAAATTTTATTTTTACATTATTTTTACATTAATTTTAGGATATTAGTTTTATTTATTTTAAATTATTTTTTTATCTTTAAGTTTAAATACATTTATTTGAAAAAATATATTTATTAATACTAAATAAGGTATGTCAAATTTTGAAGATCATAATAATTTTACCTATAATTCATGTAATGATTCCACATTAAAATGTAATTATATAAAACCATTTCATAGTTCTATTTATAATAAAATAAATGCTAGAACTAATAAAAGATATACAGAAGATGAAATTAAAATTATAAAACAAACTTTTAACTCAATATGTAATTCTAAAGGAGGTAATAGTGGTATGTGTTGTAGTAAAACTTTTAATAGTCAAAATAAAATTACAATGGATTATATCAAAAAATTTAATCAAAAATATAGCAAACATAAAATTAATTATAAAGATAAAGTTAATAATGTTATAGAAAATATAGAACTTTTAAAAAAAGATGCTGTATATTCGGAAAATAATAACAAAAAAAATAATGATAAAACAAATAATAATCAAAACAATAATAATGAAAATGAAAATGATAAAAACAATAACAAAAATGGTAAAAACGATAAAAACGATGATAAATATTCATCTCAAAACGGATGGGATAGTAGTCCAATAGATGGATATTTAATTTGTAAAATAGGAACTAGTGTAGAACCTAGTAATGATCCTAATGTGCTGGTTGCTAAAAATATTATTCAAGACTGTTTTTCAAATAATTGTGATAACACAGAAAGAATGACTATTGAAAATATAATGAATTTATCAACTAATAATGAAAAATTTGCTTATATGGACGATTTAAAAGTTTATGAGGCAGTAAAAGAAAATAACATAGAATATATAAAATCATATTTAAGAAAAAGAAATGATACTGATATGCCATTAACAAATGATGACAAAAACAATCGATTGATTCATTTAGCTGTTCAATATAGTAAAATATCTTTAGTTCAGTTATTGGTACAGTTAGATGCTGATTTGGACCTACAAAATTATCAAGGTGATACTGCTTTACATATTGCTGTATTAAATAATAATTTTAGAATAATAGAAACTCTTTTAAAATCAGGGGCACAACTTAATATTAAAAATAATAAAGGAGAAACTGTTGCTTTTAAAGCGGTAGCCACTGATGATATTAATATGCTAGTTTATATTTATAATAAAGGTGGTAATTTATTTGAAAAAAATAATAAAGGGGACAATTTAATTCATCACGCCATTAAACATTGTAGTAATAAATATTTAATGGTTTCTTATTTAGCAGATAAAGGGGTTCCATTAAATAAAAACAACAAAACTTATAACTTAATACAATCAGAAATTAAAAAACTACGAAAAAACGAAAATAATATGAATAATTATTCTAATAGTAATTCATTAAGAAATTCAAATTATAATCTAAATAATGATGGTGTTAAGGAAGTAGATAAAGATTCTTTAACAGTAGAAGAAAAAGAATATTTATCAATTCTAAGTCTAATTCAGAAAAAAACATTTACTAAAAAATACGGTAATAAAGTCCATACTTTTAAAAAAGATAATAATATGGTTAAATATTTAGATAAAACTTGTGTTGCCGCCGCAAATACTATTGCCGTCATCCAAGGTAATGAATCGGAAGAAGAATGTTTAGCAAAAGGAGGTACTATTGGTAATATTATACCCTCTACATATACTACGATTCAATATTATAAAGATGGAGAATCCTATATAGAGGCAATTGATGAAGAAGACTTATATTATACTAAAGAAGGTAAAAATAAAAATATACCTGAACTAACACAGGAGATAGAACCGGAAGGATACTTAAGAGATGAATTATTAGTTAATAAATCAATTAATTCAGAAGTTCCAGAAGATAATAATGCTAGTGATAATGCTAGTGGTGATGTTAGTAGTGATGCTAGTGATAATGCTAGTGGTAATGCTAGTGATAATGCTAGTGGTAATGCTAGTGGTAATGCTAGTGGTACTGCTGATAAAAATAAAGAAAAACATCCAAACCTACAATCAGATAATTCTCCCGAAGTAGAAAAATTTGCGGCATTAGCCAAAGAAAATTTTAAAAATATCAAAAACAAAATAAATTATAGAAATAGTAAGCAAATAAGTAAATTTATAGGAGAACCATTTACAAATTATAATAATTATAGAGATCCAGATAATGAAAAAAGTGTTGATGAAGGTCCAATAAAATATTGTGCTCGCCTTCACCCTGCTGTATTAATAACAATTGTTTTTGTTATATTGTTATTAGTAGTTTATTTTTATATTTTAAACTAAACTTTTATTTTTTTTACATATATTTTTAATTTAATTTAATTTAATTTTATTTAATTTTATAAAATCGTAAAATCATAAAGTTATAAAATAGTAAAATTATAAAATTATAAATACATTCCAAAGGGAGTTATAGTTTGAGAATTATCACATCTTTCCGCATGTTCTGGATTTGTTAGAAAAATAAGCATTCCATTTTCTACATCCTGCAGATTTATTTTTTTTTTTGATTCTTTTAATTTTTCTTCTTCTTCAATTAACATTAGTCGTTTAGCATGTGCTTTTTTACAACATCCAAATAAAGTTAGCATATCCCCTCCATTAAAAATAAAATAATCCTTATTGGTTTCAAAAAAAGAATCTGGTATTTGATCAGGATTTTCTATCTCCCATTCATTATCTATTATTATTTTAAAAAATATAAGTCTAAGATCCGCTGGTTCATATTCATCAATATTAAATCTTTGGGTAAATCTACGTTCTAAACCTTCATTTTGACTAAAGAATCTTTCCTTTAGTGCTTTTTTATATCCAGCAATAATACATACTAAATCATGAGGATGCTCCGATAAATAAGCAGTTAGTACATCTATGGCTTCTTTAGAGAAAGAATCTCTACCTTCTTTGTCTCCTAAAGAATAAGCTTCATCTATAAATAATACTCCACCTAAAGCTTCTTTAATCTTTTTTCTAGTTTTAATAGCAGTTTGTCCTAAATATCCAGCAATTAAATCATCTCTTTTAACGCTAACTACCTTATCTGATTTTAAAAATCCCAGGGCTTTATAAATTTTGGCAATAATATGAGATAAATGTGTTTTACCTACACCAGGAGGACCCTGGATAACTGTATGTAGCATATCAGTATTTTTGTTATCTAATCCTTGTAAGTAATAAATTATTTGGTCAAATATATTTTGTTTTACAGTTTTTAATCCAATCATTTTTTGTAGTTCTAATAAGGGTTCTTCTAACTTTAATAATTGTTTTATGTTCAAATTATATCTTTTACGTTTTTTAGTGTTTTTTAAAGTATCTTTATGATTTTGAATTACTTTTAATAAATCTTTTAATTCATTTACTTGAGAACCCAACCATTGATACTCATATTCTATTTCTTCTTCATTAGTATCATCTGTTTTATTAGAATCATCCTCATCTTGTTTATTACTAGTTTTTCGATGAGGATAAAATATCAAAGGTGCTCTTTCTGGATTTTCATCCGGATTTACATCATTATATTCTTCATCTGGATTATATTCATCTCTTTCTTTTAATTCATCATTCATCATCCTACGTCTTTCTGCTTCTATTCTTAATAATAATTCCATAAAAGGTTCATCATTCATCATCTCATCAATTGAATTATAATTTTTTTCATAAACTGTATTATTTTTATCATCTTCTAATTTTTTCCAATTATCATCGTCTAAATAGTAATTGTTTCTATCATCTTCACTTTTACTTCTTTTCTTATCCCTTTTCTTTTCTTCTTCATCTTCCTCTTCTTCTTCTTTTCTAGTATTATCTTTATTTTTGTCATTATTTATTTTATTATTGATTTCAAATATAAGTAATTTTGGCCTTTTGTCTTCCAATCTTTTATTTGAATTTTTACTATTACTTTTATTTTTATTATCTTTACTGCGGTCTTTATTTGTATTAGTTACATCTTTATTTAGAGAAGAACTAGTATTATTCGATTCATCTAAATTATTTTTAGTAGTATTATAGCAGGGGTTATTATAAAATCGAGATTGTCTCTTGTCGTAGGTATTTTCCTTAGGTAATTTTTTATCGGGATAAAAACGTTTTTGACGTTGTTCTTTCTTTTTTTTATTTTCAGAACAACTTAAACATAAATTATCATTATTAATTGTAGAGACAAAACGAAGGCATTTTGCACATTTAAAATCAGTCATGGGAACAATAGGTAATAGTTTTCTAACACGCCTTTCTAAATCACTTTGTTTTTTATCTTTATTTTTAGAATCTTCTTTTGATTTTTCAGAATTATCTTTTTTATTATTCTGACTTTTATTATTCTGATCTTTATTATTATTTTCAGAATTATCTTTTTTATTATTCTGATCTTTATTATTATTTTCAGAATTATCTTTTTTATTATTCTGATCTTTATTATTACTATTTTCAGAAGTTTCCTTTAAGTTATTTATTTTGTTATTTTCGTTTGTTTTTGGTTGTTTGGGTGATTTATTGTTATTTTTATGTGGCGTTTCATCTTCATTGTCTGATGAGTCACTAGAAATAGACATTTCAATATATCTATAATATATGGTAATATATTTATTATGCTGTAAAAAATAAATAAAAATATAAAAATTTGAAAATATTATTATTAATAATTAATTATACTTATGAAGTGTCATATAAATCTGTTAAGTTAATATTAATTTGTGGTGGTGGTGGTGTTGATGGTGGTGGTGTTGATGGTGGTGGTGATGATGGGTTAAGTTTAGGTATAAATGAAAAAAATTTTGGTGTTGTTGATATATCTAAATTTAATCCCTGAGTTAAACATAATATTTGAAATTGATTTTGTTGTATTTTGCCACTAGGATTACTGTTGATAAATTCTGCTAAAGATTTAAATTCATTTCCTTCCCCATATTGAATTCTACTTGTTAAATCTAAAAATCTTTTTTTGTTATCTAAGTCTGCAGTTGTCAAGCTAGATGAGGTGATTTTAATATTCATTGTATTGTCTGCTTTATTATTATTTTTGGGGGTTATTTCAACTATTTCTGGAGGAGGTGTAAATTTAGGTTCGGATGTTGTTCCGGTTGCTGCACCTGGCGTTCCTGTATTCTTAAAATCAAATTCCGCATATAATGGAACATGGTCAGAAGGAAAGACTACCATATAACGACCATTATCTTCATCATATTCTTCTCCCTCAGTGGTTTTTTCATCTTTTTTTGTTTGACGAAATAGATTAGGCAATCCTAATTTTTTATTACCTTCTACTACCTTATGACCTGAAACAATAGCATTATCATTTTGTAAATAGTCACCTATATAACTTATAGTAGGTAATTGCAGTACAGTTTTAGGTTCAAGTTGATCAGTTTGACATAAAATATAATCAATTAAATTAGCAAACGGGGGAGCAAACGGATTTCCTTGTGCATCAAGTGGTAATTGTTTCCCTTTAAAATTACTGATTGGTAAATCATCAGCATCAGTAATAGTAGTTCCATCATCATTTAATAAATTTTTTTTTTTATTATCATTATTTGTATATTCTTTACCAAGTTTAGACTCAATATTGATTTGTTGATTTTTATAAACATCAGTAAATCCATCACTTGTTAAAATATTGCTACCAGTATTTATTGTTTTTTTTGAATTATTGTATGTCACTGACCCATAAAAAGGATTATTGAAATCACCACATATTAATTTTATATGTGTTTCATATTGACTTCCTCTTAATTGAGTTTTAATTTTATCTATATTATTATTGCTTTGAGTATAATCATTGGTATTGTTCTTTCCTGGACCTTGTAAATGGGCATTTACTATCGCAAATTTGTTATCATTAAAATCACCTTTTCCTTCTAATGTTAATATTTTAAATCTGTTATTTCCATCGCCTTGAAATGTAATATTACTACTTTGAAACTTATTATTTTTCCAAAAAAATACTAATTGTTCAACTGTATAATTTCCATTACTATAATCACTACCATATTTAGTTAATAATCCTGATATTATTGTAAAATCATCCTTCACGCATTCCTGCAAACAAATTATATCTGCGTCCAATTCTAGCAATTCTTTTGCTATAATTGTTGCTCTTGTTTCTTGTTTTTCTACTTGTTGTGTATTATGGGTAGGTAATAATGAAACATCAACTTGTGAATAATATGATCTTCCATCATTTCTAAATGAATAAGCATATTCTCTGTTTTCAATATTATAAGAAACAACTTTTAAAGTACCACTATTTTTATTATTAATCTGTCTTAATAAATTACCTGATTTTATTTTATTAATTTGCACAACAGGATTATATAATTTATCATCAATTGACACACCATCTAAATGTTTAGTTTCAAAGGCGTTTGATGGTGGTTCTATAAATGCTGGTCTTCCTCCACTCATTACCTTTGCTACATTTTTCTTATTTGATTCTTTTTTTGTAATTGTAGTTTTTTTTCGACTGTATTTTTTATTTTTACTATTACCATTATGTATCACTTTCTTTTTACTTTTCATTTTTATTTGTAAAATATTTTATATAATATTGATATTTTATTTTCTAGTTATTAACTACAAAAATATTTACAAAATATTAAGTAAATATTTACTGAAAATAGTTACACATTTATTTATTATAAAAATACCTATTTTGCTATTATATATCCTTTAAATATAAAATTGAAATGTTGTTGAAAAGAATATAAGGATATCTTTGCTATATTAATTAATTTCCTTCATAATGAAGAAGACTATTAATAATACAAATAGTAAATTAAATAAAAGTAACAATAAAAGTAATAGTAATAATAAAAAATGTAAAAATGAAAAACCTAAAAGTAAAACTAAAGGTGTTAAAAAAGAAACTGTTATCAAAAAAACTACTGTTAAAAGTAAAAATATTGTTAAAAATGAAAAAATAACTAGTAATGAAAAAGTAATTTCAATTGATTCTGATACTGAATCTTGCGATTCTCCTAATAAAGACAATTTTATAGAAAATACTAAAGAAAAGACCAAAGAAAAGACCAAAGGAAAGAATGAGTCATCTATGGATAATAAAAATAAGAATAAGAATAAGAATAAGAATGAATCAGTTTCTAACATAGAAGATCCATTAAATTATGATTATAAAAATGATGTTTGGAAACTAATAGATGCCTTTTTTGAACAAAATAATAATAAACAATTAGTCAAACATCAATTGGAATCTTTTTCTCAGTTTATAAATCCGCAAATTATGCAGATAATTAGGCAATTTAACCCAGTCACTATTTATCATGATTATGTTCCAGAGCACAATAAACATCGAGTAGAATTGAATCTTTATTTTGAAGATTATCAACTTGGAAAACCGCTTATACATGAAAATGATGGAAGTTATCAAACAATGACTCCTTCTCAAGCTCGCCTTCGGCATTTAACCTATGCTTCTCCACTTTCAATTGATATTAGAATGAAACGTATTCTTAGAACAGGGGATAAATTGGAAAAAGAAGATACTCAAGAAGTTTTAATGAATAAAATTAATTTTGGGAAAATTCCTATTATGGTGCAGTCTAAATACTGTGTTCTTAATGAAAGAACTGGAATTGACCTTATTGAAGAGGGAGAATGCCCATATGATAAAGGGAGTTGTTTTATTATTGGAGGAAATGAAAAAGTAATTGTCTCTCAAGAAAGAATTGCTGAAAATAAAGTTTTCGTTTTTAATAATCAACGACAAACCAAATCTATTGATGCTGAAATTAAATCAGTTAATGATAATCAATTTAGTGTTGCTATGACAAATAGTGTTAAATATATATTTAAAAGTTGTGAAATTATTGTAGATGCTCCTAATTTTAAATCTTCAATTAACATCTTTATTTTACTCCGTGCTCTAGGAATCGAAACTGACAAACAACTGGTTTCAATGATTATTTGGGATTTAGAGAATAAAGATGCTGCCGAATTAAAAGAATTGGTTAAACCAACTATGGTAAAATATAAAAAAATATGTTCCACTAATAATTTAACTTCAATAGAAAAAATACGAGATTATTTGATTAAATATACTATGTTCAAAGGAACCAATAAGGAAATTAAAATGGATTATCAAGGAAAACTTAGTTATTTGCTCCGTTCTTTAGAAGTAGAATTACTGCCTCATTTACGAAAGGATTATCAAAAGAAAGCACATTTACTTGGTTTTATGGCACGTAAATTAATTAAGGTTTATCTTGGACATATTAATTATGACGATAGGGATAGTTATCAAAATAAAAGAGTTGATACTCCTGGTATTTTAATGGCGTCACTTTTTAGACAATGTTTTAATCGTCTTGTGAAAGATATGAAAAAAAGTATTAGTAAAGAACTTAAAAGTAATAAAAGTGGTAAAGATGTTTTTGATATTATTAATACTAATAATATTTACAAAATTATTAAACCTACTTTAATTGAAGGTGGTCTTAAATATGCTTGTGCTACGGGTAATTGGAGTGTTAAAACAACAAATAATCCAAATCAAAAGGCTAAAGTTGGTACTGCTCAAGTATTAAACAGACTTGGTAATCAAAGTTGTTTATCTCACTTACGTCGAGTAAATTCTCCATCTGAAAAAAATAATGGTAAAATTATACAACCTAGAAAAATCCATTCAACTCAGTGGGGGTATTTATGTCCTGCTGAAACTCCAGAAGGTGCTCCAGTTGGTTTAGTTAAAAATATGTCTCTATGTGCTCAAATTACAATTAATAGTAATAGTACTCCCATTAGAGAATGGATTAAATCCCATAATTTAATACCTATTGGAGAATTTAGTATGGATAAATGTCTAGATTTTGCTAAAATATTTGTAAATGGTGATTGGTTGGGCTTAATTGAGTTCCCAAGTGAATTTATTGAAAATTTTAAAGAATGTAGAAGGAATAGTATTTTAAATATTTATTCTTCTATTTATTGGAATACCTTTGAAAATGAAATTTATATTTATACTGATGCTGGTCGAATTACGAGACCTTTATTTATAGTGGAAAAAAATAAATTAAAAATGAATGGAAATATTTTAGATATGGTTAAAAATAATAAAAATAAATGGAATACATTACTTTTTCCCCAATATGAAAGTGCGGAATTACATCATAAAAATACAAAAGACATTTCCAGTGTAGTTGAATTTATAGATTGTGAGGAAGTATCTAATTGTTTAATTTCTGTAAATGAATCTACATTAACAGAAGATTATAAACCTTATATTAGAGATTTTACTCATTGTGAAATACATTCTGGATTAATATTAGGAGTGGTGGGATGTATTGTTCCTTTTCCAGACCATAATCAATCTCCAAGAAATACATATCAAAGTGCTATGGCCAAACAGGCTATGAGTATTAGTACTACTAATTTTCAAAAAAGAATGGATACACTAGGATATGTTATGTATAACATTGAAAGACCTATTGTTAGAACCAATTTTGGAAAATATATTAATTTTGATAAAATGCCAAATGGACTAAATGCTATAATAGCAGTTGCTTCTTATACTGGTTATAACCAAGAAGATTCATTAATTATTAATCAACATGCTCTTGATAGGGGATTATTTCGCGCTACTTTTTATCGAACTTATAAAGATGATGAAAAAAAAATACAAGCAGAGGGTAAAGAAGAAAAATTTACTCGTCCAGACCCAAGATATACAAGAAGTATGAAACCCGGGAACTACAGTAAATTAGATGATAATGGATTTATCCAAAAAGATAGTTATGTTGATAGTCGAGATATCATTATAGGAAAAGTATTACCAGTAAAAAAAAAGAATTTGAGTAATCAATCTTTCCGAGACTGCAGCACTTCTCTTAGGATGAATGAATCTGGATTTGTAGATATGGTATATACGAATCGTAATTCTGATGGACATAAATTTGTGAAAGTACGAATTAGATCTGAAAGGACTCCAGTAATCGGGGATAAATTTAGTAGTCGTTGTGGTCAAAAAGGCACTTGTGGAATGGTATATCCACAAGAAAAAATGCCTTTTAATAAAGATGGAATTAGTCCGGATGCTATCATGAATCCTCATGCTATTCCTAGTAGAATGACTATTGGTCAATTA
>MDTG01121978.1_pt1 | contig 10345 bp, 9 predicted proteins | sample 811421 | NCBI WGS metagenome assembly MDTG01 (sample SAMN05326645, study PRJNA326480) | marine metagenome | isolation source: seawater | place: Pacific Ocean: South East | collected 2011
CCCTTAATTTGTTTCTGAATCTCGGCACTGACTTCATTATCTGAAACCTTCAAATCATTTTTTTCACCAAATTCGTTAAGAATTAGTCCTAGTTTTATTCTTGATTTAGCTATTTTTTCATTGTTAACTTTATGTTTATCTTTATCTTCAGGTTTTAAATTTTTTGTCATCAAATTGACTTCCTGTTCAACCAAATTCTTCGGAAGTTCAATTTCGTGACTTTTTTCAATTTGATCTAAAATTTCTTTTTTTGTTATAGAATTTAAGGCTTGTGAATATTGGCTTGAAATTTGTTTTTCTATCAAATTTTTTAGTTCAGGAATATCTTTTGCTCCCATCGTTTTTGCAAAATTATCGTCTAATTTACTTTCAATTGATTTTTTTAAACTAGTTATTTTACATTCAAATTTTGTTTTTTTATTCGCTAATTCTTTTTTGGGATGATTTGGAGGCAATACCGCATCAACAGATTTAGTATCTCCCTTTTTTACCCCAATTAATTGGTCATCAAATCCCTTTAGGAATAAATCTTTTCCTAAAACAATTTGCACTCCTTTTCCTTCGCTGCCATCAAATTTATTGCCATCAGCAGTTGCTGAATAATCAAAAGTTATTTGGTCACCAGCTGAAGCTTTTTCATTTTCTTTTTTTTCCTCGTATTGTTTGTTTTGATTTGCAATTTCATTTAATTTTTCTTCTATAATTTTTTTTTCTATTTTAATTTTATATTCATTAGCTTCAAATTTGTTTAATGGTTTTAATTCGATGGACGGTAAACAGTCAATTTGTAATTCATAATTTAAGTCTTTTCCTTCCCCAAATTGTTTTAAATCTATTTTAGGTTGTCCGGCAATCTTTAGTTTTTTTTCTGAAATAGCCTTAGATGAAGACTCTCTTAAAATTTTATCTATTACTTCTCCGTACACTGATTTACCGAATTGGCTTTTAATTACTGCTGGAGGCACTTTGCCTGGTCTAAATCCTTTAAGTGCAACTTCTTTTTGTAATTCCAATAGTCTTTCTTCAATTTTTTGCTGAATAGTTTTTTTATCAACTATAATTGATAAAACAGTCCTCAAACCTTTTTTTGATTGTATCTCTATTTTCATAATCTTTTGGTGGGCAAGAAGAGACTCGAACTCTTAAGCCTTGCGGCACTGGTTTCTAAGACCAGCGCGTATACCAATTCCGCCACTTGCCCTGTTTTAATGTGAGATTTATATATCAATTTAAATTTTTTTAAAACGATAAAGTCTTGTGTAGACAAAAGTATAAATTAAAATTAAAGAAAAAAACCAATACTTGCAAACTAGGCTATTATCGGCAAAATATAAACTGGGTATCACAAGAATAGAATAAATCAGATTAATTATTACTGAGGTCATGTAATTACTATTTTTTGAATTTAGTATTTGTGAAATTCTTATATGGCACAACATGTGTAAATGATTTCTATCAGGATGAATTGGGGATTTATTTTGATAAATTTTTCTAAAAAATGAAAAAAATACTTCAAAAAATAAGTAAAAAAGTAAGATACAAAAAAAATAGGATGACATACCAGAGTTTAAATTGTTGGTGATGATTGTGTTTAATGCAACTAAAGATCCAAATAAATATGCACCACTATCACCTAAAAACATTTTTGCATTTGGAAAATTAAAGAGAAGAAATGCGATGAGAATGATAATTTGACCGGTTAGGAAAAACGAAAATTCAATTTGACTATTGTTAAGATTTATAAATAGCAAAGTAACATTAATAATTATCATGTTGATCGTCAAAAGACCGTTAAAGCCATCAACCAAGTTTGCGCCATTAATGATGAATAGGAAACATAAAAGTATAAATATTGATGAAAAAAAATTATTTTTTAATATTGAGTTCAAAAAATTTAAATCATTATGTTCCAAATGTTTAATTTCTATAGAATTTATGTTTATGAAAACTAATAAAAATATTACCATTAAAATTAATCTTTTATTAGGGCTGATATTTATTTTGATATCGTCCAAATAACCGATTGAAAACAAGCTAATACTTAAAAAAAAATACTCAAACAAGAAACTTGAAAAAAGAAGATTGTAAATTCCTATGAATAAAACTAAGGAAATTATGCTGGCGATACCTCCGCTTCGAGAGATAGGATTTATATGAAAGGCTTGTGGTTTAGAAAAATCATTATCTAAAAGTATGCCATTTTTAATCTTATGAGAAAATTTATTAGTAAGTAAAAAAATAAAGAAAGTTAAGAAAGCAAATGTAGATAAAAAACTCAACTCAATTGAATCATTTTGCATTAATTTTTCCTATGTTTTTATTACTTTTTTTTACAATAAAAATTCCTAATATTATTATAGCCAATGATATTAAGACTCTCCAAGTAATTATTTCGTCCATCAAATAATATCCAAAAATAACTCCAAAAATTGGGATTAAATATGCCACCTGGGTTTGAAAAACTAACCCGTTAACAGTTAATATTCTAAATCTAATTAACCAAGCTAAACCAGTCGCAACAATGCCTAAATACAATAATGCCAAAGTAGACTCGCTAGATGCTTCTAAATTCCATGGCTTTTCAAATATAATTGAGAGTGGTAATAAAAAAATTATTGCCCAAAGGGTGGTTGAGGTTGTTACATTTTCATTACCTTTATCTTTTAGCTTTAGAGTCAATATTCCTCCAATTGAATAGAAAGTTGAACCTAATATCGTTATGAGAGCAAAAATATAATTATTTTCATTTATTATAAGTTTGTCAAAAAAAAGAAAAACTACTCCTGAAAAGCCAATCAAAATTCCTAATGATTTTATAAGAGTTATTTTCTCATTTTTTGTAAAAAAATGGGCTAAAATTGAACCGCTTAAAGGAGTTGTGCTCATTAACATAGCTGCAAGATAACTATTAATTTGACCAGTTCCTATAGCAATTAATATAAATGGAATTGCAATATTACATAAACCTATCACAGCATAAGGTTGCCAATTTTTTGAAAATGCCTCAATTTTTATTTTATTGAATTTGCAAAGTAAATAGAGAGGTATCGAGGCAAAGATTACTCTTACTAAAGCCAATGTAAAAGGTTCATAAGAATATGTTGCGATTTTAATGTTAAAAAAAGATGACCCCCAAATCACCCCTAGTAATAACAAAAGCATTATATCTATTAATTTTGCCTCTCTCATTTCAAGCTACAATTGTATTATGAGTTATACGCATATCTGATATATTTTTTTAGTTATATCTTGATGTTTTTAGATTAGGTATGTTCAATACAGTTTTTTAAAAATAAAGCAAACAATAAAAAAAGCTTAAACTATTATATTATATGAGTGCCAAAGAGACGCTTAAACTGATTAAAGATAAACAAGTTGAATTTGTAGACCTAAGATTTACTGACCCTAAAGGTAAACTTCAACATTTAACAATGGACTCGACAGTTGTTGATCAGGAGATGCTTGATGAAGGAGTGTTCTTTGATGGATCATCAATTGCTGGTTGGAAAGCAATTAATGAATCTGACATGGTTTTAAAGCCTGATCTTGAAAGACTAATAATCGATCCATTTAACTCTCATACAACTTTAAACATTTTTTGTGACATTATGGACGCTGTTAAAAAAAATCCATATGAAAGAGATCCAAGAGGTACAGCTAAAAAAGCTGAGGCTTACTTAAAAAAAACAGGCATAGGCGATAAATCTTTTTTTGGACCAGAACCAGAATTTTTTGTTTTTGACGACGTTAGATTTAAAAACGATATGAATGAAACTAGCTTTAGTATTGATAGCTCAGAGGGTCCATATAATACTGGAAAAAAATATGAAAATGGAAATATGGGTCACAGACCGGGAATAAAGGGTGGATACTTTCCAGTGCCTCCCATTGATAGCGCACAAGATATGAGAGGAGAATATTTAAAAGCTCTTAAGGATATGGGTGTCAAAGTAGAAAAACATCACCACGAAGTTGCGCCTAGTCAACATGAGTTAGGTATGTATTTTGGAACTTTAACAAATATGGCTGACAATGTTCAATTATATAAATATGCGGTACAAATGGTAACCCACTCCTTTGGTAAAACAGCCACGTTCATGCCAAAACCTGTAAAAGGAGATAACGGATCTGGTATGCATTGTCATCAATCAATATGGAAAGGAAGCACTCCAGTATTTATGGGCAAAGAATACGCCGGTTTATCTAAAACAGCGTTACACTACATAGGTGGAATTCTTAAACATGCAAAAGCAATTAACGCGTTTGCGAATGCTACAACAAACAGTTATAAGAGACTAATTCCTGGATTTGAAGCTCCCGTAATATTAGCTTACTCAGCTAGAAATAGATCAGCATCATGTAGAATACCAATTATAATGAATCCTAAAGCTGCAAGAATGGAAATTAGGTTTCCAGACGCAGCTGGTAATCCTTATTTAACTTTTGCATCTATGTTAATGGCAGGTATTGATGGCATAAAAAATAAAATTGATCCAGGAAAATCGTTTGACGAAGATTTATATTCTTTATCAGAAGATGATGTTAAAAAATTACCAACTGTTTGTGGTTCCTTAAGAGAGGCAATGCAAAATTTAGATAAAGATAGAAAATTTTTAACTCAAGGTGGAGTGTTTACTGATGATCAAATTGACGCTTATATTGATTTAAAATTTCAAGAAATTTACAAGTTTGAACATACTCCTCATCCTATAGAATTTGAAATGTATTATAGTAGTTAAACTTTAAAAGACTCGCCGCAACCACAACGCTCTGTCTCGTTTGGATTGTTAAATACAAATTGAGATGAAAATTTTTCTTTTTTATAATCCATTTCCGTGCCTAGTAAATACATAATAGCTTTAGGGTCTATCAAAACTTTGACACCTTTATCCTCAATAATTTCTTCATTGGGTTTTCTATCTTTAGCATACTCCATTACATATGACATTCCTGCACAACCTCCAGACTTCACTCCAATTCTAACTCCTATCGCAGAACTTTCAGCGTTAGACATTATTTCTTTAATTCGATTAACAGCATTTTTACTGAGTTTTATTATTTGTTGGTTCATAAATTTAATTCTAATTTCGCAGCTTCTGACATTTTATCTTTAGTCCATGGTGGATCCCAAACAAGCTTAAGATTTACATCATTCACTCCGTCAATGTTTAATATATTATCTTTTACAGAAATTGGCAAACTTTCAGCTACTGGACAGTTAGGAGATGTCAGCGTCATATCAATATTTACTATTTTATCGTCATTGATCTCTATTTTGTAAATTAAGCCAAGTTCATAGATGTTTACAGGAATTTCAGGATCATAAATTTTCTTAATTTCTTCAATTATTTTAAGTTTTAACTCATTCATTTAGTTCCTTTTTTCTCTAAGGCAGATAGCAAAGTATGCCATGCCATTGTTGCACATTTTATTCTCATTGGAAATTCTTGTACACCCGAAAGAGAGTTTATTGTAGTTATTTGATCATCGCTTAAACTATTGATTGTTATTTTGCTTTTATTCTTGAGCATACTTAAAAAATCATCCGTGATTTTTTTTGTAAAAGAAACATCTTTGCCTTTTAATGTATCAGTAAGAATTGACGCTGATGCTAAAGAAATTGCACATCCCTCACCTTCAAAGCTTAATTCTTTTATATTTTTCTCATTTTCTAAATTTAGATAAATATGAACTTTGTCTCCACACAGAGGATTGTGTGCTTTTGCATCACGGTTATAGCTTTGACACTTTCCTTTATTTCTAGGATTTTTTGCGTGGTCTAATATAATTTCTTGATATAATTCTTTTAATTCCATTTAAATTTTAAAAACTTTCTTGCACTTTTGAATCGCGTCAAACAATATGTCTACGTCTTCTTTTGAATTGTAAACCCCAATTGAAGCTCTAGCGGTAGCTGGTACACCTAATTTATCATGAAGAATTTGACAACAATGGTGACCCGCTCTTATGGCAACCCCATCCTCGTCTAAAATCGTTGCAATATCGTGAGGATGTACATCTTTTATCGTAAAACTTATTACTGAACCCCTATGCTTTGGGTCTCCGATTATGCTCACAGAGTTATCTTTTCTTAATTTTTCAATTCCATACTCCAATATTATATTTTCATGTTCTTGTATTTTTTTTATTCCTAAATTTTTAATAAATTTAATAGACTCGGCAAATGCAACTACTTCTGCAGTTTGCATTGTTCCAGCCTCAAATTTTGTGGGACTTGATGCATATGTTACATCCTCTTTTAAAACTTCGCTAATCATTCCTCCACCTCCCTGATAAGGTGGTAAATCTTCAATCCATTTTTTTTTTGCGTATAGTATGCCTAAACCATTAGGACCATACATTTTATGACAAGATATAGCATAAAAATCACAGTCTAATTCCTGCATATCAAGTTGTAAATGAGGCGCTCCTTGAGTCCCGTCTACTAAAACAGGAATTTTTTTTAATTTTGCTAATTCAATTATTTCTTTTAGGGGGATTATCGCACCAGTTACATTCGATAAATGAGTAATAGCAATAATTTTTGTTTTGTCGGATATTAAATTTTTAATTTCGGAAACTTCTATTTCCCCTTTTTCATTTACAGGGGCAAATTTAATTACTGCTCCCTTTCTTTTCCTTAAAAAATGCCAGGGGACATAGTTAGAGTGATGTTCAAGTTCAGTAATCAGAACTTCGTCTCCTTTGTTAATGTATTTTTCACCAAATGATGATGCGACAAGATTTATTGACTCAGTTGCACTTTTTGTAAAGATGATTTCCTCTCGAAACTTTGCGTTTAAGTAATTTTTTACTAAGTCTCTAGTGTTTTCAAATCTATTGGTAGCTTTTACGGCTAATGTGTGAACACTTCGTCCCACATTTGAAAATTCAGTTTCATAAAAATTGGAAATTTTATCAATTACTGATTTTGGTTTTTGTGAAGAATTAGCGCTATCAAAGTAAACTAGAGGTTTACCATTTATTTTTTGTTTAAAAATTGGAAATTCTGATTTAATATTTTTAATAATCATAAACTTGTCTTTCTAATTTATTTTGAATAAACTCTCTTATTGACTTATTTTTGATTGTGTCGACTATTTCGTTTAAAAATCCTTTAATTAATAGCTTAATTGATTCCTTTTTGTTTAGACCTCTAGTCATAAGATAAAAAACTGAGTCTTGATCTACGTTTCCTGAAGTTGAGCCATGAGAACATTTTACATCATCTGCATAAATTTCTAATTCAGGTTTTGAGTCAAACTCTGAGTTTTCATTTAACAAAATTGCTTTACTTAATTGATACGCATCGGTTTTTTGAGCAATATCTTTAACATATATTTTTCCCTGATAAACTCCTTTGCTATTAGAGTCTAAAACATTTTTTACTTTTTGGTAGCTTTTGCAATGCGGTGCGAAATGATTAATTCTTGTTTTAATCTCTTGATGATCACCTTGATATAAAAAAGAACCTGCTTGTAAATTACATTCACAAAATGGGCCAAGAAGATCAAACACTAAATCTACTTTGTTGAATTTGAGACCAGAAGGAAATATAAATGACGAATAGTTAGATTTTGATAAAAGTTTATTATTTACAAACTTGTGAAAATAACCGGGATTTTTACCCTCTTGAATACTGATACTTTTGAAAATTGAAGAGTCCTCAAGTGTTAAAGTTTCGTAAATATTGTTAAAAAAATTTTTTTTAGACTTATTCAAATTGTAGTCTATTACGTGTAATTCTGAATTTTTGCCAATTTTGATTTGATTTTTTGTATTCAAAATATTTTCGTCTAAATCTTTTGTAAATAAATTGTAAATCACTAAAATTTTTTTAAATCTATAATTATTCTCTACTTCTAAACTAAATCCATTATCTGAAAGAGCATGGTTTAAATAAACTAAAGGATTACTTTCTCGCATACTAGAAAAGTTTTGATTTGTGAATGGCTCAATCTTAATTTTTTTTTTATCTTCAAACTCAAAATTATTATCAATTAGTTTACCGTTTACCAAAGCAATATAGTTATGCTCAAAATCTTTTATATAATTAACTCCTTGATTTTTATAGTCGTATGACTTTATTTCTAATTTTTTAAAATTTTTTGAAACAAGATCTTTTAGATCAGTAAATTTCCAATCTTCATTTCTTTTGTTTGGAAAACCTAAATTATTAAAATTCTTGAGGTTTTCAATTCTAAAATTTTTTTCCTCTTGAGAAAAATTTCCTATTTTGTTTATTTGATCTTTATCAAGTCTAAAGTCTAACATCTTAACTTATACCTTTGTAACCAGTTTTTTCTAGTTGTTCGGCTAATTCCATAGTTCCAGATTTTACAATTCTTCCTTTTGCCAAGACATGTACAAAGTCTGGCTTAATAAAATTTAATAATCTTTGATAATGCGTTATTACCAAAAAAGACTTTTTATTATCCCTAGTTGAATTAACGCCATTTGCAACAGTTTTCAAAGCATCTATATCCAGGCCGGAATCTGTTTCATCCAAAATTGATAGACTAGGATCTAAAATTTTCATCTGTAAAATTTCATTTTTCTTTTTTTCGCCGCCGGAAAACCCCACATTCAATTGTCTAGATAACATTTTTTCCTCCATACCGAGCTCTTGTGATTTTTCTTTAACCATTTTAATGAATGACAAAGTATCTAATTCCTTTTCACCTCTTGCTTTTTTAATTTTGTTTAGCGAAGTTTTTAGAAAATTACTTGTATTAACTCCTGGTATTTCTATTGGATACTGAAATGCTAAAAAAATGCCTTTTTGGGCTCTTTCCTCAATTGGAATATCTAGAAGATTGTCACCAAAATATTTTAAATTCCCAGATACTTCGTATCCATTTTTCCCTGATAATATATTCGCTAAAGTACTTTTTCCCGAACCATTGGGTCCCATAATTGCATGAAGTTCGCCAGGTTTTATAGAAATATTTAAGCCTTTTAAGATTTCTTTTTTATTAATAGATGCTTTTAGATTTGTTATTTCTAACATATTCTAACCTACGCTTCCTTCTAAGCTAATACCGACAAGTTTCTGTGCTTCAACGGCAAACTCCATTGGCAACTGTTGCAAAACATCTTTACAAAAACCATTCACGATTAAGCTAACTGCCTCCTCTTGATTTAAACCTCTTTGATTACAGTAGAAAAGTTGATCTTCATTAATTTTTGAAGTGGTTGCTTCATGTTCAATAATAGAGCTTGAATTTTTATTTCTTATATATGGAATAGTGTGAGCGCCACATTTATTTCCCATTAATAACGAGTCACACTGAGTATAATTTCTTGAATTTTTGGCTTTTTTTCCAATGTCAACTAGACCTCTATAAGTATTGTCTGCTTTCCCTGCAGATATACCTTTTGAGATAATTTTACTTTTTGTGTTTTTTCCAAGATGTATCATTTTAGTTCCAGTGTCAGCTTTTTGATGATTATTTGTGATAGCTATAGAATAAAATTCACCAACAGAGTTATCACCTTGTAAAATACAGCTAGGATATTTCCATGTAATAGCTGAGCCTGTTTCAACTTGAGTCCATGAAATTTTTGAATTTTTACCTCTACAAGCTCCTCTCTTAGTTACAAAATTATAAATTCCTCCTTTTCCATTTTCATCTCCAGGATACCAATTTTGAACTGTAGAATATTTTATTTCTGCATCATCTAATGCAATAAGCTCTACATTTGCAGCGTGTAATTGGTTTTCATCTCTCATTGGTGCTGTACAGCCTTCTAAATAACTCACGTAACTTCCTTTGTCTGCGATGATCAGAGTCCTTTCAAATTGACCAGTTTCAGATGCATTAATTCTAAAGTATGTTGAAAGTTCCATAGGACATCTTGTATTTGGCGGTATGTACACGAAAGAACCATCAGTAAAAACTGCTGAATTTAAAGTTGCAAAGTAATGATCGCTGATAGGAATTACTGAACCTAAATATTTTTTTACTAATTCTGGGTGATTTTGTATTGCTTCTGATATTGGACAGAAAATAATTCCTTTTTTTGTTAGTTCATCTTTAAATGTTGTCGCAACTGACACAGAGTCAAATACTGCATCAACAGCTACTCCACTTAATTTTTTTTGTTCATTTAATGGAATCCCTAATTTATTATAAGTTTCAATAAGTTTTGGATCCACTTCGTCCAAACTTTTTGGCTTATCTTTCATGCTTTTTGGTGCAGAATAATAGTATAAATCTTGATAATTAATTTTTGGAAATTTAGGTTTTTGCCAATTAGGTTCTTTTGAAACTTTTAATCGATTAAAAGCTTTTAATCTCCAATCTAGCATCCATTTTGGCTCTTTTTTTATTTTAGATATAAA
>MDTG01234319.1_pt1 | contig 10345 bp, 4 predicted proteins | sample 811421 | NCBI WGS metagenome assembly MDTG01 (sample SAMN05326645, study PRJNA326480) | marine metagenome | isolation source: seawater | place: Pacific Ocean: South East | collected 2011
CACGGCGACCTGCTGCTCGCCCATCGGCGCCCACTCGGGTCGGCAGGTGTCTTCGGCCAGCTCGAACTCGACCCAGTAGATCCCCTCGGCGAGCGGTTCCTGGGAAGCCGCGCAGCCGAGCATCGAGAGAGCGATCAGCAGCCGACGCATGATCATCTCCTAGCACCAGGGAGGTCCTCAAGCGAGCTGAGGACGGCCACGGCAGCTGGTTGCCAACCCGTTAGGGTAAGACCGTCTCCCGGTCGACACGATCTGGTCTGAAAAGACCATGGACGAAGTGCTCGCGCCGGGTCAGCCTGCGCGCCATGTCCGTCTCTCGCGCCTCTTGGTGCCTCCTGCTCCTCGCCGCGTCCACGATCGCCATCTCGGCCTGTGGTTCCACCGAGACCGATGTCGCGGGCCACGAGGCCTCTCTCCTCACGGGCTCCGGGACCGTCGCGACCGACCTCGTCGGCACCATCCCCTACCATTCGGAGGTGGACGCCCACGGGCGCCTCAACGTGGTCGTCCCCCTGAAGCGGGCCGTCGGCCGGGGCGGCGTCGCGCCCGATCTCGCGCTCCGCTACGTGAGCGGCGCGGGGGAGAGCCTGGTGGGTCGGGGCTGGTCCCTCGATGGTCTCTCGCGCATCCACTCCTGCCTCGGTCCGCACCCGGCCGACCGCGTCGGTGAGCATGCCTTCGCCCGGCGGCTCTGCCTCGACGGGGTCCCCCTCGTCGATCGGGCCGATGGCTACTGGGTGACGGTCCCGGACCGCCACGTGCGCGCCTACAAGCGGAGCGAGAGCCAGTGGGTGGTCCAGGACCTCCACGGTATGACCTCCATCTACGGTGGCGACGACGCGACCCTGAAGGACGAGTCGGGAGCGGCGCAGGCCTGGCACCTCTCGGAGGTCCGTGACGGCTGGGGCAACGCCTTCCGGGTCCACTACGAGCTCGCCTCGGCGGCCGAGGGCGGCGCCGTCCACCGCCCCAGTGAGATCACGTACACGCACCATGCCGATCGCCAGGCGACGCGCCGTATCGAGCTCCGGTACGAGCACGCGCTGCCGGATGCGCGCGACCACTTCGAGCGCGGGATTCATCAGCATCGACCGGCGCTCCTCTCCGAGATCCGCATGTACGGTCCGGACCTCGGCGTCGACGATCCGCGCACCCAGGAACCGGTCCTGATGTGGCGCTACGAGCTGCGTCACGGTCTCGCCGCCTGGGGCGAGGCCCCGAGCGAGGCGGACACCCTCTCCGGGATGGCCTCCGAGCTGGCGGCCCTTCGGCAGTGCCTCGGCGAGGTGGGTGAGTGCTTGCCGCCGCTGACGTTCCGCTACCAGGCCCGGGAGACGCCGTGCACGGTCGGAGGCAACCCCTCGCCCAATTGCGACCCGGTTTTCGATGAGTCGGCCGACGGTGTCGAGCCCATCGTGGTCCCGGATCTCGTCCGAAGGGTGGAGTTCCCTCCCGGACAGGAGCGTTGGACCGTGCCGGTCTGGGGCCAGTTCGACACCGAGCCAGGCTTGGACGCTCTCTTCCCCCGCGACCTGGGCGGGTACTTGACCATGGTGGGGGCGAACCGCGGCGACCCCACGACCGTTCCGTCGGGGTTTCGGTTCCTGCCTCGGTACTCCGCGCCCCTTCGGGACTTCCCTGGCTACGACCCGGTCGTGCTCGACGTGGACGGTGACGGCGTCGACGACTTGCTCCGCACCTTCCCTCCGGAGGAGGAGAACCCACCCTTCGACCGGTACGGCATGAGCTACCTCCACGGCGACGGCGACGGGACGTTCACGCGCCAGCCGCTGGAGTTGGACTTCACCCCGACCAACCTCCGCGCCGTCCAAGTGTACGGCGATCCGCGCCCGGAGGTCGTCTACTGCGAGGGCTCCACGGACGATCCCGGCCGGGAGGTGTGGTGGGTCACCCGCTACGAGGGCGGCCCCCGCTTCGAGCCCGGCATCGAGACGGCCATCCGCTGCTCCACGCCGGACGACCACCGCCAGTTGGTCTGGACGCCGGGCGGAGACCGGATCGGGTACTTCTCGAGCGACGGAGCTCGGCATCACCCCTTCATCGTGGACATCGACCAGGACGGCACGACCGAGTGGATCGTCACGACCGGAGACGCCGTCGCGCCCCGCGGAATCTACGTCTGGTCCGAGTCACGGCTGTACCGGGTCGCGCCTCTACCCTTCGAGAGCGACGAGCAGGACTTCCTGCGGCTGGCCGACTTCAACGGGGACGGGCTCCTCGACCTGATTCGTGGGGTCGAGAGCTACACGCGGCGCTGGGAGTCGCGTACCGGTGTGGTGACACGAAGCCGTGAGCGCGACTTCTTGGAGCTCACCGTCCACGTCGCGAGAGGCGATCGACACGCTCCCGCTGCGGGTGGGGGGTCACGCACTCGACGAGCAGATGATGCGCTGGGCGTCATTGCGCGACCTCAACGGGGACGGCCGAAGTGACCTGGCCGTGGCCGTTCCGTTCGGGGCCGACGCCGTCGATCCAGTACCGGGCGATCCGGAGGGTTACCAGTGGGCCTGGTTCCGCTCGACGGGCGCCGACTTCGTCTTCGCCGGGTTTGCCGCCGATCCGTCCATGTCCCTGTCGAACGACCACCCGGCGTTTCCCGCCCGCCCGTCGCCCGTGTTCACGGTGGACGTAGACGGGAACGGCTGGCCAGAGGTCTTCCACGAGAACGACGTCTACGACTACCAGTACCGCCCCGGCGGCCACTACCATCGCGCCCTGGTCGAGGTCCGGCAGGAGTCCCACGTGGGGGCGCCGCACCGCAGCGAGCACTACGACTACGCGCCCCTCAGCGATCCGGTGGTGCACACGCCCGCCGAGGGGTGCGCTTGGCCCCTGCACTGTGCCCGAGAGGGCGGCCTGGTGGTGTCGAAGAGCCGCGTCACGTTCGACGGGTCGACCGATGCACCTTGGGAGGAGCGCTTCTACCGCTACGCGGGAGCGCTCGCGGATCTCGAGCGGGGGAGACCGCTGGGCTTCCAGCGTCGCGAAGTCATCGCGCCGGCGGCCGGCCAGCACGTCACCGTTACCTACGACCCGACGCGCCCCGACCCGAGCGGGCGAGCGCCGTACCCCTTCGCGGGTGTTCCCGTCGAGACCACCCAGCGCACCTACGCCCGCTGGGACGACGCGAACCAGCAGCTCGCGCCGGACAGCTTGATCGCCGAGGTCGTGCGTCAGGACGAGCCCGCCCTCTTCGAGAGTGACCAGACCCACTTCGTTTACACCCGCACCTCGACGAGCACGACCACCGAGGGGAGCGTCGTCGTCCGACGGTCCGGTGTGTCCATCGAGCGGATGACCGCCGAGGGCGTGGCCGAGGTGATCGAGCGGACCAACGGCGACGAGTATGTCGTGCGGGACGAGACCGACTACGTGCTCTTCGACTCGCGCGACCATTGGTCCGTTCGGCCGCGGCAGGTCGAGCGGACCCGCTGCAAGCTGATGCGGTGCTCCGGCACGAGGCGGGTCACCGAGTGGGAGCTGGAAGGCGCCGCGGCACGGCCGCTCTGGTCCCGCGTGGACGGTGTCGTGACGGAAGACTCGTCCTTTCCTCGTTCCGACCGGAGCCGGGTGGTCCACGTCGACGAGATGGACCCGTTCGGACACGCGACCATGCTTCGGACGACCGCGGAGGGCGAGGAGGACCGCGTCCTGAAGTACGCCTACGAAGGCTACGACGCCCTCGCGCCGACCCGCGTCTTCAACGCGCTCGGGCACGAGACGCAGCGCCGTGTGCACCCATGGAACGGACGCCCTTGGCGCGTTCGCGACCCCAACGGCGCGGAGACCGAGTACGGCTACGACGGCTTCGCCCGCCTGAGCACCCTGAGTCGGTCTGACGTCGACTTCGAGCGTCGCCTGCTGCGTCGCGAGCTGCCGGGTGGGGGCTGGGAGTCGACCATCGAGAGCGGCCATTACGCATCGGTGCGCGCGCGGACCCGGCTCGATGGGCTCGGGCGGGTGCTCGAGGAGTCGAAGCCCGTCCCCGGCGGAGGCGTCTCGACCGCCTATCAGTACGACCCATTCACCGGCCAGCTGGTGGAGGCTGGCCTGGCGCTACCGGGCCGGAGCTCCCGGAAGTGGGTCCACCACCCGGACGAGGCCATCTCCGCCAGCGAGCGCTGGACGCGGGGCCTGGGCCGCGTGCATCGAGAGGAGAACGAGCTCGGAGGCGTGACGACCTTCGAGTTCGCGGGGCCGGTCGTGAAGGCTACCAACCCACGCGGCGGCGTCACGACTTGGGTGCGCGATATCGCCGGCCGCGTGGTCGAGTCCCAGAGCCCGGAGACGGCCGACAACGAGAGCGCCCGGACCCAGTACGAGTACGATGAGCATGGTGCGCTCGCACGCGTCGTCGACGACTTCGGCTTCGCGTACGAAACGGAGCGCGACGCCTTCGGACGGCCGACGCGCTTCGTCCACCCGGACACCGGTGCCGAGCGGCGGGTGTACGACGCCTTCGGGCAGGTGGTGCGCGTGCTCCACGAGGAGAGTCGGATCGAGCAGGCCGCGACCTATGACCTCCTCGGTCGCGTGACCGAGATCACGGCGCGTTCCCTCGACGGTGTAGCGCCCATGGAGCGCGACCGCTGGTACTACGACCCGCCCGAGGCCCTGGGCGAGCTCGACTACAGCCTCTCCGACGACTACGTGCGGGTCATCTACGGCTACGGGCCGCAGGGCGTGCCCCGCTCGCGCACGACCCGAGTCGACGGGCGCTCTCTCTCTGTCGAGGTGCGGGCGCGGGGCGTCGACGGTCGCGTCGAGCGAGCTCGCCTCGCCACCGATGGCGTCGAGGCGGAGACCTTCTACTACGACTACGACACGGAAGGGTTCCTCGAGCGCGTACGGCGGCGAAGCGGCGAGAGCAGCGGAGGCGTCCTGAAGCCGGGGCCCCTCTACGAGAACGTCTGGGAGCGCCTCGACACGGACCCGGATGGCTCGGTGACGCTCGAGCGCATGGGAGCGCTCACGCGCCAGACCGAGTATGACGTCGCGACCGGCTTGCCCGAGGAGGTCACGAGCTGGACGCCGGAGGTCTACGCCGGCCGGGATTCCTATGGCTTCGACCCGGACGGTCGCCTGGCCTGGCGTGCCACGGAGGACGGCACCGGAGGACGTTCACGGCGGCACGAGGCTTTGGCCTACGATGCTCGCGGACAGCTGACGGAGGTTCGAGTGGAGCTGAACGGGAGGCCCTACGATACCCGCAGCTACCACTACGACAACCTCGGCAACCTCGTCTCGGGGCCCGACCACACCTACACGCGAGATCCGGCCCATCCCCACCGCTACGCGCGCGTGGACGGTGTCGAGAGCGGGCCGCTTCGCTACGACGAGCGCGGCAATCTGGTCGAGACCCCGACGAGCACGGTGCAGTACTCGCTCCTCGGCCAGCCCCGCGCGACGACCGGCCTCGCCACGCACGACGAGGCCTCCTTCGAGTACGACGCCGACGGCGCGCTCGTCCGCACCCGCCGGCCCGACGCGCGGGAGGAGCGGCTCTCGGCGAACGGCGTCGACTTCATGACGCGTCGGAGCGAGTCGGTCGCGTTCTTCCGGCCCGGCACGGCCGGCGCCCTGACCGGGGCTGTGGTCGCCATGGGCGCAGGCTCACCGGAGACCTGGGCGCAGAACACGGGCTGGCCCGGCTCGTCGGACCTGACCGTCGATGGCGCCGGACGCGCCGTGTCCGACGTGCACTACGACGAGCGGGGCCGGACCCGCCAGCCCAACTGGTCGACGCCCACGCCAGAGCCGAGCCTCCCGCTCCTCGGCTTCGCCGGCCACGCCATGACCGGCTCGCGCTTCATCCACATGGGCGCCCGCCTCTACGACCGTGAGCTGGGCCTGATGACGAGCCCGGACCCGATCAGCGACATCTCCGCCCCGCTCGACCGGCACCCCTTCGCCTACGCCCACAACGACCCCTTCAACGTGGTCGACCCGACCGGCGCCGAGGAAGAGGGGCCGTCCTACGGCGCCACCGCGACCGTCTATCGACCCCGGACTCCCTTCTCCGGTGTCGTGAACATCACGGGCACCGCCAACATCGCCCGAGCCCTGGGCTGGACGCCGCCGGAGCTCGATCAGCTGTGCAGCTCGGGATGTCGACTGACGAACCAGTTCGCCCAGGGTACGTCGCGGCGTGCGGGCCAGATCATCCCGGGTGCGGAGCAGCCCGAGAGCACCAGCTCGGCGACCGGGACCACGGCGACGACGAACTACGAGCCTCCGGAGTGGGACCTCCAGCTCGTCAACAGCCTCGACGAGCTCGGCGTCGACGACTTCTTCGCCGGCCTCGGAGACTTCGTGAGCATGGGCCTGACCCGCGAGTTCCGGGTGCTCAGCGACACGAATCATGGGGTCGACGAAGACTCGGGCGCCTACACGGCGGGGCAGGTCACGGGCTTCGTCGCCGGGGCGGCTGAGATCCTCGTGAGCCTCGCCCGCGGTGGAGTCAAGCTCGCCACGAACGCGGTGGGCCGCGGCGCCGAGCGACTGGGAGCCAGGAACGTGCGCGGTGCCGGGTCCATGTGCTTCGCAGCCGGGACGCTCGTGGCCTTGGTGGCCGTGCTCCCCGCGCCTGCCGAGGCCTCTCTCGCCGAGTCGGCCGGCGCCGCATCCGTCGAGTCGGTGGCCATTGAAGAGGTGCGAGTGGGCGATCGGGTCGCCATCGCCGACGAGTCGGCCGGCGCGCCCTGGCTCGAGAGCAAGGTCGGGCCGTCCTGGCAGCTGCACGAGCTGGTCTCGCTCGATGGCCGAACGGAGATCACGCTGCTCCGAGAGCCGTCGTGGCTCGACCAGCAGGATCCCGACGGCGACGGCCGGTTCTCGATGCGCCTCGCCGAGCTGGGCTTCGACGGGGAGGTGCGCGTCGTCCGCAGCGGAGCCGCGCCGACGATCCTCGACGGTCCTGGCCGTGTCGTCCTCGGGACGGTGCACCAGCATCGGGCGCGGGTGCACGAGCTGGTCTTCGACAGCGGCGAGCGCGTGGTGGCCACGGGGACCCACCCCTTCTGGTCGGCCGACCGAGAGGGGTGGGTGGATGCGGCCGAGCTACGCCTCGGGGAGGCGGTCCAGGCCCGTGGAGCCACCGCCGAGCTCGTCGAGCGGACGACCGCCCGGGAGCTCGCCCCCGTCTACAACCTCGAGATCGAGTACGCTCACGAGTACCAGGTCGGCGCGACCGGTCTGCGAGTACACAACGTCAAGGGCTGCGGCGGCGCCGGCCCGGTAGCGACGGGCCAAGCCGGCGAGGACGCCGTCCGGGCCGTTGTCGATATTGGCCCCAAGGAGAAGATTTTCGTCAATGATCGGTATCGTATTCCCGATGGAATGGATCCCAGCTGGCTAAACGAGGTCAAGAACGTAAAGCGCCTGAGCAACACACGTCAGCTCAGAGACTTTTTGGATTTTGCTCAACAAACTGGACGGAAATTCCGGTTGTTTGTTCGTCAGAACACGCGGCTGAGTGGGCCCCTCGAAGAGCTTGTCCAAGCTGGCGTAATCATTCTAGAGTACATACCCTAGTCCGTATCGATTACATGGCTGCGAAGAAGAGACGAACCACGCGCGGGGGCCGAACGGCCGCCGAGATCATGGCCGAGCTCCAGAGGGATCCGGAGTACCAAGCACGGCGAGCCGAGGAGGCGGCGCAGCGCGCAGAAAGGGTGCGGCAGTGGCGCGAGGCGGCCGAGCCTCTGATCCAAGAGCTCGGAGAAGCCGGGGTGTGCGTCCAGTCTCCCTGGGACCTCGTGCCGCGACGGGAGCCGTATCGCGATGCGCTTCCGATTCTGCTGAGACACCTCGAGCGCCCGTACCCCTCTCGTGTGCGTGAGGGAATCGCGCGCGCGCTCGCAGTTCCCGACCCGATGGTGCGAGACGCATGGCCCCGCCTCATTCGACTCTATCGCGCAGAGCCTCCCGGGGAGGTTCGCCAGGCGGTCGCGCTGATCCTCGCCAATAGCGCCAGGCCGGACGATCTCGACACCGTGCTCGGGCTGCTCCGCGACCCGCGCCTCGGTGAGAGCAGGGGGATGTTGGTCGGCTACCTCGAGAAGCACGCGCGGGCGATGCCGCGGGCGCAGAAGGCGCTGATGGCGCTGGGGGACGACCCGCAGCTGCACCTCGAGGTGCAAGACGCGCTGAAGCGGAACCGGCGACGGGAGAAGGAGCGCCTCCGGGCCCGGGAGCGGCGGGCGGCGAAGCGGCGCGAGAAGGAGGCGGCGAAGCGGCGCGGGGATCGAAACGCGGGCGAAGACTGAGCCCTTCTTCGCTGCGGAGTGCAGGTTTTCGGCGGCAGCGAAAGGGTCCGGGCATCCCTGACGATCGGCGGATCCACTGCTAACCTCCGGCCGCTGCGGCTCGGGGACGGATGCCCACGGTGGAGCCGCGCTGGAGGAACGGATGCGGGAAGCTCGGAGCGGGGTGAAGGCCTCGGCGGTGATCTGTGCGCTGGCGAGCGCGCTGGCCCTCGGCTGCGCGGCGGACCGGAGCGACGAGGGCTTCGGCTCCGCGACGGCGCCCATCATCAACGGCCGCACCACCTCCGGGCAGCCCTGGGCCGTCGCCGTCATCAACCTCGACGGCGGTCTCTGCTCCGGCACGCTCATCGCGCCCTACGTCGTGCTCACGGCGAAGCACTGCGTCTACCAGGACACGGGCGCCCGCGAGTGGGAGGCCGTGCGCCCCTCGCGCCTGCTCGTCATGGTGGACGACGACCTCTTCACGGCCGGCCCGAACGAGCAGATGTCGGCGGTCTGGGAGGTGCGCTCGACGCCCGGCGCCTACACGGACGCGGACCTCGAGAGCGGCGACGACATCGCCGTCATCCTCCTCGCGGACACGCTCACGGGCATCACGCCGCGTCGCCACTCGACCTCCCCGCCGAGCCGGGGCGAGGCCGCGACGATCATCGGCTTCGGCCGCAACAACCCGTCCACGGACGACAGCGGCGTGAAGTACATCGGCGACACGACCATCCTCCAGGTCGGCTCGCGGCTCATCGAGGCGGGCGGCGCCAGCTGGACCTGCCAGGGCGACAGCGGCGGGCCGCTCCTCGTCGGCAACCGGGTCGTCGGCGTGACGAGCTTCGGCCTCGGCGGCTGTGGCTCGCGGAGCCGGCACTTCTTCACGGCGGTCCACGCGCACCGCTCGCTGATCGAGGGCGCGCTCGACTGGGCGCCGCCCTGCGAGCCGGAGCCGGAGGGCTGCGACGGCGTGGACAACGACTGCGACGACCTCGTCGACGAGGGCTGCACGGGCCTCGGCGAGGCCTGCGGGAGCGACGCGGAGTGCTCGAACGGGCGCTGCGACGACGTGGCCGGCGCGCGCCTCTGCGTGCGCGACTGCGACCCGCGCTCGGCGATCCCGCGCTGCCCCTTCGGCTTCTACTGCGAGGCCCAGGGCTGCGGCGTGGGCCGCTGCCTCGAGGGCGACCCGGGCCCGAAGCCCGAGGGCGAGACCTGCGCGAGCGACGCCGAGTGCGCGTCGAACCGCTGCGCCATGGTGGCGGGCGCGATGCGCTGCAGCCGCCAGTGCGATCCCGAGGCCGGCGACTGCGCCGAGGGCACGCTCTGCGAAGCGGGCGCCGAGGCCGGCTGCGGCGACTGCGTGCCCTACGATCTCTCGACCGGGCCGCGGCCCTTCGGCGCGCCCTGCGAGGATGCGGGCGACTGCGAGAGCGGGAGCTGCGCGCCGGCCGAGGGGGCGACCGGTCCCTTCTGCACGCGGAGCTGTAGCCCGGAGGCGGAGTGCCCGGACGGCTACCACTGCCGCGAGGGGAGCTGTGTGGCCGGCGACCTGCGCGCCGAGGGCGACGGCTGCGTGCACCCGGACGACTGCGACGGCGAGGCGGATTGCGTCGACGTCGACGGGGACCGGGTCTGCGCGGGCGGCTGCGGCGAGGGCTGTCAGGCGGGCTTCAGCTGCACCGCGACCGACGCGGGGGAGCGCTGCATCGCGGATGGGCTCGCGCTCGGGGAGCCCTGCGCGACGAACGAGGAGTGCCGGACGGGCATCTGCGCGGCGGTGTGCACGCGGCTCTGCGACGACTCGGCATGCCCGGACGGCTTCGAGTGCCGGCCGGCGGGCTCGGTGAGCGGCTGCTTCCCCGAGGCCGAGGGCGGCGGGGAGGGCGGCGGCGAGGGCGGCGGTGGCGGATGCGCCGCAAGCCCCGGCGCCGGGAGCGCGGGGGCCCTCGGAGCCTGGATGCTCGCGCTCGCCTGGCTGCGTCGCCGGCGGCGCTGAGCTGCGAAGCGGAAGCCGAAGCGGAAGCCGAAGCCGAAGCCGAAGCCGAAGCCGAAGCGGAAGCGGAAGCCGA
>MDTG01270490.1_pt1 | contig 10345 bp, 10 predicted proteins | sample 811421 | NCBI WGS metagenome assembly MDTG01 (sample SAMN05326645, study PRJNA326480) | marine metagenome | isolation source: seawater | place: Pacific Ocean: South East | collected 2011
AGATCAAAACAATTTGGAAGAGTTGAAATACCTCAAGAAGCCTTTATTGGTGTTCTAAGAATAAACAAAGATTAATTTTATGAAAAAAGTTAATTGGGGAATTATAGGTTTAGGAAAAATTGCCAATATATTTGCTGAAGCCTTTAAGTATTCTGTATATGGTCAACTTACAGGCATTTCTAGTACAACAAAGGAAAATATCCTTAAATTTAAAGATCAATATAAATTAAATAAAGATTTTTGTTTCAATAGTTATGAGGAGTTACTGAGATCTAAAGATATTGATATAGTTTATATCGCACTTCCTAATTCGTTACACTATGAATGGATATTAAAATGTATAAATTACAAAAAAAAAATTTTAGTTGAAAAACCTGCAACACTAAATTTTCATGAAATAAAAAAGATTAAAGATAACTATTATAATAAAGAAATTTTTTTTTCTGAAGGTTTTATGTACAGATTTCATCCACAAACGTTAAAACTAATTGAACTTTTAAAATCAAATAAAATAGGAAAATTGGTATCAATGGAAACTTATTTTGGAAAGGATATTTTAACTTCAAAAAATTTCTTAGGTTTTAAAAAAAGAAAAAAAATTAATAAAGAAAATAGACTTTATAATAAGAGCCTAGGAGGTGGTGCAATACTTGATTTAGGCTGTTATACAGTTTCATTAAGCACTTTTGTAGCCTCATTTGTATCAAAATTCGATTATAACAATGTTCAAGTTATAGATAAAAAAAAAAAATTAATTGAAACTGGTGTCGATATAGACTCTTATGCTGAGTTAATTTTTGATAACGGATTTAAGTCAAAGGTAGGTGTATCTTTTGCAAAAAACTTAGGGAAAAAGACAAAAATTGTGGGTACAGAAGGTGAAATAATTATAGAAGATATTTGGCACGCAAACCCTGCTCTAATTTATTTAAAGCAAAAAACTACTAATAAAATTGAAATTAATACTGATAAAAATATTTTTTCTTATGAAATTGATTTTATTAGCAAATGTATTTTAGAAAAAAAATTAAACCCAGAATTTCCAGGATTAAAACTTGAGGATACTGTAGGTAATATGAAAATTCTAGATACTTGGTTAAATTAAAATATGTCGAATAAAATTTTTGATTGTATTACTTTTTTTGATAATAATTTTATGTTTAATTTAAGATACAATATTTTAAAAGATTATGTTGACTATTTTGTAGTTTGCGAGTCAATTTATGATCATAGAGGAAAACCAAAAAAAAAAAATTTTATCCAAAATAATGAATATGATTCTAAAAAAATTAAATACTTTGTTTTGGAAAAATCATTCCCTAAAAATAATAGCATTTGGGATAACCAGGCATTGCAAAGAGAATTTTTACTAAAGTGCCTAGACTTTGCAGATTCTGAAGATTATATTTTTTTCTCTGATCCAGATGAAATACCTAGGCCAGAGTTGCTAATTAATTTTCACTTAAAAAAAAAGTATGCCATATTTATGCAGACATGCTTTAATTATAAATTTAATTTATTTAATGAACATGAAAGTCCATGGGAGGGCACAAGAGTTTGTAAAAAAAAAAATCTAAAGTCAATTGATTTTATGAGGCAAAAAGTTAAATCTAAAAATCTTAATTATAGTTTTTTAAGAATTGATAAGGAAAAAAGTATTGAAGTTTTCAAGGATGCTGGTTGGCATTTCAATAATATTTTAACTCCAGAAGAAATTTCATTAAAATTAAAAACTTTTGCACATTCAGAATTTGCAACCGAACAATTTTCTTCAATAAGCTCTATTGAAAATAATATTAATAAACACTCTGATTTATTTGGTAGAGGTCATATATATAAAAAAATAGAAATAGATAATACTTTTCCAGAATATTTAAAAAAAAATTACGAAAAATTTAAAAAATTCATAATATGAAAAAAAAAAAATTCTTAAAATTATTTTAATAAATTTTATTATATTTTTATCCTTAATTTTAATTTTTGAAATTTTTTTTGGATATTGGTTTAAAAAAAATAACTTTGGTTTTATAATGAGACATGAAAGGCAAAAACAAATTTATTATGAAACCATTCATGATGAAAAAAAATACAAATTTTTTTATAAAAGAAATTTTTATGGCTTCAGGGGTGAGGAGGTTGACCCAAAAAATATAAAAATCGTTTTTTTAGGTGGTAGCACTGGAAATCAAAGAGTTACACCGGAAAACTTAACTATTGTTGGATTATTAAACACTAAATTTTTAAAGGATGGTTATAATTTTAAAATATATAACGGTTCTACAGATGGAAAATCTACCAGAGGCTACACAAATGATTTTAAATATTGGTTTCCTAAAATCCCAGATTTTAATCCAAAAATAGTCGTTTTTTACACTGGAATAAATGATTCAGATTTATTGCACGATGATAAATTTGATATTCCATGGAGATCTAGTCAATATGAAAAATTTAGAGACTATATTAAAAGCAATAGTAAAATTATTGAGCTTATAAAAAAAATTAAATTTAAATATTTTATTAAATTAAAAAAAGAGTATGGATTGGCAACAGTAAGTAAAAATTTATATAAAAATTTTAAATATATCAATTACATTGATGCGAAAAAATTACATCTTGATAAAATTCCTAATAAACTACTGTTAAGTCAATTTCAAAAAAAATTAGAAGCATTAGATTTCTATATAAAAAAATATGAAATAATTCCAATTTTTATTACTCAAATAGGCTACGATGGACTTTCAAATTATAATTTATATTTAATAAATGAAAAATTAAAAGAATTTTGCAAAGAAAGAAATTACAACATTATTAAACTTGATGAAAAAATTATTACTATTGAAACAAAAACATTTTTTGATCCTATTCATACATTGATAAAAGGTAATAAAATAATAACAAATAATATTTATTTAGATTTACTAAATACTTTTAAAATACATCTATTAAAATAAATGAAAGATAAATTAGAAATTTATTGTGTAACAAATAAAGATTTAGATTTTTTAAGAAGTTTAAATTATAATTTAGCAGCAGTTGGAAAAAATAAATTTTCAGAGATGTATATAAGGAGCGATATAGAGGATAATATATATCATAAAGAGTTATATTATTCTGAATTAACGTTTCATTATTGGTTTTGGAAAAATAGATTAAAAGAATATTTAAAAAATGATTCATTATGGATAGGTTTTTGTCAAAAAAGAAGATTTTGGTTAAAAAATGAAAAAATACCTATACAAAATTTTTATAATAAAGATAGCTTTTTAACTGAAGTTCCAAGCAAGTGGCAAGGATATAACGCTATTATATGTGAACCAATAAATTTAGAAGTATCTAGTTTTACAAAATTAATAAAAAAAGGCTGGAAAAATATTATTCAAAATCCATCAATAATTTTTGATAAAAAAAAACATTCCATCAAATTACATTTCGATATGTTTCATGGCCAAGGGATAATAGATAAAGCAATTAATGTTATGGATGCCAAAGATAGGAACGATTTTAACGAATATATTTCTAATTCAAATAAATTTAATCCACATATAATGTTTATTGCAAAGCCTAAAATTGCTAATTTGTGGTTTACTGATTTATTTCAATGGCTAGATGAGTGTGAAAAAATTTTTGGATTTGAAAATTTAAAAGGATATGAAACGACAAGGTTATATGCATATTTGGCTGAAAGATTTTTATCATTTTGGTTCAAAAAATATTCAAACTATTTAGAATGGCCTTATATTTTTATGGACACTGAAAAAAAATATTAAATTAATTGGAGAGATGGCCGAGTGGTTTAAGGCGCACGCTTGGAAAGTGTGTGTACCCTCACAGGTACCGTGGGTTCGAATCCCACTCTCTCCGCCATTTTTTTGCCTTCAAATGAATAAAAATACAAGATAAGAATAAATTATGAAGAAAATTGTAATTACTGGAGGCACAGGAAGATTTGGAAAAATTTTAAAAAAAAAAAAAACTAAATATAAATTATTTTTTCCAACAAAATCAAAGTTAGATATTACGAATTTTAAATCTATAAAAAAATATTTATCTCTAAAAAAACCTCAAATCTTAATTCATTTAGCCGGTCTTTCTAGACCAATGAACATTCATGATAAAGATATTAGCAGAAGCATAAACTTAAATATTATAGGAACAGCAAATATTACAAAAGCCTGTGAAGAAAAAAATATTAAATTAATTTATTTTTCAACAAATTATGTTTATCCAGGTAAAGCTGGAAATTATAAAGAAAGTGATTATTTGCTTCCATTTAATAAATATGCATGGTCAAAACTAGGCGGAGAAGCATCGGTTCAACTTTATAATAATTCGTTAATTTTGAGAATTTGTATGACCGAAAAACCTTTTGTTCATAAAGAGGCTTTTACTAACATAAAAACAAGTTTTATGTACCATGATGATGTGGCAAAGATATTATTTAAATTGATTGATAAAAAAGGAATTATAAACGTCGGTGGACCATCTAGATCTATATATAATTTTGCCAGGAAGGATAATAAATTTGTAATTAAAAAAAAAGTAAATAAAAACAATAAGATGCCTTTACCTCAAGACTCGTCAATTAATATAAGCAAGATGAAAAAAATATTAAAATGAAAAATGATTTATATAAAAAAATTTTTCCAAAAAACATTTAAATTTTTCTTTCAAATATTATTTAAAATTATATATGGTCAAGTAAAATATAATAGTAATAATCTTGAAAATTCAAATATTAAAATTGATAGAGTAAATAACGACAAAATAAGAACAATAAATAATGAATTTTATCATGTATATTCAATATTAAAGGGAAGAGTATATAATGATACTGTTCAAAATGTTGCAATAATAAATAAAAATCAAATATTAGACAATATATCCTACCAACAAAATAATGGAAAACTAGAAAGTTCAAACAAAAGCATTATTCTAAAAAAAGGAACACCAAGGATAAAAAAAAAATTAAAATCAACTTTATTTATTCTATCTCAAGGAGCGAGTGGAAATGATAACTATTTTCATTGGTTATTTGATATATTGCCAAAAATAAAAATTTGTTCTGAAATCTATAATTTAAATAAAATTGATTATTTTTATTTTACCAGGCTAATTGAGTGGCAAAGAAAAATATTAGAAATTTATGGTTTGGAAAATATTAAAATTTTAGATGCTAATAAATTTAGACATGTTGAAGCTGAAAAAATTATTGCAGTACAACATCCATGGTATGAAAAGGGTTATATTAATCCTGAAGCAGTTAAAATTCCTTCCTGGATAATAAAATGGTTAAAGGATACCTTTATGTCTAAAGCTGAAAGTTTTGATTGTAGTAACAAAATATTCATAGATAGAAAAGATGATACTAAATTTAAACATTGTCAGATAATTAATGACGATGAGGTATTTGAATTTTTAAAATCCAAGGGTTTTGCTAAATATAAAGTTGGCCAACTATCTTTTAAAAAACAGATATATCTATTTAATAATGCAGAAGTAATAATTGGACCTCATGGAGCAGCCTTTGCAAATTTAGCATTCTGCAATCCGGGAACAAGAGTTATTGAATTTAAACCTTTTGGACATCCAACAGTCGTTAATAAAAGAATATCAGAAATTAATAATTTAAATTACCAATTAATTGAGTCGAAAGATAATAAGAATGATAAAGGCGATATATTTGTTGATTTAAATATTTTAAAAAAAATAATATAGAATTTATATTAATTTTTTAAATTCATTTATCGTTAATCCTAATTTATCTTTTTTAGATAAAATTGGTTTTTTTATTTTCCACTTAATCTTCAAATTTTTATCATTCCACTGAATTGTTTTTTCGCTATTTTTATTTCTGTAGTTATCACATTTATAATATACAGTGCATTTTTTAGACTTACATAGGAAACCATGTGCAAATCCTCTCGGTATAAAGAGAGAGAAATCAGAATCTTCGGACATTTCAATTAAAAATGTTTTACCAAATGTTTTAGAATTTTTTCTTAAATCTACAGCTACATCTAAAATTTTACCCCTCACTATAGTAATCATTTTAGCCTGCGGTTTTTTTAACTGTAGGTGTAATCCTCTTAAAATATTTTTTTTTGAATGAGATAGACAATCAAATATAAAATTTTTGTTAAGAATTTTTTTTCTAAACACTTCTTTAAAAGATCCTCTTCTATCTTTAAAAATATTAGTTTTTATAATTACTAGACCTTTAATTTTTGTTTTTATAATTTTCATTTTAGTTTGTAAATTTTTTTAAATTTTTCAAATTTTAGACAAATCATTTTTAAATCTGATTTTGTTAGCCCATGGTGACAACCAATAAGAATACCGTTTTTCATAACATTGTCAGCTTCTCTATCAGTTTTTTTATGTTTTTTATATTTTATATTTTTCATAATAGGTTGTTTAAGTATGTTCCCTGTAAAAATAGTTCTTGTCTGGATATTATTCTTTTCAAAAAAAATCTGTAACTTTCTGCGGTCGAATTTTTTATTTTTTTTAATAACCAACGGAAATGCTAACCATGGAGTTTTAATATTTTCATATATTTCAGGAAGATTGAAATAATTTAAATACTTTTTAAAATAATTTTTTAAAAATTTAAAATTTCTCTCTCTTAAAGATATATTTTTTTTCAATTTTTTTATTTGCTCAATGGCAAACGCTGCAGAAATTTCAGAGGGCAAAAAATTATAACCAAAATTGGAGAAAATATATTTTTTATCATATTGAATACCAGATATTTTGACATTAAATCTATGTTCAATTTTTTCTGATTCATTAAAAGTTGCGGATGATCTTCCCCATCCACGAAGTAACTTTGCTTTTTGATAAAGTTTATAATCATTGAAGCATAAAATACCACCAGACCCTGCACCATTAATGATATGTGAAGCGTAAAAGCTATTAGTAGTTATATCTGATAGCGTGCCATAAATTCTATTATTAATTTTATATCCAATAGTATCTGCAGAATCTTCAATAATTTTAAGATTATACTTTCTTGCAATTTTGTTAAGTTTTATCCAGTCTGGAATATTGCCTAATAAATTTGGTATCATTATTGCAACCGTTTTTTTATTTATACAAGCTTCTATTTGGTCAGGATCAACAATAAATTTATTTTTTAAAACACCAACAAAATGAGCTTTTAAACCTAATTGATAAATAGGTGCTACGGTTGTTGAAAATGTTAGTGATGGAGTAATAATTTCACTTCCTTTTTTAAAATTTAGAACACTTAAAGCAAGAAGGTTTGCAGATGATCCTGAATTTACCATCAACCCATATTTTTTTCCAAAAATTTTGGAAACCTTTTTTTCTAATTTTTTAACATGTGGTCCGTCAATTAAAGTATAACTATGATTTTTAAGAACATTAATTACAGCATTGATTTCTTTTTGATCATATACAGCTCTTCCATAATATATTTTATTCACAAATTTTATCTATATTAATAATGCTCTAAATTCAAGATTAAGATTATTTACTTTTTATTTTTGAATCTTAGATGATATAAATTTAAAAATGAATGACGATGTTATTAGTAATGATTTAACGATTTTAATTGTACTATATAAAGAAAGTTATGAACTTATTTCTAAAACTTTAAATCCAATTAATTCTTTTAAAAAAATTATAATTGATAATGCTGGCAATGAATCATTGAAAAATAAAATTCAATCAAATTTTCATATTGAAAAGTATATTGTAAATAAAACTAATTCAGGATTTTCCGAAGGTTACAATCAAGCAATTAAACTATGTGAAACAAAATATTCATTAATTTTGGGGCCTGATTGTATTATTCAACAAAAAGATATTAACTTATTATTAAAAGAATTTTTAAAATATAAAAATTGTTTTTTAGTATCCCCAACATCATATGATGAAAATATGTCTCTTACATATGCAGGTGGAAAATTGCCGGATAATGACCAAAAAATTGAAATTTTAAAACTTTCTGGAAATACATGTGTTGAAGCTACACTTGGTGCATGCATGTTAGTTAGAACAAAGGAATTTATTGAAATTGGATCTTTCGATAAGAATTTTTTTCTTTATTTTTCTGATGATGATATTTGTAGAAGAGTTAAGAAACTTAAAAAATCTATAATACAAATTTATGATGCAAAATGCATACATCAGCATGGTAATATTAAGGTTAAAAATATATATAATAAAACTTTTATTAGAGAATATAATCTAACTCACGATAAACTTTATTATTTTTACAAGGTAAACAAACATGATGAATTAATAAAGATCTACAAAAAAAAAATTCCTCTTTATTTTTTTAGGGTAATAAGTAAATTTTTTACATTTAAACTATTAGATGCAGTAAAATTTTTGTCTATTATTATTGCGTATTTTATGTTTATTTTAAAATATCAAAATAAATTTAAAAAATAAAACAAATTTAAAATAAATAATGGGTTTAAGAAAAAAAATAAAAAAATTTTTATATAATTATAAATTTAAAAAAAAAGATTATTTAATAGATATTAAAAATAAAAATATATTGGTTACCGGTTCCAATTCTGGGATTGGTTTTGCAATTATTAAAAAATTAGTTCAATTAGAAAATAATATAGTTGCTATGTATAGAAAAAATTCAAATAATATAGATAATATTAAGAATAGTAGATTAATTAAAATAAAATGTGATCAACAAAATATTGATGATTATAAAGATTTAGAAATCAAACTTAAAAATTATAAAATCGATTTTATCATTAATTGTGCAGGTATTTTTGGCCCTTCATTCAAAGAACAGGAAATTGAAAATTTATCAATTAAAAATTTTCAAGAAGCGATATTAGTAAATTCTCTTTCAATAGTAAAAATTACTCAAATAGTTCTAAAAAATTCTACTCCTAAAATTATATTAAATGTAAGTAGTGATGCAGGGAGTATATCTCAAAATCAATCCGGTGATGCCTATATTTATAGAGCATCAAAGTCGACTTTAAATTCAATAACAAAAAATATGTCTATAGATTTAAATAAAAAGTATGGAACAATTGTCTTTGCCATTGATCCTGGAAGTGTTGAAACAGGAATGAATCCAAAAGGACATATTAAATCAGATAAATGTGCTAATTTAATATTAGACTTAATCTCTAATGATGTTAAAAAACTCAATGGTAAATTTATAAACTTACTTAATCAAGAAATCACTTGGTAAATATCTAATTTATAAATCAATTTTATCATTTTAAAAATTAATGGTATAATAATAATACATGAAAAATCAAAACACATATCAAGCAGACTCTATCAAGGTTCTAAAAGGACTTGAGGCTGTAAGAAAAAGACCTGGAATGTACATTGGGGATACGGATGATGGTACTGGCTTACATCATATGGTCTATGAAGTAGTTGATAATTCTATAGATGAAGCTTTAGCAGGATATTGCAAAAATATTGAAATTGATATTAATTCAGATGGCACAGTAACAGTAAGAGACGATGGAAGAGGAATTCCCGTCGATATTCATAAAGGTGAAAAAAAGTCTGCTGCCGAAGTAATTATGACCCAACTTCATGCTGGAGGAAAATTTGATCACGACTCTTATAAAGTCTCAGGTGGATTACATGGAGTGGGTGTATCAGTAGTTAATGCTTTATCAGAAAAATTAGAGTTAAAAATTGATAGAGATGGAAAAAAATATTTTATTGAATTTAATAATGGAAATGCAAAATCACCAATTAAAGTAATAGGAAAATCAAAAAACTCAGGTACTGAAATAAAATTTTTACCTTCAAAAGAAGTATTTTCTACAACTAAGTTTAGCCCAAATATTATTCAAAAAAGATTACGCGAATTAGCTTTTTTAAATAAGGGAGTAAAAATTTGTATAAATGATTTTACCCAAAAAAAGCACAAAAGGATAGAATTTAAATTTGACGGAGGAATTACAGAATTTGTTGATTATATAGACGATAAAAGAGAAAAATTAAAAAATAAAAATGGTAACGACTCATTCAAAAAACCAATTTACATAGACGGCAAAAAAAATAATATTGAGATTGAATGTTCTTTGAAATGGAACGCAGCTTATAGCGAAGATGTATACTCATATACAAATAATATCCATCAAAAAGATGGAGGAACGCATTTATTAGGATTCAGAAGTGCCCTAACTAGAGTCATAAATAAATATGCTAATGAAAATAATTTATTAAAAAAAAATAAACTAACAATATCTGGTGATGATATTAAAGAAGGCCTTACATGTGTATTATCAGTGAAAATGCCTGATCCAAAATTTTCATCTCAAACTAAAGATAAGTTAGTTTCATCAGAAGTAAGGATGATCGTAGAAACAGTAAT
>MDTG01272801.1_pt1 | contig 10345 bp, 8 predicted proteins | sample 811421 | NCBI WGS metagenome assembly MDTG01 (sample SAMN05326645, study PRJNA326480) | marine metagenome | isolation source: seawater | place: Pacific Ocean: South East | collected 2011
AAGGCGTTCCTCGCCGACCGCGGCTACGACCCGATCTACGGCGCGCGGCCGCTCAAGCGCTTCTTACAGCGTGAGCTGGAGACCCGCATCGGTCGCAAGCTCATCCAGGGTGACGTCCCGGACGGCAGCGCTGTGATCGTCGGCGTCGATGGCGCCGAGCTTTCGGTGACGGCGCAGGCGGCTGGCGCCGCGGCGGCTGGTGAGGCCGTAGACGAATAACAGCGCCGGCAGAGCCGGGGTGCGGCCGCCCTCCTGAAGATCTTTCGCGCGGAGAGCGGCTCCTGCAGCGCGGCTACGGCCCGTGGATCAGCGGCGCCGCAGGCGCGGCTATTTCTCCAACCGTGTCGGATATCACGCCGGAGACAACGGCTTGGACGGCGCGCCGTTCGATTCGTCGCGACGCCTCTCTCGCGATCGCTTCGGCGCTCGCGGGGTTGTTGAGGATCCATTCGGCCTTCGCAGCGAAGTCCTGCAGGTCCCAGCGTACTGGGACATACGTCACGCCTGGCTCATAGATATCGGGCTTGGTGTCGAGGTGCGTCATGTCCGGCTTAAGCAGGACGCTGCCGCACGCGACCGCCTCGAAGTCGCGGAAGCAGATCTCTCCCCACCCGTACGGGCTGAACGTGATGCGCGACTCGGTCAATTCGCGGAGGTATGCCAGGCGTCTCAGGCGGGCTGTCCCCGTCATGCTCAAAGAGCGCCCCTGCTCTGCGACTGTCAGCCCGCAAAAACGTCGGTATGCCCGGTAGTAGTCCCAGACCGGCGCGGTGGACGGATCGGGGACGGGGAACCGGCGGCTGAGATCGTATTTGCGTTCGCGCCACGGCTTTGAGCAGGCGCGCGTGAGGCGTTGCAGCCCGCTGTAAAAGCGCGACACGCCCATGTTCCACCCGACCCGTATTCGGTCGAGGTGATCGCTAGAAGCTGTCGAACCGAACTCCCATTCGCCGAGATCCAACTCCAAGTTTTCGCTGCACCAAGCCGCGAACGGATACCCCCCGGGGCATTCTCGTAGGTATTGGCTCCGATCGCGGAAGACCTGGCTCTTCAGCATCATGTCCACGTGCGGCAGGCAGTCGAGGAACGGCGACGAGCTCTGGTCCACGGCGTCCACCAGAACAATGGGTCGTCGGTCTTGGCGTTCGCTGGCGCGCGCGAACAGCGCGCGCAGCTCGTGCCGTTGGCTGACACCTCGGCGCCAGTTCGGCACGACCATGACCGCTGCGACGTCGCCTCGACCCAGGTGTCGCTCCCATTCTTCGACCGGGGAATACCGGTGCATGAACGAAAAGGTCGCGCCGTCATCGCCTCGGTGACCTAGTAGGTGGAACGCGTCAGCCTTCGTCGCCTCGACGTTCATGCCCCGCAGCTGCGCCGTGATGTGGCGACGCTTCCCCCGATACGAATCGTCGAGCACCAGAATTTTCCGCTTCATCGTCGGGCCCCGGCTCATCGTGCAGGTGGTGGTTCGAGGATCGTCATGGCCGTGTCGAGGCGACTCTAGGGATGGCGTGATATTGTGCGTCAAAGCAGCCTCGCGACGCTGCGGAAGCCCCAGATTTCAAAAGCGGTCCGGGCGCGTCGGCCCTGCAGCGATGATCAGGTCCGCTTCTTGCTCTTCCAGGTCCCGCCATACGTGTAGGAGCGGCTGCTGGCTTTGAGCTTCAGGAGGCACGCGCGGCAGTAGAACTGCCACGGATCGCCGCCGTCGGGACGCGCGCGAAAGAGCGCGTCGTGCGCTCGCTTGCAGGCGTGGCAGGGCTTGGTTCGGATTCGGCGGGTCTTCATGGCCTCGCGTTGTTACGGCGCGCCTGTCTGCTGGATTGTGTAGGCACGTCGCCGCGTTCGTCCGTGGCGTCGGCTTAGTTGCGGCTTCTGTATGTTGATGTCGCGGTCTTCGCTGAGCGGCCGTAGACGCGGCGTCTCTGCCGGATAGGGAGCAGGCGCTGGCGTTGCGGCGGCGCCTGCTCCATGCTCCGCTCCCGCAACAACGACCATGAGCCGCCCTATCGTCCTCAGCGGATGCCAGCCGTCCGGAATCCTCACGCTCGGCAACTATCTAGGCGCGCTGCGCCAGTGGGTGGCCATGCAGGCGGACTACGACTGCCTCTACTGCATCGTGGATCTGCACGCGGTCACCGTGCGGCAGGATCGCGACGCGCTCAGGAGCGCGACGCTCGACACCTTGGCGCTCTACCTCGCGTGCGGAATCGACCCTGATCGCAGCACGGTCTTCGTCCAGTCTCACGTGCCTGAGCACGTCGAGCTGGCGTGGGTCCTCAACTGCTACACCCAGATGGGTGAGCTGAACCGCATGACGCAGTTCAAGGACAAGGCCAAGCGACACAGTGAAAACATCAATGTCGGGTTGTTCTCCTACCCTGTGTTGATGGCGTCCGACATCTTGCTTTACCAAGCGCATCAGGTGCCGGTCGGCCACGACCAGAAGCAGCACCTGGAGCTCTGTCGAGACGTCGCGCACCGATTCAACACTGAGCACGGCGAGACCTTCCGGATCCCCGAGCCGTTCATCCCGAAGGTCGCAGCGCGCGTGATGTCGCTTCAGGATCCTGCAGCGAAGATGAGCAAGTCGGACGCCAACCCCAACAACTACGTCGGCCTGCTGGAGGATCCGAAGGTCATCACTAAGAAGTTGAAGCGGGCGGTGACCGACACCGACGACCCGCCGCGGATCGTCTACGACGCCGAATCGAAGCCCGGCATCGCCAACTTGTTGAGCATCCTGAGCGCGTGCTCTGGGCGATCCTTCTCTCAGCTGGAGTCTGACTATGCCGGCAAAATGTATGGGCACCTCAAGGTGGACGTCGCCGAAGCGGTCTGCGCGGCGCTGGAGCCTGTGCAGCGTCGGTTCCAAGAGCTGCGCGCGGACCCCGCCGAGCTCGAGCGGGTGATGAAGCGCGGCGCCGAGCGCGCCAGCGAGCGCGCCAGCGCGACCGTAGCGCGCGCTTATGACGCGCTCGGTCTCGTCCCGCGGCCGCGGTAAGCAGGCCACGACATCGTCACCGCACACGAGCAGGGAGCCGAGATGACCGCCGACCTCGGCCTCTATACGTTGACGATCGCGGCGGTCTCGATGACCCCCGGGATGTGTATGACCTTGGCCTTCACTTTGGGGATGACAGTCGGCTACAGAGTAGCGCTGTGGATGATGGTGGGTGAGCTGCTGGGTGTCGCCGTCGTGTTCTCGGCGACGTTCTGGTCGTTGACCTGGGTCCGTGATCAGGGAGCGTCCTGGTTCACCGCGCTCTCCCTGCTCGGGGGCGTCTACTTGATGTATCTCGCGATCGTGCTCTTCCGGCAGCCGCAGGAAGCGGTCCGCAAGATCGAGCAGTTGGCGACGCTCCCGTATCAGCTGGTTGGTCTGGGCTTCGTCACCGCTGTCGGTAACCCTAAGGGGTGGGCGTTTTTGGTGGCGTTGTTGCCGCGTTTCATCGAAGGCGAGGGTTCGCTGCTGCTTCAGTTCGCCGCGATGTTGGCCATCATGACCGTGACGGAGTTCGCCTCGATGTCGCTCTATGCGGCAGGCGGCCATTGGTTCGCGGCGAAGATGTCGGGACATCAGGGACGTCTGGGCGTGCACCGCGTCGCCGCGACGGTCCTCGCAGGCGTCTCGATCTGGGTCCTCGCGGGCGCAGCGGGATGGTAGCTCGGCGGTCCCGGTCTACCCGTCGCCGCAGCAATACACAGCGTCGCTGTTGCAAATCGGAGCCAGCGCTCCGATAGAGAGGGGGTGAGTGAACCCGCCGCCAGTAACCCTCTCCTCGCGCTGCAAACGCACCTGCCGCCGTCGTTCGACGAGATCGCACCCGAGCACGTTGAGCCGGCCATAAGCCAGCTGCTCGAGGACCTCCATCAGGCGATGGCGCAGATCGAAGCCGACGTCCAACCGACCTGGTCTTCGCGCATCGAAGACCTGACCCGCAGGTTTGAGCCGCTGCAGCTCGCGTGGGGTGCGGTCGGCCACCTGACCGGGGTCCGTAACTCTCCGGAGCTGCGCGCGGCGCACGAGGCCGTTCAGCCTGCTGTGGTCGAGCTGTTGACGCGCGTTGGGCAGAGTCAGCCGCTCTACGCCGCCGCGGTCGCCTTGCGGGACGGGCCCGACGGCAGTTCGCTCGATGAGGCCCAGCGACGCGTCCTCGACGCCTCGATCCGCGGCGCTGAGCTGTCTGGTGTGGCGCTCGAAGGCTCGCAGAAGGCGCGCTTCAACGAGATCCAGATGGAGCTCGCCGAGCTTTCGACCACGTTCTCTAACAACGTGCTCGACGCGACCAAGGCCTACGAGTTGATCCTTCGCTCGCCAGCCGAGGTCGATGGCTTGCCGACGACCGCGCGCGAGCTCGCGGCGCAGTCGTATCGCGAGGCGCGCGGCGCTGAGGCCGGAGCCCCGCAGGCCGCCGAAGACGAGGCTACGGCCGAACAAGGGCCTTGGCGAATCACCCTCGATGGCCCGAGCTTGTCGCCGTTCTTGCAGCATGCGACGAGGCGAGATCTGCGCGAGCAGGTTTATCGCGCCTATGTGTCGCGCGCCTCGGAAGGCGACACCGACAACCGTCGCGTCATCGACCGCATCCTCGTGCTACGCGCTGAAAAGGCCGAGCTGCTTGGATTCGCCGACTTCGCATCGCTGAGCCTCGCTCGCAAGATGGCCGACAGCGTCGCGGAGATCCGCGATCTCCTCGGAGAGCTCCGTGAGCGAGCGTGGCCTGCAGCGCAGCGCGACCATGCGGAGTTGCAGGCATTCGCTGTTGAGCACGGCTTCGAAGGCGAGCTCCGTCACTGGGACGTTGGCTTTTGGGCCGAGCGCCTACGCGAGCATCGTTACGCGATCACCGACGAGCAGCTGCGTCCTTACTTCCCGCTCCCAAAGGTCCTCGACGGCCTGTTCGCGCTCGCCGAGAGGCTCTTCGAAGTGAAGGTCGTCGCCGCGGACGGTGAGGCGCCCGTGTGGCACGAGGACGTGCGGTTCTTCCGGATTGTCGACGCCAGCAGCGGGGCGCCGCGGGCCGCGTTCTACCTCGACCCGTATTCGCGGCCTGCCGAGAAGCGCGGCGGCGCTTGGATGGCGGACTGCCTCGGCCGCAGCACGACGCTCGCAGGTCCCGGCGAGGTCGTTCGCCTGCCGATTGCGTACCTCGTGTGCAACGGCACGCCGCCAGTCGGCGAGCGTCCTTCATTGATGACGTTCCGCGAGGTCGAGACCCTGTTCCATGAGTTCGGTCACGGGCTGCAGCACATGTTGACCACGGTCGACCGCGACGGCGCCGCTGGGATCGACAACGTCGAATGGGACGCGGTCGAGTTGCCGAGTCAGTTCATGGAGAACTGGTGTTATCACCAGCCGACGCTGCGCGGATTCTCGGGTCACTGGGAGACCGGCGACCCGCTGCCGCAGGCGCTGTTCGACAAGCTGCTAGCCGCGCGCACCTATCGCGCCGGCAGCGACACCTTGCGTCAGCTCTACTTTGGCCTCACCGACCTCGCGCTGCACGACGGCTACCAACCGTCGATCGAGCGTTCGCCGTTTGACGTCCAGCGTGAGGTCGCCGAAAGCTGCACCGTCTTGACGCCGCTGCCCGAGGACCGCTTTTTGTGCGCTTTCAGCCACATCTTCGCGGGCGGCTATGCCGCTGGCTACTACAGCTACAAGTGGGCTGAGGTGCTCAGCGCCGACGCCTTTGGCGCGTTCGAGGACGCAGGCCTTGAAGATGACGCAGCGGTCCGGGCGACCGGCCGCCGCTTCCGTGACACCGTGCTCGCGCTCGGTGGCAGCCGCCATCCGATGAAGGTCTTCGAGGCTTTTCGGGGGCGAGGCCCCGCCACGGAGGCGCTCCTGCGTCACGCTGGCTTGACCGGTTGAGGAGTCCGTGACACCGCAGAAGTCTACGGTCGGTCGCGGAGACAGCTTGGTCGTCAGCTGCTCCAGCGCTCATACCAGCGCTGAAACTGCCGCAGCTGCTCCTCACAGAAGGAGCGCTGGCTGGCGGTGAGCGCGTCGGACTCGTTGAAGTGCGCGCCGTAGCGAGGGTCGCCTAGCAGTTCGAGAAGATATTTGTAGTGCAACACGAGGTCGGGTCCCTCGTCGAAGGTCGAGAGCACCTGGAGCGCGTCGCCTAGCTCGGTCGCCCGCCTGCGGGCGTTAGCGTCGCCGGCCTGCGCCTGTTCACAAAGCGCGACCAAGTGAAGGACCGGTCCAGGCAACGCGTTGCCGATCCCCGTGATTGCGCCGGTGGCGCCGCAGTTGACGAAGCCGTGTACGACCTGGGTGTCGACGCCGACCATGAGCGTCAGGCGATCGTCACCGCTCGTGATGTGTTCGGCGGCGTACGTCAGCGAGGCTGCGCCTCCGAACTCTTTGAATCCGACTAGGTTCTCGTGGCGTGCGCGGAGCGCGAAGAAGAGGTCGGCGCGCGTCTCGAAGCCGTAATAGGGGCTGTTGTAGATCACCGCCGGGAGATCTGGCGCCGCGCTGAGGACGGCCTCGAAGTGAGCGCGTTGCGCGGATGCCGACGTGCCGCGTGAAAGCACGCGCGGGATCACCATCAGGCCCGCGGCCCCGACTTTCGCGGCGTGGCGCGCGTGCGCCGCGGCGGCGCCGGTGTTGACCGCGCCGGTGCCGACGATCACTCTCAGGCCGGCGTCTACGAGGCGGCGGACGCCCTCCATACGCCACGCGTCAGTCAGCAGTGGCCAATCACCCATCGAGCCGCAGTAGACGACGCCGCTCATTCCGGCAGCGACGAGCTCGGCGCCTTTCTCGGCCAAGGCGTCGAAGTCAGGCGCGCGTTCGCCGTCACGGACGGCGCAGGGAGTCATCAGGGCCGGCATGCAGCCGGTGAATACAGAGTCGCTCATAGTGGCTGTCGCGTGCAGCCGGAGCGGCCGCGGGCGCGGCTCTATTTATAACGAAAGCGGCGTGTCAGGCACCTGCAACGCGTGCGCAGCTGCAACCGAGCGCGTCGTGCACTTGCTAGCGGCCGTAGGGCCGCTCTAGCTGGGCTCAGATGCCGCGCAGGGGAGGCCACAGCGCCGCGCATGAGGGGTTCGACGTCGTTACCTGGGCTGAATGCCTCTGGATACGGACTTGTGCCCAACGGTCGTGCGCCCTCGAACGGGCCGAGACTGCCTTGAGCCCCTCCTCGGGTATGACCTAGCATCATGCAGCAGGCAGCAGACGAACGACATGGCGAGAGCAGTCCTGATTGACGACGAAGAGCGCCTCCTGGCGACGCTGGCGCGGTTCTTGGAGCGGCGCGGGCTCGAGGTCGTGAAAGGTAACAGCTTCGCCGAGGTGCAAGAGCACCTGCAGCCGGGTCGCTTCGAGGTGTTGATCACCGATATTGTGATGCCGGATTACGACGGCATTCGGGTGCTGCACGAGGTCGTCGAGGCGCGCGGCTGCCAAGAGCCCGTGATCCTGATCACGGGCGACCCGAACCTGGAGACGGCATCTGCTGCTGTGCGCAGCGGCGCCTTTGACTACATCCAAAAGCCGGTGACCGAGGACCGGCTCGGCGAGGTCGTCGATCGCGGCCTGCGACATGTTGCGCTGCTGCGCGAGCGGGATGAGGCCCAGCGGCGCGAGCTGCAGCTCTTGAAGAGCCTCGCGGAGATCGGCGAGTCTGCGTCGGTCCTGAGCCATGAGATTTGGACGCCGATCACAGGGCTGCGACACGCGCTCAGCGCCGTAGGCGAAAAGCTCGGTGTCCAAGAGGGTGTGGTCATCGACGAGTTCGTCGGCAGCCTCGCGCGGATTGAGCGTCTTTTGGGCGCCACGCTGTCCTTTGCCCGGCCGCTGACCCTACAGGTCGCCCCCACGTCGCTGCGCGCGCTCGCCGTCCGTGCTGTAGATGCGTCGCGCGCGCACCCTGTGTTTGCGAGCATGCGTGTTGAGGTCGAAGTCGACCCTGACCTGCAGGTCGTCTTAGACGGAGAGCTGTTCTCGGAGGTTTTCGAGAACCTCCTGCGCAACGCCGCGGAAGCTTGCGACGGCGACGGTGGCGTGCGGATCGAGGTCGCGCGGCGGCCTGATGACGTCACGATCGACGTCTTCGATGACGGACCTGGGATCCCGCAGGAACGCAGGGAGGACGCGTTCAAGCCGTTCCAGAGCTACAAGAAATCGGGGACCGGCGTAGGTCTCGCGTTCGTTCGAAAGGTGGTCGAGGCGCACGGCGCCACCATCACGCTCGTCGACACTGAGCGCGGCGCGCGATTCCGAATCGTCTTGCCGGATCGGCTACTCGCCGCGTCGGCCGGGCACTAGAGTCGACGCCTAAACGCGTCGCGAGCCGCAATCTATGGAAGCAGACAATCAGATCCGGATCATCCTCATCGACGACCAGGCGATCGTGCGCGCTGCGTTAAAGGCGCTGCTCAACAGCGTCGCGCGCTTTCAGGTCGTCGGCGATGAAGGCGACGCGCGTCGAGGGATAGACCTCGTCGCCGAGCTGCGGCCTGATGTCGTCATCTTGGACATCACCATGGTAGGCCTCTCCGGTCTAGACGCTATCGGACCGATCAAGCGCGCCTCGCCGCAGACTCGTGTGCTAATGGCTTCTCAGCACGCGGGCATGAAGTTCGTTCAGCAGGCGCTGCAGGCTGGCGCCGACGGTTACCTCTCGAAGGACAGCGACCCCGCTGAGCTCTCGCTGGCGATCGAAGCAATCGTTCGCGGCGACTCTTATCTGTCGCCGAAGGTAGCGAGCGGCTTTATGGCGCGCGCGGTGCGCGGCGAGGCTGCCTCTGCAGATGAGGCTTCGCCGTTGGCCGTGCTCACGCCGCGCGAGCGTGAGGTCTTTCAATTGTTAGCCGTAGGAAAGGCCAACAAGGAAGTGGCAGCTGCGCTCGATCTGTCACTGGGCACCGTCAAGAAGCACCGCGAGAACCTGCAACGGAAGCTCGACTGTCACTCCGCGGCTGAGATCGCCCGCCTCGCTATTCGCGAGGGCCTGCTAGAGATCTAGCGCGGCAGCCCTGCTTCAACTCGGTGGCGAGAACCGAGGCCTTCGAGGGGGCTGTAGAGCCGGCGGTGCGCGCGCTCACGTTGATGCGCCTACGCCCCTCCTTCGCTCCAGCGAACGGCTGCCGGTGTATCCGCGCGAGCGCTGATATCTTCGAGGTCGTCGGTCGACACTCCAAGCGAGCGCTGCTTGACTCTAGCCATGGACATCGAGCCCGCGGGTATCGTGCCGCCCGAGATCGACGAGGGCGTCGGCGCAGACCCTGTCGTCCGCGACATTGAACAGCTGCTCGCAGACGGCCGACTTGAGGACGCGCTCGCGGCCATCGACGCGGCCGTCCGCGACGGTCGCGGGATCGCCTCCGACATGACGTTCCTGCGAGGTGACGTATACCTGGGCATGGGGAAGGCCCGCGAGGCGGAGCAGCAGTTCCGAGAGGTGTTGCGGGTAGACCCCGATTGCCCGTCTTCGCGGTGCTGGCTAGCGATGAGTCTTTTCTTGCAGTGGCGGTTTGACGAGGCGCAAGCAGCGATCGGCGAGGCCCGCGCGCTCCCCGACGCGCTCGCGGACGCGGACGTCGTCGCGGGTTGCTTGCTGGAGCGGCGGGGCTCATTCGACGAGGCTGAGGGCCTGTTCGCGCGCGCAGCGGCGCTCGTGCCCGACAAATACGTGAACCCAACGCGCGTGACGCGCGTCGAGTTCGACAAACAAGTTCAAGAGGCAGCGCGGGCGTTGCCGCGCCAGTTCCGTAAGAGCCTCGATCGCGTCGCGGTGATCGTGCAGGAATTGCCGGATATTCAGCTTCATGAAGAGGGCGCCGCTGAAGAGGTGTCTCCCGACATGCTCGGCCTCTTCGACGGCGTGCCGCTGCCGGAGACGGCGGGTCACGACGGTCCGCTGCGGCCCAGTCGCATCTACCTCTTTCAGCGCAACCTCGAGCGGATGTCCGCGACGAAGGACGAACTCGTCGAGCAGATTCGGATCACGCTCTATCATGAGCTAGGTCACTACCTCGGCTTCGAGGAAGAAGACATGGACGACCTCGGGCTCGCCTGACCTTCGGCGCTGGTCAAGCCGTGTAGTCGGCGCGCGCCCGAGTCTTGCCTCCGCGCACGCACAGCAGATAGGTCATCGGGCCGTCGTTGATGAGTTCGACCTGCATCGAGGCGCCGAAGACGCCGGTCGCGACCGCGACGCCGGCGGCGCGGAGCTTTGCGGCGACGCGCTCGTAAAGTGGGCGCGCGAGGTCCGGGTGCGCAGCCGCAGTGAAGTCTGGTCGGTGACCGCGCTGGAGCTCTGCCGCGAGCGTGAACTGGCTCACGACGAGGCATCCGCCGGAGATGTCCTGGACAGACAGGTCG
>MDTG01275293.1_pt1 | contig 10345 bp, 10 predicted proteins | sample 811421 | NCBI WGS metagenome assembly MDTG01 (sample SAMN05326645, study PRJNA326480) | marine metagenome | isolation source: seawater | place: Pacific Ocean: South East | collected 2011
AATCGTTACTAGCTTTCTTCTGATATTTTTCTTTACTTAAGCCCTTTTTACACAAGTTTTCTGCTTTAAAACTTTGAAATTTAGCAACACCAGCCCCCACATTTTTCACTTCATCAATCATTTTTTTTGCTATTTCAATACTGCCATTATGATTTACACCTATTTCTGCAATAACTGTTGTATTTAATATCATTTTTTACTTTTTTTATTAGTGTCTGTAAAAATTTTTAAAATTTTTATTTGTATTTATTAATAATATCTATTGATGGTAAAAAATCTAGAGGATCTTCATGACGAAATTTTTCATAATCACTAGTATCAAGATTTTTAATTAATTTATAAGCTCTTTCAGAAGCCTTTCCATCACCGTAAATATTTTTAATATTTTTGACATTTTTAATATAAAAATCTTCACTTAAACCTTTTTCAATAGAGTTTTTAATTGATTTTTTGTTTGATTTAGAAAATATAACATTGCTCATAGCCTTACGGCCCACCATTCGATTGCCAACATTTACAGATGCTAAAGGAATGGATGGAGCTTCTAAAATTCCAGAACTTGAGTTACCAATCTGAATTGAAGCATTTCTGTAAACATTAATAAATAAATTTCTAGAAAGATTATTTATAAAAAAAATGTTTTGATTACCTTGATAACTTTGCATGTACTCTAATATTTTTTTTGATCCAGGATCAATATTTGGAGAATTAATTACAGCTGGCAATTCTAATTCTGATAAAGCATCAATTATTAAAATAAGTTCATCCACACACTTTTGTTCCTCACCCATTAAAGCATGATGGATTACTAACGCGTAAGAATCTTCAAATATTCCCTGACCACCTAATTTTTCAGTAAGGTCTTTTTTAGTTAATTTAGATTCTTTTCTAAACTTATCAAGAGCACAGCTCCCAATATTAAAAATTCGTTTTGGATTTAAACCAGTTGCAAGAAGACGATCATAATGCTCTTGCATAGACACAACTTGATATGCGGACATTCTAGACGTAGCGTGTCTGAGGGGATTATCTATTAATCCATCTCTATCATGATCTCCTGCATAAAAATGCATACTAGGAATTTTTAAATAACCAGATATCATAGCTGCTATCATAATCTCTTCCCTGTCAGCGCCATAAATTAGTAGATCAGGAGAAAATTCAAAAACTGGTTCTATTGCATTAATCATCAATAAAGATGCGCTTTTTATTCTACCAATATCTGAGTCACTATCTAACTGAGTTTCTGGTTTTATAAGAATTTTATGGCCATCATTTATTATTTGCTTTATAGACTTCCCATACTGCATGCTATGATGTGCACCACTAACAATGATTCTAAAGTCTATATCTTCATCTTTAGTTAACAATCCATAAAGATAGCTAAGAAGATCATATTCTGATCTAGTATTTGTTATTGCTAAAACCTTACGAATTATTTTTTTTTTCTGTTTTGCCATTAAAACGAGCCAATTACCTTAATTATGTGCTCTATATTTTTATTATCCAAATCATTATGAATGGGTAAAGATATTAATTCTTTATCTATTAAAGAAGACTTAGGGAATTTTTCATTATTTAAACCAAAATACCTATAAAGAGGATGTCCAATGGATGCGCGAGCATCTATATCATTTTTTTTAAAATGGTTGATCCATTTGTCTCTGTGTGCGGAAAAAAAAACAAACCTCCAGAAAACATATCGTTTTAGATCTAGCTTAGGAACATTCACGCCTTTTTTTTTCTCAAGATATTTTTTGTAAAGAGAGGCTAAATTTCTTCTCTCTTTAATTTTATCCTTTAAAACCAACAACTGACTCAAAGCCAATGCACAATTCAAATCAGACAATGATTCGTTAAACCTGACATCAAAATCATGTTTATTATAATCAATAATTTTTCCTTCATAGTCTAATAATCGAGTTAATTTTTTAGCAAAATCATTATTATTAGTTGCTATTGCTCCACCTTGACCCCCTGTAATATGCTTTGTGGAATTAAATGAAAAAATTGATATGTCCCCTTTACTTCCAACTGGGCTACCATCAGAGTGTATGCCACCAATTGCTGCAGCGCAATCTTCGATGATTGGTATTTTTAGTTTTTTCAAGCGGTCAATTTCTCCAATATAACCACCAGTATGGCAAAATAAAACTGCTTGAATATTATTTTTTATTGTTTTTGCTTCTATAAATGAATTTTGGCTAGGTAGTAAAGAATGATTACGCACGTCAATAAAGTAAGGGTTTAGCCCAGCATTTTTTATCGCATTAACTGTAGCAAAACAAGCATAAGAGTTGGTAGCTATTATTGAATTTTTAGGTAAATCGAGTAACCTGAAAGCAAGGTTTAGGGCTGAAGAACCAGAATTAACTGCGAAAGCGTATTTTACATCTACTAATTCTGAAAGTTTACTTTCAAGCAAAATACTTTTTTGACCAACCCCAACATAATTTTTTTTTAAGAATTGAAGCATTTCATGAATTTCTTTTTCACTAATCTTCGATGCAGAATGGTTTATTTGATTTGGTTGTGGCATATAATTTCTAAATATTAATATATAAGTGTTTTTCTACCTTTAATTAAAATTTCTTTTGATTTAATTGGACCAGCATTAAAAAGTAAATCAATAATTGATAATTGACCGACAAACCCAATTTTGTCCCAGCATTGTTTATAATTAACATGCTGGTAATCTTGGTATATAACTTTTATGTTATTTTGTGTGAAAATATTTTCATCTAAATAATTTTTTCCTCCAAATCCAGATAAGTATGCTTTTGCTCCTAATTTTTTACATAGCTCAAATAAAAGATTACTGTTACTATATTTCAAATTTAGAGTTGAAGCTTTCATGACTTTAGTTTTAATCTTTAATTCGGACATTATCCAACTACAAAGTTCAATATTAAGATCTACTAAATATTTATAATTACAATCAAATATTTGAGACAAAATTTGTATATAATTATTAAAATATTCTGCTTTACTATAATTTTGAATGATAGATTTTATATGCTTTTTCTTATATAAGTTGTCATTTATCATAATATCACAAATTTTAGTTTCCAAACCAGATTTTTTAACAGGAATTGTTATCCACTGTGCACCACTAGCAGTCTTAATTTTATTTCGATTTTGTACACCATTTTTATGATACTGGACATTGTCTAGATAGACAAAAACATCAGCATTATCTATTTTATCAAAGAAAGGAAGCCACGGCATATATTGAGGCTGATGAATGGAAATAATCATATTATCTCTTTTATCAATTGAAATGCTTCTGCATATTTTTTCCCAATGCTGCTACCCCTGAATTTAGATAGCGCTTCAATTGAATCTAGACTTCTAGGAAGCGGAGTACTCATAACCTCCGATCTATAAATTTTAAAGATATCACATTTTTCCTTGAATGTATTGCTAATGTCATAGAAAACATTTGGATTAAAAGATTTACCAAGTGCGTTACTACCAAAATCTGTTTCTGATATTGTCTCATACATTAATAACTTTTTTAAAGATGGTAATCTAAAATTCTTTGTAGCACTTAAAACTGCTTTTGATACTATTCTATGATCAGAATGAATATCGTTACTGAAAGGGAAAAAAATAGTATCTGGAGAAAAAGAATGTAATGTAGAATATATAGAACCCACAACCTCGCTGGTAGGATATTCATCTAATCGATTTGCATTAAATTTCAACCTAACTACATTTTTAAAGTTATAAAGCTTCCTTACCTGTTCTATTTCTTTTTCACGATGATTAATCTGTTGAATCTTAAAATCATCTTTTGACATGTCCGTAACAATAATCCAAATCACCTCCCAATTATTTTTTATATGGTTTAATATTGTTCCACCACAACCTAATGTCTCATCATCTGGGTGCGGAGCAATTACTGCTAATTTCATATAATCTTATCCCTTATCATTGTCTAATTATTGTTGTTGAATTTTTTTTAACATTTTTTACTATAGTACTCCCAGCACCTATAATACAGTTGCTCTCAATTTTAATCAATTCTTTAACCACAACTCCACTACCTACAAAGGTATTTTCTCCCACTGTAACACCTCCATTAAGCAAAGCTCCTGTAGAAATATGGCAGTGATTACCTACTATAGAATCATGTTCAATTAGTGCTTTGCTATTAATTATGCAATTATTACCAATTACAGCCCCAGCATTTACAACAGCGCCATGCATAATTATTGTGCCTTCGCCAATCTCAGCATTCTTTGAAACGTATGCTCTTGGGGAAATTATTTTAGGCAATTTAAAATTAAGATTTTTTAATAATTCATAGATCTTTTTTCTATTTTCAGAGGTCTTTATTTGACCAACAGCAACTAAAGATTTATCATATTTTTCCCTTATTATTTTTAAATCTTTATCTTTGCCAATAATGCCGTAAGAACCAATACCATTTTTATATTTATCATCATTACATATTAATCCTGCAATTTTAAACTTTCCCTGTTCTTCAATCACATCAATGCATGATTTAGAATGCCCCCCAGCCCCGATGACAATAATTTTATTCATTAATATATTTAATAATTTGTAATAATTCAGTTTTACTTAAATTACTTGACGATGGAATACAAAGAGAATAATCAACTAATTCAAATGATTTTTCAATCTTATATTTTTGATATTTTTTATAAGGTTTTTGAAGATGATTGAGATACCAAGGCGGGCGAGTTTGAACTTTATTTTTTTGGAGATATTTCATCAAGTCTTCTCTATTCATCTTACTTTGATTTTTATTGATTTTTAAAATATTTAACCAATGATTATTAATTGAATATTTAGGTACTTGGGACATATAATATCCATTAGAATCATTTATATTGGATAAATAAAATTGGTAAATTTCTTTTTTTCTTTCCAAAAAGGACCCTAACATTTCAAACTGACCAACTCCAATAGCTGCTTGGACGTTTGTAAGCCTATAGTTAAATCCTATGTCATTATGTATATATCTGATAGGATCATCTTTAGCCTGCGTAGTTAGATACCTTGCTTTGGTTGCTAATCTTTTATCATTCGTCAAAATAGCACCCCCTCCTCCAGTTGTTATTATTTTGTTACCATTAAATGATAGACAACCTAATGTACCAAGCGTGCCGGTATGTTTTCCTTTTAGCTCATTTTTATTATAAAAAGTACCTAAACTTTCACTTGAGTCTTCAACAATTTTAATGCCCATTTCAAAACAAATATTAATAAGGGGAGCAAGGTCCACAGCATTACCCCACATATGCACAGGAACGATAGCGGTTATTTTATTTTTGGTTTTCTTATTGTAGGAAAAACCATTTTTTTGAAATGTCTCATTATTTAAAAATTCAATTGTTTTTTCTACATCTAGATTAAAATAATTATCTGCATCCATAAATATTGGATTAGCTCCATTATATTTTATTGCATTAACAGGAGCTATGAATGTGAGGCTAGGAATAATAACCTCATCTCCAGGTTTAACACCTGAGAGCTTTAAAGAGATGTGGAGAGCAGAAGTTCCACTTGAACATGCAATTACGTATTTAGCTCCAGTAAAATTAGAAATATCATCCTCAAACCTTTCTACAAAAGACCCTGCTGATGAAACCCATTCTGTATCGAGACATTCTTTAACGTATTTCCACTCCTTTCCTTTTATATTAGGTACTGAAAGAGGTATCATAAAGCTGACTCTTGATTACCGTTAAAAACATTTTTTTCATACCAATTAAGGGTGAGCTCAAGACCTTTATCTAAATCAAACCTATGCCTGTAAGGAATGATTTTAAAAGCCTTGACCATACTAGGACATCTACGCTTAGGAGAGCCAGGAGTGCCTGGAAGTGGATTTATGGAAATATCTTTACCAAAAATATTAATTATTTTATTTACCAACTCATCAATTCTAATCTCTTCATCTTGGACCCCAACATTATAGACCTCATTCTTAGCAAGTTTTGACTCAGAGAGTAATCTAATAATTTCTACTGCGTCATCAATAAAACAAAAAGTTCTTTTATGATCTATTGAAAAAACATCTACAACGCCTTTTTTGTTATCGTAAATTTTCTTCATTATCTCAGGAATGACATGTGATAAACCCATCCTCGGGCCAAAAAAATTATGCGGTCTAATTATAGTAAATGGGACTTTAGCATTATGACACATTGATTCCCCATAAATTTTTGAGAGCATATAAGTTGTCCTTCTATCTTTTAGATGTGGTAAAGATAAAGGGGTAGATTCTTCAGTGGGAAATGTTAATTCAAAATTTTGTAACGTGCCTGCATATACTTCGCTAGTTGAAAAAAATATAAATCTGCTTAATTTTTTTTGATTACCACAAATTGAAAGTGCATTTTTATTCAAAATTACATTTTTATCCAACACTTTATATGGATTCTCCATAACATGCTTCACTCCAACAATTGCTGCTAAATGAAATATATAGTCATAATTATTATCAATTTGTTCAACAGATAAAGTTTTTGATAAATCTAAATTTATTATTTTAATATTTTTCTCTTTTGAAAACATTTGAAGTTCATCATCCATTACACCTCTAGAAAAATTATCTAATAAATCAACTTTGTAATCATTAGCCAAGAGATTTTTTGCTAAATGATAACCTATAAAACCAGCTCCGCCTGTTATAAGAGTTTTTTTCATTTATCCACGTCCTATCGATAAATACTTACAACTTTTATTTTTTATTTGAATAATTTGATCTTTCGTCAACACATTATTTGAATCAAAAAACAAAATATTTTTACAATTATTAATCCAAGAACTAAAATTTATTTTTTTATATGAACCATGATTTACAGCCAGCACAACAGAATTAAATTTAGATAAAACAGGTAAATCGTTAAAGACTTCTATGTCTAATTCGTCCCAATGACCTATCATTGGATCATGAACTGTTACATTTGCACCTTCATTAATTAAATTTTTAAAAAATGACTCACTTGGAGAAAATCGAGTATCAGCAACATCCTCTTTGTAAGTAATTCCAAGTAAAAGAATATTCAGTCTAGATAAATCGTTGTCAAAATATTTTTTTAATCTTGCCAAAGTTCGATTTGGCATTTTATTATTTATTTCTACAGCCTTACTACTAAAAGGGAATTCATGACCATAAATCTTCAGTATTTTTTCTGCACTTATTTTTGCAAATAATGGATCTTTAGTTAAACAGTATCCTCCTACACCAAAGCCAGGTCGAAGAATGTTATTATGAGTAGGTCTATCCTTTATTACATCTATTACTTCAAATAAATCAAATCCAGCATCCTCAGCAAAAACCGACCATTCATCAATAAATGCGATATTTACAGCTCTGTAACTATTTTCTAATAATTTTGCTGATTCAGATGCGATTGTGTTTTTTAATCTTTTTAATGGATAATCTTTGACATTAATTATTTTAGATAAAAACTCAGCACATTTCATTGCAGATTGTTCATTTATACCTGAATATACTCTCCAAAAATTTTTAACTGAATTTAAATAATTTTTGCCAGGCATTACTCTTTCATATGAATGCGAAAGGTATATTGAATTAATATCTAAACCTCTTGATTTAGAGGCTTCTTTCAATAACGGATATATTATCTCTGTGCAAGTCCCAGGAGGTACAGTTGATTCGATTATAATGAGTGTATCATTAGTCATATTCTTTGAAATATCCTTGATGCCATCTGCAAAAGAGTCTAAATCAATATTTTTTTGTCCATTTTTATTAATAATAAGGTCACAATTAATACTTACAATGATAATATCAGCATCAGCAAATACTCCTATATCGGATGTAGCAGTTAAGTTTTTTGATTCATAGCACTCTTGAAAAACAGCTTTCAATTCATCATCGTTTGTATCTATTGGAAATTTACCTTCATTAATATCTTTAATTCTTTGAAGACCCAAACCAGAATCTCTATCAAGACCAATCACATCAAATAAAGGATTATTATCTTTTTTACAACTTGCGACCACTGTGGCCATTACTGCACCAACAAAACCTAAACCTTGCACTACTACTGTCTTCATAAATCTAATCTATTTTCTGATTCTCTTGTTTTTATTAATACTTCTGCTAAATCCAAGTCAAGAGGAGAATCAATATCAACTGAACGCTCGCTTGGCATTATATAAGGTATAGTGTCTTGACAAATAAATCCGTCATTTGTTAACAAAAAGTTCTTAGATGCAATACATATAGCACCATTTAACCTATATGTATCTTGGGCATCTTGCCTTCTTGCTGGTAATGCACCATCAAAAACATTAACTAGTTGACTATTATTAATAAAAAAATTCCAATGAATAGGTTTTCCATTTTTCACTACACTCACGATAGGGCATTTATGTTTTTCATATAATTTAACTGCTGACATAATATCATTTTCAATGACAAAAGGTGATGTTGCAGCAAGTTCAACCATGAAATCAGGAGAATAATTATCATTTTCATCTAAATATTTCAAAGCATGTTTTATTACATCAATATCTAAACTATTGTCAGATGCAAGATTTTTTGGTCGAATGAATGGAATTTCTGCTCCAATATTTTCAGCTATATTAGCAATCTCAAAATCATCCGTACTAACAATTAATCTTGATTCATAATTTTTTAATTTAGGTATAACACTAATAGCCGTGTCAAGCACATAGCTAATTAATGGTTTACCAGCTAGGCTTGTAATATTTTTTTTAGGGATACCTTTTGATCCCCCTCTAGCAGGTATGAAAAATAAAATTTTTTCTTTCATATTATATTGGTTAGAAGTTTTTATTTATTACTCAAACAATTCAATGATTTTATGAGCGGTTACCGTACTAGAGTCTAATTTAGTATTGCCACATATTAAGTCTAAAAGTTCCCTTCTATTTTTTTTATTTTTATCAGGTTCATTCAAATAGGACTCAATATAATTAATAAGCATATCAAAACTGTAGGCAATTTTAGCTGACTTTGTTTTAACAACTGGACTATAACTTCTATATGTAAGTGCATTTTGAATGAGAAATTCTTGATATGAACCTTTTTCATAATCGTATGCAATGTTAATTACTGGTTTATCTAATATAAATGCCTCTAGAGTCATAGTTGAACTAATATTTACCATAATATCACAATGTAGTACTGAATTAACCATTATTCTCATATCTTCCATTGTCGGAACCCACAAAGTACCAACAGATTTATTATCCATTTTTAAATCAGTATATTTAATATCTGGAAATTTTTTAAAAATATGCCTATAAGGTTCAGCACCACCAATAGGATGTAACCTAAGAAGCAATTGCGGGTTTTTACTAATAGAACCGTTTTCAAATTTTGTAAATATTTGGTCTAATATTTGTGGTAACCTAGGTAAAAGTCCTGGAGGTGGAGGGGCATACAAGATTAAAGGCCTACTGATATCTAAGTCAAATATTTTGTAGAACTCTTCTTTAGACATCTTCAATTCTTCTTTTTTATAAAAATCTAAAATGTGAGCTCCAGATATTATAACCTGTTTTGATGAAATATGCTTATGAGACATAAGCAACTCTTTTTTCATCCACTCACTCCAAACAAAATAATATTTGCAATTAAATGGAATTCTTCCTTTTGTTGAAAGATTATCCCAAGCCATTAAATAACAAATTGAAGGTATCCCTAAATCTTCAGCAGCCCAAATACCAGCCCTATCAAAATATGCTATCAAAGGTTGAGTAGACATAGCTAATGAAACATTATGCTTATGATATACTTTTTTTAAACGATTAGATTCTATTTTAATTGCCTTAAAAAATAATCGTTCAATTAATTTTTCGATGTTTAAAGTAATGACAAAGGAAAAAAACTTTGCAAAAAAAGTTTCAATAACTCTTACTACTCTAAATTTTATAAACCTTTTAAAAGTTTTTTGAGGAGCAGATTCATACTGCCATTTTCTCTCCCGCTTTAACATCCTTATTTCAGATTCTCTTTTTGTTCTAAATATTTGACAAAAATGTAATACTCTATCTATTTCTTCATATAAAGCACCCATTTTAGGAATGTTATATTTTTCAAAAGAAATATTTTTTGATGCGAAAGAACTTCTAAAAGTATCATCATCTGCTAAAGGCGACAAGATTAGTACATTCATTTTTTTTGATAAAACTTGAATATTTTCAGTTAACAAAAATCCTTTGACTGCCCATCCATTTGGTATGATTATAGCTATTGTTTTGATAAAACCACCCTTGTAATTATTTAATTTTATGCATGAATTAAACGAGTTAAAGTATCTGCTATTCTAACTGAAGCTTTACCATCCAAAATGCCTACCACTTCATTGAC